>Ga0123353_10016398_pt1 | contig 10829 bp, 8 predicted proteins | sample TergutLab28metaG_3_FD_92763 | JGI IMG/M metagenome (GOLD analysis project Ga0123353, IMG submission 92763) | Labiotermes labralis P3 segment gut microbial communities from Petit-Saut dam, French Guiana - Lab288 P3 | ecosystem: Host-associated > Arthropoda: Insects > Digestive system > Gut ... | reverse complement strand
CGCATGAATATAGGAAAAACACAGAACAATATTACAGAAAATAAATGTAATAATGAGGATTCTAGCATAATGGTAATATAAAGCCCATGTTTGCTGTGCTTTGTACACATGCAACGCACATTTATGAAGTATGTTTCATAAGTAAGATTTCCTAGCCTTTTTTAAAGTTATTTGTACTGTGCACTGTGATATACTCATGCAATTAGACCAACAAAATGCACCTCTGTTAAATTTAATTTAATTTTTCACAGTATTGTGAAACATTAAATTAAATTTAACAGAGTTACAGTCTACATTATATGATTTCCTAGCCTGTAACTTATGTGTAAATCAAGCATTCTATTTTTCATTATGGGGCAGAATTTGTAATAGGGGTAACACCCAACAGATGATCCAGTAGTCAGTCAGATGCTATTCAGAGATTAGTGGATGTGCAATGGCAGAGACATTGGAAGAATTTGTAGTGTAATTGGATGTTCATGGACAAAACATGTTCCTCCCATTGAGGCTCACTGCTAATTGACAGAGGTGTATGGTGATGACAAGAAGAGTGCAACATGTCAGAAAATGGTGCAAAGAGTTTGAGAAAGGTCAAACAAACATTCATGATGATCACTGCACCAGATGGTACAACAATCAAAGATGGATGTGAAAGCAGCATGGGTGGAGAAACAGATTCTGTAAAATCAATGAGTCACAATTCAAGGGTCATGACTCCACAACAATGGGGAACTGACAATGGTTCTTCATGAATGGTTATGGGTACAATAGCCTGATTACTACTGCGATGCAATTTTTAAACCCAACCTGGATGGGACAAATGCATCAATGTCTTTGGAGATTATGTTGAAAAATAGTACTTCAGTGGAATAAATGACATAGATTTCATTTTTCACGGACTTCCCATTTAACTTTTATGACCTAGGCAATTTGACTTACTGAATACCCTTTGTATTATGTATGTACAAGGAACTAGGAGAAATATAAAATATACTCACATGTTGAGGATTCTGATGTAACATTTTATTTGTAACTCCAACAAGTTCCATAATGGCACTCATGGCTTTGGGAGTGTCGAAATCATCTGCAAGGGCTTCCAGAAGCCTTGTCTTGACTTCTGAAACAGTCTGAAATGATATAAAGCACAGCAGCATATGTAATTAAATGTCAATAAGAAGACATCTACATTATACAAGAAGGTGCCTGTGTATGTCTGCTTGTGACAGCCATAATTAATCTGAAAATAGAGACAGGAGCTTGGAATTGTGCAGTAGTTTTAGAACCATTATGAATTGTGCAATGGCAAATATAAAACATCAGCCCACAGGACTGGGATCACTCCATGGGGGTTCTGCCCCACGGAACAATTGATTAAAGCTTATGATGCACCCACAGATGTCCTTTCAGTCTGTCACAAAAAAATCATACAGGGCTACCTTCCAAATATATATTCTTGGATGGACAATCCATAATTGTATACAAAAGAACACATATTATAATCATATTACTGGCTCAGGAACAGGGAAACAAACTACAGAATTTGTACCATCATAACATTTATAAAAATGTTAGGTCTAAGCTTTACTAAAAAACTACACAGAAATTCAGCATTCATAAGCTCCCTGCAATCACAAGTGATGAACTGAAACACTCATTACCAGACTCACTCACTTTTAATTTCAAAGTTAACATACATGGCAGTTTTTCGCCTATGCTCAGAATTCCATGCTACAACCAATTCATTTATGTCAAAGAATCACATCAATAATTCAGCCACTCATTAACCAACTGCATGAACCACAGTCCTCCTTCGGAGCTGGTACTCACTAAACTGGCCAAGAAATTTCTCATGAAGCCCACAGGTTCGCTATGGTATTTAGAAAAGTCTGCCACTTAACCCTAGTCCTTTTCGTTTCCTTTTCAAATGCCCAAATATCCTACTCAGCACTCTCTTCACAAACAAACTCATTCCACTCATATGTTCTTCCTTTATAGTATGAAAAAGTACATTTCATATTCATGTAAAGGCACAGTTGTCCTTGAGCTTCATGAAGAATTACACCATTGAGGTGTGTGAGAGAATGGAGGTAGAGATCCATAAATTAACTGCCGCACTAGATAAATCTGGGTAATTAGTTTCATGTCTCGGCTGCCTTACCGCTGGGGAGAGTGCCCCCTGTACCCACTGAAAGAACAGAAGGCTGGGTGGACAACAAAGGCAATTGATTAGTTTGGGGCAAAGAAGGAACTGCTTGCCCTGTAGGGGAACAAACCCAAACATTAAAAAGAAAATCTGTATACAAAATTCTGTTTTGCAATACCTACAATTGGAAAGCTAGGTCTTACAATTTGGAAGGATGATAACATAAAACTGCTGAGAGCTTTACAAAATCAATACCTTGCAAATATAGAGTTACCTAACTTTTATCATGTTACCTTTGTACTTATAACAGACCGCATTTTACCTTCAGCAAGTATGGTTCATTCACATCTCCAAGAGCTGTATAACCATAAATATATGCATTACAGTCTGTAAGGAATGATTCAATCTTCTTTGTGATATCTACAGCATTCTTCAAGGCTGTATCAGCATACTCCATACCTACACACAAAATAAAAACTAAATTATCCTAAGGGAACATTTGAAAACTAAACTACAAAATCTTTTTACAATTTTTTCATTCTTCCACACAACATGTGAGCGATATATTTACTTCCACCACAATCTCAACAAAGCAAGTCATTACTGTACTCATATCAGTCACAAACACCATTGATTTCCAACCTTTGTAAAGAGTGAAAAGGAAGTCATACAGAGGTTCTCCACAATGTGATACTTTGTTAAAAAATAAGTTGAAAATGTTATATGACAAATGTCCTCAGATGATAAGTTTCTGAGATACATTTGGCTGTCAAACAGCATAACACACTTCTCAGCAACGTTATTTGTCAAGACAATAAAGCCCATTGATAAGTATGCACAATACAAAGACCACAGGAGGGGTCAGTTGTGATGAAATGGTAATGTAATACACATATAGCCAGTACGGTACCATGCGTGGGAACTTGCACTATATTATCCTGGTTAAAGTCATCCAGACACTAACGTGTTACGATGACTGCAGCAGGATCTCTATGAGGCAGGAAATGTAACTCCTATGGTACTCACGAATTCAGGTCACCCACAAACTGTAAGAACACCAGCCACTGGAGACGCCATAAATGCAGTTGTGGAATGAGAAAAAGGGAGAAGCTCATGCACTACTGCACAAGAACTGGGACTATCCCAACCAAGGTGCCTCGAAGTACTGCTTAATGATCTCCTGGATCCATACCACTTCTAGTACAACAAATATGTTTCCACTTTCTGTATGTGTAATTATGAGGATGCCATGGTTTAATCGTTTGATATGTTACGCCATTTGATTCTGACACATACCTTGAAAACTATGTACCATGGGACATATGCTGCATAACATTTGAGTTATTTTTTAACCAGTAATCTCACTATGGAGAGGCAGTTTGTGAATTTCTTTTTGTCCTGTATACATTTGGGTTCCATGTACTGATGCAACTTGAAAAAGAAGATAAAAGCCAAAGACATCTATCATACAATTATTCTGTCTGCCTGTGTCTCCTTCCATTCTATTTACCTACCGATTACTAGAAGGGGAGGTAAGGTGTAACATTCTCCTATTTAGATGAATTCTGCTGAAGTTGATAAATCTGCTGAAGTCAATCAAACATTTATATTTTTGATTTTGCAATAGCAAATTCTACTCCACAAGAAGTAGGCTCAGGCAATAAAGTCTCAGGTGTTTGTATTTCACTCTGCCTAATATCACTAAACCCATGTATATTCAGCAGTAAATATATATATATATATATAGTCTACATTCACATGTTTGTACACAAACAAACAAACAAACACATCACATGATCAGTTAGTAAAATAATTCCTATATCAAAAAGGCTATAAGAAACTCTGCACTTGGAAAATAAATATGGCAGCAACATTTTTTGTACCAAATTATGTATTATGATCACGTAATCATAGTGGAACCTCTAACCATCCATTCTGAAAGAACCACAGAAAAAAAAAACGATAAAAGTGGGAAAATGACAGTTGGAGGAAAGTTTTTGTATGTTTCACCACACCTAAAGCAGAGGGTTCATCACAAATCATCTTTCCTCTTTCTCCATAATTACTCAATTAAAATGAGACTACTCTGAAAAATTACTTACTGCTTCGATAACGGGACATCAGACAGAAAATTCGAAATTGGTTTGCAGTAAATGATTGAAGGAAGTCATGAATACTAACAGTATTCTTTAATGATTTGGACATCTTTCCTTCACCTGTCATATGTAGGTGACCTGCAACAAAGGAACCATTAATAATTACATAAATTCCGAGTTAGGTACTTAGTGACTGAAACTATACAGACAAATATGGCATATGGTGTAGTGGTGTAAGTCATAGGATGACTAAAAACAGATGCCTAATTCTTAGACATGAAGAACATTTCAGGAGCATAACTTTTCCACATCTACAAATTATCAGTACGTATAATCTTACCAGCATGCAGCCAGTAGTTCACCCACTGGTCCACTCCATGATAAACACAACTCTGAGCTTCTTCATTCTCATGATGAGGAAACTGCAAATCCACACCGCCTGAGTGAACATCAATATTGGATCCAAGAATGGCACTAAAAATTGCAATAGTTACAAATTTTTATTGCCAAATAACTTAAGATATATATCTGTCACCAGAAACAGAGAGAGAGAGAGAGAGAGAGAGAGGAGAAAGTTTTTGTTCCTCTTCCATAGAAGAAACTACACTGATGAAAATGGTAAATGTTCAATTGGCCATTCACTGATAAGGTACACAATTAACATTTAACAACACATTTAACATTTTAAAATAAATTAATGTTAATAAGCACCTTGCCATAGTGGAGCATTCTATATGCCATCCTGGTCTCCCGGCTCCTGGTCCCCAAGGACTTGGCCACCACGGTTCTCCAGGTTTGGATCCCTTCCACAGAGCAAAGTCCATTGCAGATCTCTTATCTGTTACAACTGAATCCTCTCGTGGAACATTAGGAAAAAGTTTCCCATACCGAGTGTAACTCTTTGTGTCGAAGTACACAGAACCTGTGAAGCAGTAAAATGAGAATGGTGAATATTACATGATAAAGAGCTTCACAGCTTAATCTCTTCACGACATAACAATGAGTGATTACATCAAAGTGGGAAATGTGGTTAATTCTATTCTCACTCATCCACTTCACAGCAAAGCCTGTCCCATATGTAGGACACTAGATATTAATACATGCATATTACAGTCAGGCATTTCTTGTGTCTCTGCTCCCATGGAACTTTCCTAGAATTTTCTCTACATTCACACTAAAAGTTAAGGCGTCAGCTGTAGGAATACAACATTTAAATACCAAAAGCTGCTGGTGAGATCAGAAATGGAATATTCATGTTTATAATCTTACTCATGTCAACCATCTTAACAAGAATATTCTGGCTATGACTAGAACTGACTTTTTGCACACACCTACACAAAAGGCTTTGACATATTACAAAATGAACTGTACTCTCATATTTTACCACTGCAAAACAAGAACCATGTTTATTTTTTAAATGTCTTCAAACCCTCTTCCAGTAGTGTTACCCATGTCAGCCTGGCTAATGTGGTTCACATGAATACTCGCTGTGTGCATCAAACACACACACTTCCTGAACATTCACTCATCTGCCAGTTGGGGTAGAGTTATTGACAAATAGCATAAACTAGAACTTACCATCTTCAGTACTGTATGCCTGTCCTTTATCAATTATTGTTTGTACAAAGTTTATGATCTGGGGAACAAAGTTGGTTACTTTTGTAACAACTGTTGGTGACATAATATTTAAATTAGCCATGTCTTCAAAAAATTCTTCCTCATAGTGATCAGCTAATCTTCTCGGATCTTCTTTATGTTCAGCTGCACGCTTGATAATTTTGTCATCAATATCTGTGACGCCCATCATCATGACAACATTGATATTGAAATAATTCAGCAGAATCCTGCGTATTATGTCAAATTTCACATAGCAACTAAAAAAGAAGAGGAAAGAAGAACCATAAGAAAGATTTACTATTTTATTTACTACTGTCAGACAGACCTTGAAAATGGCAATACAGATCAAAAACCTTGAAAGTCAGCACTCCTAACCAACTACAATAAAATTAATTTAAATTGGCAACCACAGGACTGGGCACGTGCCAGATTATCAGAGAACAGATTAAATGAATTTTACTTAATAACTCCATGGCGCAGCATCATTCTTGAGAAATTACCAGTTGCTTTTATGACCAGAATATTTCTCCCCTTTCAAGGGCTCCAAAGTTTCACTAATGTGCTGATAAGAGACAATAAATGCTAACTTGAGACAGTCAAATCCAGTTCATACCCTACTTCTTTCAGACCAAAGTTTTCAATCAACACACAAGATGAATTCATTCTACCTAATAGCACTTCACATGAAACTGTTACCAACCACTCACTCACTCACTGTTCATGTATGCTGACAATTTAAAATGACCTATAAACAAAGATTTTGGAGTTCAAATTGTTTGCTGATAGACATACGCTGTACTGTGATAAAATCACTGTGGAGCTGGGATTTTCACAACCGACAAACTAAAAATAAACAGCATCATCAGAATAATACTACAATAAATGTCATAAAGTGTCACTATTTGATAAAACAAACATCATTTGTTAACTCCTGCCACTACACCACCTTTTGTGGTGTGGGCAGTTTGCTGATGGAGCTCTGTTATTATTAGAAACAAGTGAAGAGGAAGTGGCAACTGATAGTTGTCAAATAAAAATAATGACCCTACACACATTGATATGTTTCATGGGGACACTACCTCATGTAGTTCATTGTGTTAAGAGTGAGGAAATGTATTTAATGGCATCTTGCAGTACAGTAGCACGATTAAGAAACTTTAAAACCTATCTGCAACAAAATTTCTAACTAAAAAGACAGAACTCTAAAAGGGTTTCATGAATTCAGCATTAATGTTTGTGGCAGTCTCCCAATCCTTAGTAATGAATCACTAGAACAATCTGAATTATAACATGATAGGTGTACATACAAAGAAATAAATCTGTATGAAAGCCTTCCTTAAAAATACACAAAGAAAACCGCCTTTAACAGACTTAAACTTAAGCAAACAGAATTCTTGACAACATGATAGTCATTCACAATTTAAATTCAATATTGTGGATGGTGTTTCATGTATGCTTTTATGCTACCTTATGTACATGTAATGGCTACAGACGTGCACAATTAGCAGCTTTTTGAGAAATAGATAAAAAAATTTAAATGATAAATTGGGCCTGTCAGCACTTACAGAACAAAATTTTCACAAAATGCACATAATATAAGCCTTCAAAAGTTTAAGTAATTGATGAGACAGTATTTTTGTGAAGTGAGTTTTAAGTCATTAAAAATGCCAATATGATGAAACTGTATTGCTGTTTTGGTTTACCAAAATGGGTTGTTATCATATACAAAAGCAGCACATTTAAAATTAGGCCTTATTCAAGGATTCTAGATTATGTGATGAAAAAAGAAACAAGATCATGAAAACAGTTGTGAGAAATACAATGATCTGATATAATGGGTAGGAGATATGTTAGATATACCAGTCAATCCACTCATTTCATTAAATGTTATTAAAAACAAATTTCAAAATAGCAATCACAAATTTCAACATAATTCACTGTACTTCATATATCTTTTCAGAAAACACTACACATTATTCCAGATTTAGACTTTCATAACATAAAATGATTAATGGCTTCATGGATTCCTACCGAGAATGACTTAAATTTAGGAAGGAATTTCCAAAATATCCATCATCACAAGCTTTCAACATCACAGACCTCTTAGAACTCTTATGGTCTCATTTCAGCATGTGCAGAGTCTTCCCAAAGAATTTAAATCTTATGGCTGGCACGTTACAATTTGGAATGGAATTAAGCATCCTAAAATGTTTGTTTGTAATATATTACTACCATGTACTCCAACTTAATCAAACAATACAATGAACAAGGCACACTTTATACAAATACCAAAAGAGTTTGTTTTGGCCTATCAGCCACATTCAGGGATACCATTAAATATGTGAGATCCTCACAATCATCACATTCTGTTACTGTCCAACAGGGTACATAATGGTCCTAAAAATTTATCTTGTTTATTTCTGTGCACTGATATCACTATTTCATATAATGACTGACGAATGCACCTTTATATTATTCACACCACTTTATCAGCACTGTGTCACTCCAACATGTTTCAGCCCTCAAAGGTCCATTCTCAGGGAGTATGACTGATACATTTCCACAGCAAGATCAACAAAATATGTACCAGATGTACAATTCAGTTTAGTGAGCAGAAAATAGGTTACGGAGGCCAGCTGAATTTATACCTAATCCACAAGAAAAGTCTCCGCCATACCACACAACCATGAAAATATAAAAAAACCACACCTCGGCTAAAAACTACGCAACCAGTGACAACAGGACCTGAAGTTAACAATACCCCATTACTAAATAAAAAACCCTATTTTGTAACAAACTTTGAGCCTACAAAATTATTGTGATTTTAATACATATTATGATAACAGACTTAGACATTTAATGTAAATGTATTTACTTCCTTTATTGTGTGTTTTAGTGTTTTTGTGTTTGTTACAAAACAAGCTGACTTAATGGATTGACACTATTGTACTACACTGAAGTTTTTAAACTACACTGTTATTATTATAACAAGCTAGAATCAGTATATTGACACCATGGATCCTAATGACACTATTATAACATTTTCGTATGTCTATTAACATTAACTTATTATAATCTAAAAACTGGTGAATTGATTTACTGTAAAAGGTGGTTTAATGGTAATTTTATAAAGCCCAAGGTTATGCCACCCACTATTATAAAGACGATATCTCGTCCCACCACCCTCCACACCCCCCAGAATACCCCGCTTATTGTATAGTTGCTTGACAAGTCTATGTGACAACCTGATGATGGCCAATACACAGGGCCGAAACATGTAGTTGTACCCAACGTAGCTGTATATTACTCATTGAAAATATAGTTGTGTTATGACTGTATCTATAATACATAGTAAGATTTGTTAACGTATTTGGGTATTTTGAAACCCGACTGCATACTATTTCAAATAGCACTCTGAAAGAAAACCGAGTGGACTGTATTAACTTTATGATACAGTTATACATCACCCTATTATGCATTAACAGTTTATCTAAACAATCCCTTCATTACAATTCCAGGTACATACCAAGCATGTCCAAGGTGTGCTGAATCATACACAGTAGGACCACACATATACCAAGACATTAAGTTCAGATTCTTTAAAATTAATGGCACTTTTGAGTTTGTTATACAGTTGAAAACTGCTATATTTGTCTCATGACCTCTAGGAAGAATCCATTTATGAAGCTGCGTGGACACATTCTTGCATGTCGATACAGTATGTTGTCTCCTTAACCAAATGGAAATTACTTCTTTACACTTGAACAAATTCATGGCGAAGCTATTATACATATCGTAAAAAAACTGTTTCTTTTTTGGCGATACGTCGGTCTGGGGTACGTTAAAGTTGCTGCTTATGAAGTTTTAGGTTAGAAGTAGATTGCGATGTACTTTCGAATCCTGGACCCAAGATGGCCGTCGTCACGGATATAATGGGGAACGGAGCCCGCATTATATCCTTAGCGACGTCATGGGTGTGACGTACTGTAGTAGTAGACTAACCTGCAGGAGATGCCCATTCGTGTTATGACATGTCGCCGGCAGAAGTAACTGGCACGGTGCACATGTTCTGCTGGACTCTCGTTCTACACCACCAAACACCCACTGACCCTTAACAGGGTGTCCCGTATGGTGCTTTCGCCGACGGAACTTGCTTTCGTCAACTTCGACGATCTTGTTAGGACCGCCGAGTTCTTCCTAGCAGCCCGCCATGAAAACCAGCATGGTTTCCCTGCAGAACATGCCCCAATCAGCGACGGTACTTGAACTGAGGCAATATTCTTCCATGATACGGTGGGCAGGTTAGCGGCACACAATGCCGTAAGTGACAAGTAAAACTTCACGGAAGGTGAGCCTACTCTGCTGGAACCAGGAGCCGGTCCTAATGGACCTTGACGCCGAGCACTTGACTCCAGCAACCTTCCTCGGACATCGCCACCTAAAACCTGGAATACTGAGTTCTGCGGACCACGTCATATCTTGACCACAGGTGTTGCACTGCACCTTACTCCGAAGCAGGCACACGTCCTTTAGGAAGTGCATAGCAAGGCCACTATCGCAGAAAAGGTACGTGAGAAAATCCCTGTTTGGACCACCGTCTTGACGTAGCATCCGACGTCTGAACGAACCCCGCGGAATGAATGGCATCTCCTTCAGGCGTTTCTCGTAATTATCCACGATTTCGTAAAATTTTCCCACCATTTTTACACTAAGGACACAGCACTGAAGTTCACCCAAGCGGAGCTGCTCTCGCCACCGTTTTAGGCGCGAATGAATTGTGTGCAGGAAGTGTTGTGTGGGTGTTGGGGAAAAAAGAGCGGGGGAAAGGTAAACGGAATGCATGTATAAGACTGAAAACGTAAAGAACGGAAAGGAAGTAAATGTATGTTAATAACGCATTTTAATTGCACACATAGCCAAAAACCACACGTAATTTGTAGCGAAATGTTATTTATAGGAATAGCTTGAAACAT
>Ga0123353_10016396_pt1 | contig 10829 bp, 12 predicted proteins | sample TergutLab28metaG_3_FD_92763 | JGI IMG/M metagenome (GOLD analysis project Ga0123353, IMG submission 92763) | Labiotermes labralis P3 segment gut microbial communities from Petit-Saut dam, French Guiana - Lab288 P3 | ecosystem: Host-associated > Arthropoda: Insects > Digestive system > Gut ... | reverse complement strand
TTCCGACTGTGCGATCTCGTTTTCATGGTGGGGGAATATGAGGTCCTGCCCGCCTGTGTGTATATCAATAGTCTCGCCCAGATATCTCAGCGACATAGCCGAGCACTCAATGTGCCATCCGGGCCTGCCCGGTCCCCAGGGCGAATCCCACTGAGGCTCTCCGGGTTTGGCGCCTTTCCAGAGCGCGAAGTCCATAGGGTTCTCTTTGACCTCGGTGACGTCGACGCGGGCGCCGGCAAGAAGCTCCTCAAGCGGTTGATGTGACAGTTTTCCGTACCCTTCGAAGTTCGACGTCCGATAGTACACATCGCCGCCGCTCTGATAAGCAAAACCCTTATCTATTAGCTTTGAGATCATCTCAACTATCTCATCGACGTTCTCGGTCGCTTTCGGATGGAAAGTCGACTCGCGCACACCGAGCCCGCGAGCGTCAGTCCAGTATTCGCCGATGTACTTTTCCGCGACCTCGCCGCTCGATACGCCCTCTTCGTTAGCGCGGTTGATTATCTTATCGTCGATGTCCGTGAAGTTTTGGACCATCGTGACCTCATAACCCCGATACTCGAAGTAGCGGCGTAAAACGTCAAACATGATAAGCGGGCGCGCGTTACCTATGTGAAAAAAGTTATATACAGTCGGTCCGCAGGCGTACATACCGACCTTGCCCGGCTCAAGCGGGACAAACTCTTCTTTTTTCATAGTCAGCGTGTTGTACAGCCTCATTGGTAACCCTCCCAGTATATATTGGTTCGCCGTTTCGACAGTGTACCACGCGAACGCCCGTTGGTCAAGCGGGGGACGGAGATGACAAGGGTAAGACAAGGGGACGGTTCTTCTGTCATATGACAGAAGAACCGTCCCCTTGTCTTATCACCGTCCCCAAGCAACTACTGCAAGTTCAAACGCTTGCTCAGCATATACCTCGTCGTAATGTAGTAGACTGTGCAGAACAGAGCTTCTAGTACGAAGCAGACGATGAATATTATCTGCATCGTGCCGAAAGTCGGGTAGCTCATCAGAAAACGTTCGATTGACGAAAACGCACTCGTTGCGGTACCGATGGCGATCAGGATTACTCCCAATATTTGCAACGCAGTCGTCCAGGCGATGTACGACCCGATCGCGACAAGCCATCTATACTTGTTCGACATCATCGACAACGACATACAGGCGTAGAGCAGTAACGTGCCCGACAGCGTGCTGAGAACGATGTATAGCAGCAACTCGATGGCCAACAGCAAGAGTTGGGGCTGATCAAAGGGGATTTGCGCCATAAGGTTCCTTATAGAATCAATCATCTCCGCGAGATTTATACCCGACATCGTCATTATGAAAATTGACAAAGTAACCACAATAGTGCTCGCCGCAGTCCAAATTGCAGCTACAAAGAGCTTGCTTAAGATGATACTGTTCGTGCTCACAGGAAGCGTCATCATCAAGTACCCTTCACTGGAGAGCAGGTTTGACCAGAACCTCTGTATAATGAGCAGTAACGTCATAACCATGATGCCCGCGATGAGCAGCACCGACACGACTATGCCGATCACATTCGGCGCCTCCAGGCCTAAACGCCCGAAAATGCTGTTCACAATTGAGATTATTATCAGCGCCCCATACAGAGGCAGGAATACACGGCCCATCGCCATGAACTCGTATTTCATCAACTTCCCTAACATCTGAACACCTCCCTGAAATACGAATCTACAGACATACCGCGATGCTCGCGCAAATCGTCTACTGAGGAATTGAGCACGATTTCGCCGTTTCTGAGAAAGATCACGTCGTCGAGCACCTGTTCGATGTCATAGATCAGATGGGTGGAAATGACCACAGACGCCTCCGGGTTATAGTTTCTGATTATCGTGTTGAGAATGTAGTCGCGCGCCGCCGGGTCGACGCCGCCGATAGGTTCGTCGAGCAGATAGAGCTTCGCCTCGCGCGCCATGACGAGGATGAGCTGGACCTTCTCCTTCGTCCCCTTGGACAGCGACTTCAGCGGATCCCTTTCGTCGATTCCGAGGTTTTTGAGCATCTCGGTTGCCCTGCCATAGTTGAAGTCACTGTAAAAGTCGCGGAAAAACGCGAGCATATGCGAAACCTTCATCCAATTGTTGAGGTATGAATACTCAGGCAGGTAGGAAACGATCGCCTTCGTTTCGACGCCGGGAGATTTTCCCTCGATCAGCACCGCGCCCTGTGAAGGTGTGAGCAGCCCGGTACAAATCTTGATGAAAGTAGTCTTCCCGCTGCCGTTCGGACCGAGCAGCCCGACTATCCTCCCCGGCTCGATGCTGAGGTTGATATGCTGGAGCCCGACTTTATGCCCGTAGTTCTTTGACAAACCGCTGCACTCAAGAATCGCCATATGTGTTCACCTCCCCCGATCTTCCCGCGATCAGCTCGGCAGTCGCCTTTGCGTCGTAGCCGATTGCCGCCATCTTTCCAAGAAATGCCTCTACCAGTTCCATTGCCAGTTCAGTCTTTGTCTTCCCGATCACCGATTCATCCTCCGTTACAAATCTTCCGCTTGTCCTGTGCGCGTACACCAAACCTTCCCGTTCGAGCTCCATCAGCGCTCTCTGCACGGTGTTCGGATTCACCGCCGCCTCTTCCGCGAGGTCGCGCACCGCCGGCAACTTCCCGCCGGGGGGATGCAAGCCTGACACGATCGAAAGTTTTATCTGTTCCTGGAGCTGCAGATAAATCGGCCTGTCAGGCGCGAAGTTCCATGTCACATAACCACCTCCTGTATTAATGTATTAGTTAACTAGTACAACAACACAATAATACAAATTTACGCATTTGTCAAGACTTTTTTTCAAAATATTGAGAAAACATTGATATAAATTTCATAAAAAGTTTACTTTACCTCTCTTGCTGTGCGTGCTATAATGACTTTGTATCGATGTGAAACACCACATACACGAGGAAGGATTGGTTTAGATATGACAAAAAAAGAGAAAATAATGGCGATTGTGGCGTCGGTGATCCTGTTGGCGTCACTGAGCGTAACGGTAGCGTTTGCGGTATCGAACAATGCTGAGTTACCTGAACTGGCTGCACCGCAAGGTGTTACGCTTGCAGCTCCCCCTGATGTAAGCGAACCTGTAGCGGAAACGCCGGGATTTGGGATAAAAGGCCTTACCGACGAACAGATAGACTGGATACTCTATGCGATGGAAAACGGCAGGATGCCGGAGCTGAGCGCCGAGCAGATCGCCGAACTGCGCGCGGTACTGAGCGCGAATGCCGAGCAGGGATTCTTTGGCGGCAGGATAACTATGGAACAAATTGACGTGATGCTCTCCTTCCTTGAAAAAGGCAAGTTCGAGTTCACCGATGAAATGAAAGCGGAGCTGATGTCGAAAGCAGGGGAGTTGCTTGCAAAAGCCGCGGCGGAAGGCTATATCACGCAAGGTCTTTACGGCGCATTGGTGACGGCGCTCACTACGGGCGACATTGAATTCACCGAAGAACTGCATGCTGAACTCATCGTGAACGCCAGAGCGCTGTTAGCCATGGGCCTGGAAGCGGAAAAAATCTCGCAGGAGCATTATGACGAAATCATCGCCGTGCTTGAAAACGGGATGCCGGAAATCACGGACGAGCAAAAAGCGGAACTTGCGCAAAAGCTATACGAGCTACTTGCGCAGGGGCTGAAAGAAGGAAAGATTTCCCAGAACCATTACGACATGATAATCTCCGTGTTTGAGAACGGGAAGCCGGAGTTTACAGAAGAGCAAATCGCCGGGTTCAAAGCGGAACTGGAAGCGGAACTTAAAGTAAAACTGAATGAACTCCTGATGAAGGGCCTCGCCGAGGGATACCTGACGCTCGATATGTTCAATGCTATCAACACAGCGATGAAAACCGGCGAAGTAGACTTCACCCCCCAGCTTATGGCGGACTTGATGGCTTGCGTAAACACCGTGCTCGAGAAATGCCTGGCGGAAGGCAAGATCACTCAGGAGCAGTATGACAAAGTGATCTCCGAGATCGAAGGATTTTCAATGCCGGCGCTTATGGAAAGGTTCTTCTAAGGGCTAGAGCTTACTACTTTATGAAACAGGGGGATGTATTTTTAACGAAAGTTGAGATACATCCCCCGGCTTAGTAATTTTCGCGGAAACAGCGATCGACTGCAGAACGATAAAAAACAGAAGCAAACGCAGGAGGCGCCTTGAAAAAAGATACGCAAAACAGAATAACCGGCAAGCAAAAGATCATTCTTGTGTTTGCGCTTTTGCTGTGTTTCGCGTTTATCACGCTTCCCGTAATGCACCATGAGCACGAAGACGACGGCGGCAGCGGCTGCGAAGCCTGCGCGATTATCGAAACCCTTATCAGGCTGATAGGCAGAACAGCGGGAGGCGCGGCGTTCATGCTCCTGTGCCTGCTTATCATGGCGGCGCTTTTTTCCGAAGCATACCCCTTGGCGGAAAGAAAATCCCCGGTGGAGCTTAAAATCCGAATGAACAATTAGAGAAGCCTCTGTGAAAGAACGCCCGCCCGGCGACCGGGCGCATGGGCGTTCGCTTGTTCTTCCGCGCAAAACAATAATAAGGAGGCTATGAAAAACATGAGAAAAATCATCGTGATTATTATCACGGTATCATTGCTGGCAGCCGTTTTATCAGGTTGCAGCGATAACGGCGTAACGGATACGACAAATGTGCAGGATACCCCCTCAGGCAATGGCGCCTCGAATGTACAGGAGACGCCGGGAGGCCAAGGCTCGACGAATACGGCGGATCCTTCGCAGCCTGCAAAGACAGGCAATAAACTGAACATTGTCAGCACGATCTTCCCGCAATATGACTGGGTCCGCCAAATTCTGGGAGACAGGGCCGGCGATATGGACCTGGTCCTGCTGCTCAATAACAGGATCGACCTTCACAACTTTCAGCCATCGGTCGACGACATCGTAAGGATCGCCGCTTGTGACCTGTTCATATACGTTGGCGGCGAGTCGGACGGATGGGTCGAAGGAGTATTGAAACAAGCCACAAACCCGAATATGGTAACCATCAATCTTCTTGAGATTCTTGGAGACGAGGCAAGGCTCGATGAGATACTTGAAGGGTTGGAGGAAATCCATGACGACCACGGACATGGTCACAGCCACGGTCACAGCCATGGTCACGGACATGATGACGATGATGACGACGACGATGACGACGACGACCATGACCATGAGTATGACGAACACGTTTGGCTCTCTCTGACAAACGCGGCTATTTTCAGTACGGTAATTGCGGATGCGATATCGGAGCTTGATCCCAACTTCGCCGAGGACTACAGAGCCAACATGACAGCCTACGCAATGAAACTGCTCGACCTGGACATGGAGTTCAAGGCTGCCGTTGACGCGGCGTCCGTCAGGACTGTGCTGTTTGGAGACAGATTCCCGTTCCGTTATCTAATGGAAGACTACGGAGTCGGCTTCTACGCGGCATTCCCCGGCTGCTCCGCCGAGACGGAAGCCAGTTTCAGCACCATCGTATTTCTCGCGACAAAAATGAACGAAAATAACCTGAAATATGTCATGGTGACGGAAAGCGCGGATCAGTCCATAGCAAGGACGATTATCAGCAATACCGCCGCAAAGAACCAGCAGATTCTGGTCCTCGACGCCATGCAGTCCGTCACGCAGTTCGACGTAGAAAACGGAACGACATATCTCTCCATCATGATGGAAAACCTGAACGTGCTCAGGCAGGCGCTGAGTTAAGGGGGAAACCGTATGCCGCATTTGACCTGTCAGAACCTAACCCTTGGTTACGAAGGGAAAACGGTCGTATCCGACCTTACCTTCGCGGTCGAACCGGGGGACTATCTGTGCGTAGTCGGGGAAAACGGCTCCGGCAAAAGCACTTTGATGAAAACAATACTAAAGTTGAAAACGCCGATGTCAGGGCAGGTTCTGACAGGCGACGGGCTGATGCCGCAGGAGATAGGTTACCTTCCGCAGCAGACAGTTGTGCAAAAGGATTTCCCGGCCTCAGTAAGGGAGGTCGTCCGCTCCGGCTGCCTCAACCGCTGCGGCCTGCGCCCCTACTACAGCAGGTCAGAGAAGAAAATGGCTGAAGAGAACATGGAACGGCTCGGCATATCGGACCTGGCGAAGAAATGCTACAGGGAGTTATCGGGCGGGCAGCAGCAGCGGGCGCTGTTGGCAAGAGCGCTGTGCGCCACGCGGAAAATCCTGCTGCTGGACGAACCGGCCGCAGGGCTCGACCCGGTAGCGGGCGCCGATATGTATGAAGTCATAAAGCGACTGAACAGCGACGGTATAACGGTCATCATGATTTCTCACGACATATCGGCGGCGGTCAAGTATGCCTCGCACATCCTTCATCTGGGCGCGCGGTCATTCTTCGGAACGACGGCGGACTACCTTGACAGCGAACTGGGCCGCACATACGCCGGAGTGGAAGCGGAGGTTGAATTATGACAGCGATAGTCGATCAGCTCACACTGTATTTCCAGTTTCCGTTCGTGCGTTACGCTCTAATAGTCGGCGTGCTTATAGCGTTGTGCTCCTCGCTTTTAGGCGTGACGCTTGTATTGAAAAGATTCTCCCTGATAGGGGACGGGCTGTCGCACGTCGCATTCGGAACGATGGCGATCGCAACGGCGACGAGCCTGACGAACAATTTCCTATTGGTACTGCCCGTAACGATTATATGCGCCATACTGCTGCTGCGTTCAGGGCAGAACGCAAAAATCAAGGGCGATGCAGCGATTGCCATGATCTCGGCGGGCACCCTTGCAATCGGATATCTGATCATGAACCTATTTGCGAAGTCGTCGAACCTTGCCGCGGACGTATGTACGGTCTTATTCGGTTCGACTTCGATCCTGACGCTGACAGAGACGGAGGTTTGGCTCAGCGCTATCCTCTCGGTCGCGGTAGTTGCGGTGTTCCTGTTGTTCTACAATAAGATATTTGCCGTCACATTTGACGAGGATTTTGCAGCGGCGACCGGGAATCGGGCAAAGCTCTACAATCTCCTGCTTGCCATTGTGATAGCCGTAATCATAGTTCTTGCAATGAACCTCGTGGGAGCGCTGTTGGTCTCCGCGTTGGTGGTATTCCCGGCGCTCTCAGCCATGCGTGTGTTCAAGAGCTTCAGGGCTGTAACGATTTGTTCAGTCTCGTTGTCCGTCACTTGTGCAGCCCTCGGTATCCTGACTTCAATCGTTGCGGGAACGCCGGTGGGCGCTACAATTGTCGCAGTTGATATTGCGGGTTTTGCGATTTGCAGCGCGGTAGGTTACGTTATAAGGAGGGGATGAGCCGTGCAGAAAAACGTTATAACAGTACTGCTCATGTTCGCCATATGCTTGTCGGCAGCAGGCTGTGCCGGCGGCTCAAGCGCAGCGGGAACTGACAGCAGCTCGCTGGAAGAAGCAATAAGCGTCGACATGGACTTGACGGTTCTAAGCAGCACAATGCTGTCGGCTGAGTATATCAACATAGTGACAAACCCTGAAAACTACGCAGGGAAGATAATCAAAGTAAGCGGTATTTACACAGGGATATATTACGCTCCAAACGACCGCTATTACCACTTTGTAATAACGAAAGACGGGGACGCCTGCTGCCAGGAAGGCTTCGAGTTCGCCTTAAACGGCGAAAACAGGTTCCCCCATGATTATCCTAAGGATAAGGCAAAGATAGAAGTCATAGGCATCTTCAGCAGCTATGATGACCAAGGCAGCACAAACTACCGCCTGGCGGTCGACGATATCACCTTTAGATGAAAAATCACCCCTCGCATATGAACTGCTTGCAACGTTGTGATATGCAGGATATAATTACAGCGGGAATGAGGCTGTAACATGTGTACGAAAATCACATTAGATGAAGTGACTAAAAAAGTCGTAGAGATGGTGAGCGACCGTTTGGGCAACAAGCTCGACAGCGTGATCCTGTATGGCTCATATGCGCGAGGCGATTTTGACGGCGAGTCGGACATCGACATAATGGTACTTGCGAACATCCCTAAAGAGGATGCAGACCATCTCGATATGCAATTAACGCGCTTCGCAAGCCGTCTGGGGTTGGAAAATGATATAGTCGTTTCACTATTCGTCAAAGATTGTGAGACATTCTATAAGTTCCTGCCCGCTGACCCGTTCTACCAAAACGTGATGAGAGACGGGGTGTTGCTGAATGCTTGACGAGCTCACAAACACAATGATCGGTCTGCGGCTTGATAAGGCCCGCGAATGCTTATCAGATGCTGAAATCATGATATCAACTGAATCATATGCATCATCCGCAAATCGCTCGTATTATTGTATCTTTCATGCAATTCATGCCGTGCTTCTCACTGTGGGATTTTCATCAAAGAAACATTCTGGTAGTATAGCTGAGTTTAGGCGCGTATTCGTGAAGGAGGGTGTTTTCTCAGAGACGTCTTCTGATATTATCGGCGATGCGTTCAAGGTGCGGACAAAAAGCGATTATGACATTCACTATTTCGTCAGTAAGCCTGAAGTAACCGTACAGCTTGAAAACGCGAAAGCATTCCTCGCAGAGGTTGAGGCATTTATAACGTCGATATCGTCGTGAACCAGAGAAGACGTGTAGAATCTAAAAGCAGCCGTAAAAACATGGGGCTCCTCCACCTTGGATCACTATCTCAGGTATGGCAGGACGCCCCATCTGATTTTTTTTACAGACTCACTGCATTGTTCACCCTGCTGAAGCAAATGACCAAAAGTCGCTGTATAAAAGTGTGCGCGCAATCACAGTAGTCGTTGCATGTTTTGTGGATTAGTGGTATGATACGATATATCGTCAAAAGAGAGGTGAGGGGCTTTGGTACGCAACGCGATGGACGACTTGTTCATATGGAAAAACAGCAGATACCAAAAACCGCTTATTATACGGGGTGCACGACAGGTAGGCAAGACATGGTTGATGAAAGAGTTTGGGCGGACAGCATATGAGAATACCGTCTACGTTAACTTTGAAAACAACAAACGCATGGAAGAGTTGTTTTCAAATGATTTCAATATAGACCGGATAATTATGGGACTGGAGCTATACTCTGGGCAGAAAATTGACCCGGAAAAAACACTGTTGATATTTGACGAGGTACAAGAGGTTCCCAAAGCATTAACCTCTCTCAAATATTTCAATGAGAACGCGCCGCAGTATAACATCGTCTGCGCCGGAAGTTTGCTAGGCATTGCGCTGCATCAGGGTACTTCGTTTCCCGTCGGCAAGGTCGAGTTCCTTGATCTTTACCCGTTGTGTTTTTTTGAGTTTATGAGTGCAATGGGAAAGGAGCGATTTGTAGAAGTACTTGTAAATGGTGATTTCGAAGCGGCGCACACTTTCCGGCAAGAGTATGTTGACCTGTTGAAGCAATATTACTTTATTGGCGGTATGCCGGAAGCTGTAGTGCGATTCTCCGAAAACAAGGATTGGGGCGAGGCGCGTGGAGTTCAAGAGCGTATTTTAGCGGCATACGAACAGGATTTTTCAAAACACGCGCCGAGCGAAGTAGTCCCTCGAATCCGTATGATATGGAACAGCATACCTTCGCAGCTTGCGCGTGAAAACAAGAAGTTTGTTTACGGGCTGTTACGCGAAGGCGCGAGAGCGCGTGAGTATGAACTTGCATTGCTATGGCTTGTTGATTGTGGGTTGGTCTACAAGGTTCACCGTGTCAATACACCGCAAGTTCCGTTGAAGTCGTATATGGACCTATCTGCGTTCAAGCTGTTTGTGATTGATGTTGGATTGCTATCTTGCATGGCGGGATTACGGCGGGACGTATTATTGGATGGGAACGCGCTGTTTAAAGAGTTCAAGGGGGCTTTGACTGAGCAGTATGTTATGCAGCAAATGAACCCTCAAAAACACCTTAGCGCATACTATTGGACAAACGAGCGTCACACATCTGAAATCGATTTCATTATCAGCGATGGGCAAGCGGTTGTTCCTTTGGAAGTAAAAGCCGAAGTAAACCTACAATCAAAAAGTCTGAAATCGTTTAGAGACAGATTTGCCCCAACCCTGTCGGTAAGAACAGCAATGACAAACTATAAAAAAGAGAAGTGGCTGCTAAACCTGCCATTGTATGCAATTGGAACGTTGTCACAACAAATAGCGAAAGACTCCATGTCCGCAGCAACTCACTAAAGAGTTATAATGAGCCAGTCGTTACTTGGGTTGAGCGAGACCTGAATGACAGTGACGCGGTTCGCATTTTCGATTGAGGGGAGAGGTTTACTCTGACAGCAAAAATAAAATTCTTCTTCATCACAGCTTTGGTTGTCTCTGCGCTTGTTATCTCCGGCTGCTTTGTGCCCGGAGAGGAAGCGGTGCCGGAACAGGTTGGAGCCGCGGTTGAGGCGCCGGAGGAGGCGCAGGATGTTATCCTGCCGCAGATATCTGAGGCTCCCGCGGCGGCTGAGCCGCAGAACACGGCGGGCGCCGCGGCTACAGCAAATAGCGCTTCGGATGAAGAGCCTGAAATCGAAGAAGAAGAACCTGAACCGCCGTGCACAATCGTCAAGTTCACCATCTCCGCCGTTGGAGACTGCACTTTGGGGGGCGACCCGCGTTACTCCAACCAACTCATCCGGGAGTTTGAGCGACACGACGGCGACCACAGCATTTTCCTCAGGCATGTCAGGCACGTTTTCGAGGAAGACGACCTCACAATTGTTAATTTAGAAGGCCCGTTGACAGAGGCGACCGCTCACGTGAGCAAGGGTTACGTCTTCAGAGGTCCGCCACACTTTTCGAAGATCCTCTCATCGTCGGGCGTCGAGGCAGTCACGCTTGCGAACAACCACAGCAAGGA
>Ga0123353_10016394_pt1 | contig 10830 bp, 4 predicted proteins | sample TergutLab28metaG_3_FD_92763 | JGI IMG/M metagenome (GOLD analysis project Ga0123353, IMG submission 92763) | Labiotermes labralis P3 segment gut microbial communities from Petit-Saut dam, French Guiana - Lab288 P3 | ecosystem: Host-associated > Arthropoda: Insects > Digestive system > Gut ... | reverse complement strand
TTCCCCCCCCCCCAATGACACTATCGAGAATCGAACCCGCGTCCTTCCGGCTTATAGCGTAGTGCCTCAACCAACTGTTTCACTGCGTGCCCCATTCGACTGTTCACAAGCACCCAAGCAAATGCAAATTTGGGGCAACCCTGAATATTGGTGGTGTTTTAATCAAAATCTAAAAAGTACTAAGCCACGAAATAAGTAAAATAACGTAATAGCTTAGCAAATGGGTCAATGTTAGTAGCAGAATATAAATATGGTGCAAAATAGGTTTGCATCCATTTCAACGCTTGCAATTTAGTGAGCACCATTCGGGGAGTGCAGATTAACCTAAGCATTTGGCACAGCATTTTTAAATAAACCGTATACATAGGCATAGCCTAACTGTCACGGCATGTTTACTCCTACACACTGTACTTTACATAATGTGTGAATTCCGCTTATCATACTATTCACGCCACAATCGAGCTAGATATGAATTGCACACATGTAAGAATCGTGAATACGCGTGTCTGCATAGTAATTAAACCAACACCCCTGAGCGTCGACACGTTAGTGTGTGTTATGTAAAGTTGTCCTTAAAGTTGGCAAAGGGAAATTAAAATTGACGTTTATAGATTTTTCATAAAATTTTCCATAATCAAATGTCTTTAGAATCAGATTGCCAGTTTTTCCAGTTCTTACATACGTAGCCCTACATACAGACAAAAAGGGTAGACTGCAAGTGGTCTGCACTGATAACAACACTCTTAAAGACAGTTGAAACGACTACTCCGTGGAACTCAACATACGAACTCACACATAGAGTGGGAAGTATTGCAATCAACATAAAAATGAAATTTTTTGATAGAGAATCTTTCTTCAAAGAAATTTTTTCCGAAGCTTGTCAAGGAATTGTCTACTTTTTCGCTATCTGCGTGTTTAATTTATATTCCCCGAAGCGAGCCATTGGGCGCTGTCCTAAACAAATGGGGTCCATTTCACACCCTCAGACCCTGTTTCTCCTAAATCTATTTTAATATAAACTGTATTTGCTTCCGCCTCATTAAAATTCCCTTCGTTTATTAAACTTTGTATGGAATAAATTAAGAATCACAATTCTGGCCTTAGCGGGATACAGGTACATGTATGTTCCTTCACTTTAAATATTGCGTTAGTTTCGAGGGTAAGTCTGTTATGTTCTTAGGAACAGCTTATGTTGGAATAGACAAATATTGCCACTGGTATACTTATTTCACCAGTAAATTACTGAATTAGGGGTAAAAGTAAAATATTCTTACCGTTTTTCTGAATACGAATGACAAGGTATAATGACCTTTGTGAAATCTTGGCAGAATTTTGGATTATTTAAAGACACTTTACCATAATTTGTTTTGAGGACCAATGGGAATTTATAATAAATGGCGGCACGTGGGCCTTACAGTAGAGGACTGAAGTTGGGGATTTTCTTAAACAAAGTGACCGTAACAACGAAGCCATATAAAATCAAAACGTAAATAAATTAATGATGGAAGAAAGAGAAAGGCATTTAAAGGGAGATAAGAAATGAATCTAAAAGGAAAAAGGCAGTAAAGGAACAATGAAGGCACGTAGAAAAGAATAAAAGGTAGAAAGAAAGAAAAAATGTAACGGGCAATCAGGAAAATATAAAGATATGAATATAATAAAGTGATAAATTTATCCGTCAAACACAAATATATTTTGTTATAAAACAAAATGTCGGTTTCGGCTTGTCAGCAAGTTAGGAGCGGGATATACAAGAGTATAAAAACTGTAACGCACTACATCGTAATTAAATGATTTATAACATGTTTGCATTACCCTTTTTCTTATTTTTGTACAACCCGATAATGCCTTGCTAAAAGAGCCGAAACATGTAGTTGTTGGTTTTTACAAAATGTATCTTTGTCTGAGAAATATATTTGTTGGTTGATTATAAAACTAACACAGAGGGATGAATGATGTGAAGATGAAAGTTAGAAAGGTGCGTAAACAGGGATGAAGAAATGAAAGATGCAAAAGGGGATCACTGGAACGAAATGAGGAATAAAGGAAAGAAGAAAGAAAACAGAAAAATTCCAATAGTTTTACCTCTCAGATTGTTTTCTCAGCTTCAATATTGCGGTTATATTTTTGCGTTACAGTAGGCATTTGTTTGAGTCAAGGTCGTGAATGAAAAGGTGAACGAATCGTTCTTGTAATAAAACAAACTAGATGCACTAACATCTCAAATTTACTTTTCGAATAAAACTCTACATTTTTCGGACACTTCCTTTGCCCATCACCAAGAGTTTTTTACTGTACACACAGCAATGGTATATGCCATATAGGTTTTGCTGACAGCTTGCGAGCAGGATCAGAATGGAACACTTTTTCCATTCTGATCCTGCTCGCAAGCTGTCAGCAAAACCTGTATGACATATACCATTGCTGTTGTACTGTCGAAAACCCCTGATGATGGACAGAGGAACTGTCCGAAAGATGTAGAGTTTATTTCAAAAATAAATTTGAGAATTAGTGCATCTAGTTGGTTTTATTGCAAAATATATCACGATGCACGGTCATCTGAACGTCAAATTATGATCGTTATGCAAGCACTTCAGCGAAGAAGTTACAGATGATATGCGCGTAAATTTAATTCAGTTTATTTTAGTTCAGTTTAGTATAGTTTAGTTTAGGTTGTTAGATTGAACTTCTCTGTTCTTATAACTCTTGTGTTTGCTGCTGGGTGGGGGCTGCACGTTCTACAGTGACATTTTGTTGACGTTTAGATCAAGACATGCACACCACCTGGTGGGCTGATATGGCAATCCATTATTATGCTGCCTGCTGTAACGGCGCTCCGTGCTGACGTTAATAAACTCACCCTTTGCTTTTATTTGATACCCTCCATGTCGTTGTCTGATTCTGCCCTAGATGATTTTTTTCTGTCGCTGTGAAATATGACACTATGCCATTAATAATATCAAGCAGTCACTCTGTATATAGTAAGGTCGAATATTTATGTTCGACGTCAGATTTTTTTTTTTATTTTAAAGAGAGAATTGATTCCATTGAAGCTTGTAGATATGCTATATTTAAAGTGGCTGAAGCTGATAAATTCGAATTAATTAGCTGACTTCGTAGAGCAGAGTCAGTATCTTCGGTGTCGATAGCAGCTTGGCTGATGAAGAATTTTTCCAGTTGTGTGTGTGTGTGTGTGTGTATGTGTGTGTATGGGTGTGTTTGTGTGTGGGTGTGTTTGTGTTTGTGTGTGGGTGTGTTTGTGTGTGTTTGTGTATGTGTGTGTTTGTGTTTGTGTATGTGTGTTTGTGTTTGTGTATGGGTGTGTTTGTGTTTGTGTTTATGTGTGGGTGTGTGTGTGTGTGTGTGTAAATCGAATCTTCGTTTTCGCCTTCACTATAAAACGCTTTTAAACCTGTCTTTTGATTTGTTCAATTCCAACAACATCCTCATAACCAAATTGAAGATCTTGAAGATTTTATTTAATACTATCTAAAAACTACTCGTCGGACTTCTTACAAGATATAAACCTTGCAGACTTGCATTTTTATGCCTTCGCCACTTCTCTATTTGCTCTCCATGACCCACTGAATTATGAATGGAAAGCTTATGATTGCTTTATTAAGTGCACACAAATCAATATACTAATTTGATCAGAGGTCTGCATCACAAACAAGGACACAAACTATGAATCTCCTCCTTCTGTAATCTTTCTTGTTGGTTTTTATCGGTTAAAACTACTTTTCTTAGCTTCATGTTCTGAAATATCGCTACTCTGTAGTCCTCATTACTATTTTTTTTTTTTGGGAAATACGTTTTTGAATAAGAGTCTGAAATTTGTGATACGTAAGTTATCAAGCCTGTTCTATTACATCCTGAAGTTCCCAAAGTAAGGCTTACAGAAACGCGATGTAAAAGCCGAGCGAACTGCTTGATACCAGGTTTAATTTCCCATCAGCTAATCATAGTCCCATGTACTTAGATGGGTCTGTCGCTACTGTAGACACTGATGTGGGACTACAGTGGAAGAGCACTGTGGTGAAAGAGAAGTAACAAATTTTTTATGAAAATTCTCAGCTGTAAGAAATTCTCTTCTTCTTTATAATGGATACAGTAGTGCAATACGATGTACAGGAGTGTCTTCTGAAGTAACCCTCCACAACTCCGATTCGGTTCTAAGTTTTTCTCAAGTAGTAACACCCCACCTGCTTTCTTCCCACGGCGATATTCTGGGGGTAAGGTAGAGTTGGGGGGGGGGGATCCACCCCCTCACAATGTGAAAGGGAACGTGTTTGTATCGCAGTTTGTCTTCTTCCCAGCTCTACAGGAGACTGGTGGGCTGTGATGCTATATAGATGTCCGTAATTATGAGATATGAGAACAGTTCAGCAAGGAGCTCGGAGTGTTTTAGTGGTTGCAACAATGCACTTCAAATTTTAGAATTCAGGTTAGATTGTAGCTGGGTCTTAACTCTGTAAAAATGATAATAATAACAAGACCTAATTGGAAACAGTGAAAAAGTGTTGGAAGGTATTAACGCCCCTTGCTTTCCTCAACCTATTTCAATTTCCTTAGACAGACTTCGCAAAAAATTCTTTAAGTATACTCACGATATATCAGCGCGTTTAATACCTACTCGTATGAAATAAATTTTCTTCAGATTTGTTCGATATAGACTCGGAATTCTCTCAGACGCCATTTTTTAACATGCCAAGATCATTTCATAGAAAATGTGTAGGGAAACGCCAAACTGAGTTTTATACCTTTCGTAAGATTTATCACCATCAACTCCGAGACTCAATACAGAGTTCATGCTTCCGCAGTTGGGCTTATGACTTTCTGCAAAGTAGTCTGTGTGTGACGTTGACGAAGTGCGTATACTTCCCTGCATACGCGTCCTAACGAAAGGTGTCTAACCTTCTTTTGGCAAAGGGCAACAAAACTTACATTTGCCTGGTTCGCGGGACGTTGCAAGAAATTGTATAAGTAACGTCCTCAATTACTGTGTAATTTTTATGGTATACATAAAATTTACAAAAATTGATCGCAGGCGGCTTTACACATCCTGACAGATCGCGATATTAACACCCGTGCTCTAAACTGTGAAATTTTAATTAATTCCTTTGTAGGAGGCATGATCTAGAGCAATTTCTGCTTTTCATAGAACAAGAAATTTTATCGCCTCTTCAAAACAAATTATATTACAACTTAGAGTGACGACACTAAATCGATATTTTCACAAACACTTGCTCTTCGATTTGGTATCACGAGGACGAAATGACATCTTCTTTTCGGGTTTTAAAACCAAAATTTCTGTACACGTGTTTTGTTACCACAACGGATGTGAACTTGCTGTCATATCCCAGGGAAGGGATAAAAAGTGAAGATGTCTGAGAACAGGGAGCTGAGGACAACATCTGGACCAACGAAAGAGAGAGCATTGGATAGTATGAATTACAATTTTGAGTACTATTACAAGTGAATCAGTCAAGCGGGATACCATGTGCTAGCCTATGAAACAGTCATGTCTCAGATTACAAATGTGTACAGAATGTCGATAGAAGAATACACGTAAATAGATTTTATTTATGAAAGCTTTATTTAAATGAGAAGATAATATTAAAACGGAAATTAAAGGTGTGTGGCTTGAGGATATGGATTGGGCTCATGCGGTTTAAAATCGGGTCTGGTGTTGCTATTTTTTGGACGATGTAATTAAATTTCTCATAACGTCAAAGACGAAGAAATTCTTGACCAGTTCAGCGACTGGCAGCTTGTCAAGGGAAATTATTTCTTGTATTTATTATATGCCTACCGCGCAGTCATCTTTTATGTACTTCTGATATGATTACCGTTACAATATTAAATATTTGTCCTAAAACTCTTCCCTAAGTATTATTTACTTTTGTTGCCGAAATTTTAAGGGCCCAAAAGATTGCGGTATTCCGTCCCCGTAAAATAAAGTGCAGACCCTTAGTTTATATTTAGCAGACCCTTAGTTTATATTTAGAGTGAAGTGTTAGTTACTCATGGTTAGCTGTTTTAATTCAATGACAGTAAATCATCACATATCGAAAGAGGACAAAAGGCAATGTAAAGTCTTCTGCAGTTTTGGAAAGGAAAGCATCCTCTGTTCCCACAGAGCAAACAACTAAGCCCTGCAGTCAAGCAAACAGAGAGTCTGATGTAACGGAATTCAATTGGAACAGTGTCGACCGTGTAGAAGTGTGTATGAACAAGTGGTTTATCTGCAGAACGGTCATTAATGTTGTTTGAAGTTGTCTGTGTTTCCCTTCCACTTTGTGTTTGTTAACATCATGTAACCACCCAACGGCAGCTGCAGCAAGACTTGTTAATGGGGTGAGTGGTTGTTTGTTGACGTAAAGAACAAATTAATTGGGACTCTCAAACGTCGTCCGGATGTCCATCATGGACTCACATCCCAGCACTGAATTTGAAGTATAAAGCGTGAGAAAGATTGTTTTCTTCTTGTTTGGTTCACCAACTTGAATGGATGGTGGGACTGGAAAAGTTCTCGTTTTTTAGCGTTTCATGCGCATTTTTATGACGCGTAATCAAACTATAACGTTTATTTTATGGTGTAATCGGTTAAAATTACAAAATCATTACATCACAGTAACATGAAAATAAAAAGTACTAAATTTGAGTGATGTATTTAAAACTCGAAATATTTAAGACAAAATTCTTCCGTGAGTTTGCTTCTAAAAACTAGTTTCTATTACCCATGCAAATTTAAGTTCAATTTAAAATATTTTGTTTGGATGTTTTAGTTTATAAATTATTTTTCTCAACGTTTATATGTCCGTTTCATTTATTTCATACACCAACTGATTTTGAAAATTTCAAATTAAATGCCAGATTTAATTTCGAATTTTAAATACAAAATATTGCGTGATACATGAGGAGATTAATTTATTTATGTATATGGTACTTCTTTCGAAGAGACAAGTATGTCAACAAATAAAATAAGACCCAAGATCTTAAATACATGAGAATATGAAAAACTCTATTAAAGTTGTTGCTACTCTACCAGGTACATAGTTCAAAAACGTTAACCATGATACTCTCGACCATTAAAGTATCTTTATTTATTTAAGTCCAAATTTCTTAGACTTTTTTCATATTCAGGGAAATATTTAATAAGCGTCTCTTTAATTTCGTTACTATTCGTTTTAGAGGAAATGAAATAAAATTCGGTTCCCTGAGCGGAATGAAAGTTTGATTCAATTAATCATGTTTTGCAGCTATATTTTTCTACAGACATACTTCTTTAACTTTCAGGACTTAATCCATTTATTAAATGCTCAATTGCTTAGTATGTTTCAGTCAGTTTGTGCTGTTACAACATTCATGTCACTTCTTTTACTTGATTCTGTCTTCGTTTCTTACTTGTGGAAATCGTAAAAAAGAGACCTTGCAAGTTTTACGTAAATTTTCCTCTGCTAACTTCTTTAAGCAACGTTTACGTGTGTATGTGACTTTGTACTTAATGAGGAAAAGTACTTTTGGAATATTGAAACAGGATCGTGCACAACGAGTGCACTTCACTCCGAACACTTTTCCACCCTCTCCTATTTAGCAAGATATCAGTATTTATATTCCGTTGGCGTAGATTTTAGTGCATTGCCAAGGTACTTCGTGTTACTTCTTCCCAATTTCAATAGAATTCTGATCAACGCAATTCCCTTCTCGTTTGTAGCGAAACGTATTTGTATTTATGCTTTTTGTTTTGACACCTTTTTCTTATCTGCAGAAGTGCGTCTAATTTTACTTTTATGCGTTATTTAAAGTCTGTGTATCAGATACAAATGTTATGCAATGTTCATTTGAAATGACGAGTTTATTTGAAGAGTGAATTCGAAAGAATCTCGAAAGAAACTATGTTGTTGGTACTGTAATATTCGATTGAATAAATAATTAAATCAATCAAGATATTACTTGGGTAGTAGACACTCGAAAAAACTATGTGGACTATATGAATTTTTCTTAGTGTTAAACCTGGTTTTACGTATAGTAATCATACACTCGACTCTAAAAGCTTAACAAAATACGGACAGTAGAAGCAAAAACATGTTGTCAGTTCGAGATATTTTGGTTCTTTGAGTCATCTGTAAAGATATCTGTCCCATCTCTCTTTCAATTTGTGGACAATGTGGTCGTCCTTAGAAACACCTTGCCCACCCATGCTTGAAGGCAACAAAACTTAGTGCAATGATGGAAACACACACACTCCTCAGTTTGTGTGAAGAGAGTTAGGGCCAGAAATGGGCTTCAACCAGGTGTGCAAGAAGCTTGCTATGCTGAGCGCAGACTTAATTTCCCAGTAACTTTTTGTGCTCATCTCTTCGTCACATTCATATCGTCTCTTTGTTTTTAATTTCAGAAAACTTCCTCTTGCAACATGAAAGTTTTGTGCGCGCTGTGCTTCAAAGCTAAGATCATTTTTAGACATTCCGCTCTTGAATATATTGTCGTCTCCCTCTTCTTAAATATCTCTAGTATGAGCGTCTCTCAGACTGCGCACTGAAATATCACAGTGCAAAACAGTGACGAAGGATTCACTCAGGATTTTCTTCTTTGTTTGAATAAAGAGGAATAAACCGAGACAATACTTTAAAATAATCCACGATCCGCAGTCGTTTATAATCAACCTATGCTCTATTTATAATCAACTTTCGTTCTGTAATTAATTGAGGGATTCCCCAACTCAGTATGACTGCTGTATTTAGAAGATTAGCTGCGATGTAGAGGTTGTGAATGTTCAGTGCTGCAATAGATCTAAATAAGCTTTCACCTTCAAGCTTCGACCACCTCATCTCCAATATACGAGCTCCTAAGGTGTGACATGTTACTCGAAAAGGACGTTCAACTGAAAACGGGTCGGAAAAGTGTAATTGTTCTGTCTAAATGCATATAATTTAAATAAAACTTTCTTCAAGCAAATTAAATAATTCCTCGGTTATGTTTTCATATTTTGATATTTAGCGTGAAATTTTATGAGATTATTCTATTTATAGCTTTGTATGTTGCTGAACATTGGACACTTTGGAAACTAGATCAGAAAAACTTCTGGAATTTTGAAATGTGCTGCCGGAGATGATCAGTTGGACCGATCGTGTGAGAAATGAAGAAGTAGTACATATAGTGAAGGTGGAGAGTAATATCCTACATAGAAGAAAAAGAAGGAAGGCTAACTGGTTGGTCACGACTTGCGTAGGAACTGCCTTCTCAAACAGGTTATTGAAGGAAAATAGAGGGACGCGTAGAAGTGACACGAAGAAGAAGACATAAACAGCAACTAGATGATCTTAAGAAAAAGAGAGGATACTATAAACTGAAAGAGGAAACACTAGGTCGCACCATTTGGAGGACTCGCTTTGGAAGGGGCTACGGACATGCAATCAGACAGACAACATAATGAACGAACATTAAATATGTAGTCATTGATGCAAACGTGTACAAATAGCATGTAATATTTAGTTGTACATAGGCTCGATAGCCTGTAGTAATAGTGCATAACGTAGTGGTTGAGTTTCTGGCGTATTTAAGACGTATCATATGCTCGTAATAATTCGCGAGTATTTTAGGTTCTGTGTTCGGTTTACGACACTCTCTGTTCAGCTCACCTCTATGTGGTACCGATATCTGGAATGTAAGCTGCGAACTTTACTTCTTCTGCACAGGTTCAGGGTATTATACTTAGACACAGTGGCAATTTTGAAATTTTCCCCCATGGCGCAACAGTCCTTAGTGGGTCAGGGCCTCCTTACTCCCGAGGCTGAACCATCACACTCAGACACACCAAACTCGGTAGGACTCCTCTAGATGAGTGATCAGCCCGACTCAGAGATCTCTGGGTGACAAAACACAACATTCACAACAGACAGATATCCTTGCCCCTGAATGATTCGAATCCACAATCCCAGAAAACGAGTGGCCACAGATCCACACATTAGACCGCGCGGCCACCGGGATCGTAACTTTTTACCGTTTGCTAATTGTGTGATAGGTAATGCTCAGCTGATACCTTTTAGAGTTATATTTTGGCCATCCTCTTTCCTCCTTTCTCCTCTCCAATAATTCATTACGTGATTTTATTTATTTTTTAGCTGATTTATCTTATTGCGTACGAAGATAAAATCATATTGTAACATGCCCTTGCATGTGGATATGTCCCTATTTTATTATTTTATTACCGTCTCCTTAATGTAACGTTAAGCCATCTTTATTTCAAAATTATTTTATTTTAATATAAATATTACTTCGATACAATTGTGATTCGTACTGTGTCTCTTACGTGAACGAACTTCGCTTTGCACATAATATGATATCGTTATTCCGTTCTCAGACCGCGAAACATCGAACGCTATTTGAATAAACTAAGCCTAGGACAACGTTGCGCTCAGAGTTAACAAAGACAATAATTTTTTTGATGTTTTGCTGACTGTGCATCTCAGTATATTTATCTTAGTAATTAACCAATCTGATGCACAATATTTTGTTTTACATTAAGTTTTATTTCATGCCTCTACATGTTTCGAGCACCATGTGCTCATCATCAGGAGGTCAAAATTTTATTATACAGCATCTGGTATCGTCACACCTAATTAATTACTAAGATAAAGGACAATAATGTTTTATACTTCGCAAATGTTTCGTTACCAACATGTCAGTCAAATGTCCGTCTCAAAAATTTTTCCACGTTGAAGGTATTATCCTTTGCTATACAGTTTGATTAAATTTGGAATTGAATTGTGCCTTTTACACTAAAATTTCATTTATATGGTTTCACATAGAACAAATTTTGCTCGT
>Ga0123353_10016393_pt1 | contig 10831 bp, 10 predicted proteins | sample TergutLab28metaG_3_FD_92763 | JGI IMG/M metagenome (GOLD analysis project Ga0123353, IMG submission 92763) | Labiotermes labralis P3 segment gut microbial communities from Petit-Saut dam, French Guiana - Lab288 P3 | ecosystem: Host-associated > Arthropoda: Insects > Digestive system > Gut ... | reverse complement strand
AGAATTTTTGTGTATTACACATACAGTCCAACACAACTATATTTCACCCAGTAGTACAGTAGGAATACAACTGTATTCCTAGTGTACTACTAGGTGAAATATAGTTGTGTTCAACTGTATGTGTAATTCACAAAAATTCTTTGTTATAGAAACTTACATGCCTGTGGTGGACAAGGGTGCACTTGACTGAACCAACATGGAACGCGAGAAGCACGAGAAAGATGTTAGAGGTGCAGTGAGTTTGGCAAAAGTAACAAGTTTTTTCACTGCATCAGGAAGCAAATCAGATGATGCTGTATTAGCAGCAGAAGGTGCATCTGCATTTCATGCCATGAAACATCATACCAGTTACAAGACAGCAGACGTCACTTCTGTTCTATTCAAAATTATATTTCCTAATTCTGAAATAGTCCTCAATTTTCAAGTGTGTGTATGAAGAAAGAAGCTGTCAATACCTCAGTAATTGCACCTCATGCTACTGAAAACATACTGCAGGTGTTAAAAAATAACACAGTGTCTTACTGTGGAATTGTCACAGATGTAATCACAGTGCTATGAAGGTTTTTCCCTGTAGTAATCCAGCATTTTGACTGGAAAAATTGTGGTATATAATCAGAGTTAATTGAAGGGCAGCAACAATCGAACGAAGCAGCAAAGATTGCTGCTCAGTATATCAAGGGAACTCTAGAAGACACGGTTTTTTTTAATTTGTAGAATATCTGGGTTTTTGACTATATGTTATTTCTCAAAGCTTATTCATATTGTAATTACACTGACATGTAAAAAATTTTTCCATTTTTTAAGAAATACATAATTATATTACATTATCAATGCCTGAATCATGAAAACAGCAGTTGACCCTAAGAATGCCTTGGAAAACTTCAGTATGGACATTCAGAATAACCTAGAACTCTAGAAGAACGCATTTAAAGAACACGTCACTCACAATCTCATATTTTAAAGAACTCCTAGCACAGAAATGTGGAGAAGGGGGTTTATGTAATCAAACTGTGACTGATTATATTTTCTCTTGCCACATCTCTTCTTTTTTTTTGGTTGTTATGTCCTCTTTATGTTACATGAGGCATTTCCTCTTTTCTTGTGATGGATGTATGGTGACCCTACCCTAGATGGAACTTAAAAGGAGAATGCACTTCTATGGCACGTGTAGGTCTGACATTTTATGGACTCCCTGTAAAAGTAACTAAGGTAAAGCTGTCCCTACACCTGAAGTCCAGGACATTAAAGTGTAGATGAACTGGCCCTTGAAGGTGAGTGGCCAGCTTCATGCCCAAGCCACATTTCCTCCACTGAAGAATCTTACACTATTCATTGAAAAGGAAGTTAGGTGGGCCTCTGGGCTAGGATATACACCTCAGGCATCCATCTTAATTCTAGCAATAATACTATTATTACTGTAACAATGATAGCAGAATACAGCTTGGCGCACCTGCAAGCGTTTGAACCTCCTTTCACACTGACCGCAGCTGAAGGGGCGCTCACCAGTGTGGATCCGCTGGTGTTCCCGCAGGCCTGAAGCACCTTGACAGGTTACCGAGCACAATGAGCATTTATACCTGCAAACATTTGTGTCTTATGACATAATGGAATGACAGACTGGAAATGATTCATATTGGATCCACGTATTAAACTGCCTCTCACTTCTTCCCAAACACAACACGGCTGTGACCATTCAGGTGAAGTTTTAGTTGTCTGCGCTTCGAGAACGTTTTGTTGCACACGTGACACTCATTGTTGGACCTGTGCTCTGCGATGTGCCTTACCAGGAACTTGGGTCGTAGGAACACCTGGCTGCATACTGAACACTTCAGGCCACTCTTGTCCTTCCCATGCAGCAGCATGTGTCTGGAATGGACACATCAAACCGAATTACTTGTTTCTGCAACTTAAATGTATGGTAAACTTGTCTGCATGCTTAACCCCTTGAAAGTATTGAAGAATACAATCTTCTGGGATGTGATGCCACATAAAGGTAAGGTAAAGTGCACCCTTGTACATACACTGAGGCTCCGTACAGGCCTAATGGCCCATACAGGGAGTAGAGGTATAGCTCTACTCTTTCTTGACCATGGCACTAGAAGGGGGTGAGAGGTCAGCATCACGCCCTGGCCGCTCTTTAACCCCGGGAAAGAGCCGGTACCCATTGTACAGGAGGCTGGGTGGGCCCCAGGGCTGGTCTGGACAGGTGTGGAAAATCTTGCCCCCCCACCAGGATTCGATCCCTGGACTGTCCAGCCCATAGCCAGCTGCTATACCGACTACGCTACCCAGCCCACATGACGCCATATAGTCTGCTCTAGAAATTGGCATTTGGAAGGAACCTGCTGCCTTCAGCTCGAGATGGACTACACAACATCACATCACACCTTGAACGATTCTGTAAATCGTACCTTGCCTACCCTTGCAGCTATATTGAACACACTGCTGCTGCAGTGTTACCTTATTTTCTTATCATTTTCAGTGCACATCAATAAATGTAACACATTTTTTGGTCATAGAAAGACCACAGAATGGCACATGGCTACACTCTCTTGATGACAAGTCCAAATACTAGCAGAATCTAAACATGAACTTAGACAAGCTACAGTGGTTTGGACAGTGTGGGTGACAACATCTTGCAGACATTGTAAATGAATAATAGGTGAGCTGTAGGTCACCTGTTACCACTGTAACAGGTGGCCGAATTCACCTAACCATGCAGATAGTCAAGGTTGTACTTTCCAATGAACCATGTATCAACTGCGTGTTCTGCTGTGATATCTTAGAGTTACCTGTCTCTTGAAGTCTTGTGTTGGAATTTTCTCAAACAAACTGTACAGCTGTGAGGTCGTTGGATGATCTCAATCTGCAATTAGATCAACAGCAGTGACAGCGACAGTTCTGAGATTAGACAGACAGTTTCATGTTTGACACTGAGTTTTATAACTGTCTACACATGATCATTTGTTTGAAACTCTTCTTCAAAATTAAACATGGGACCCTCTCAGAACCTCACATACTGTGCAGCAAGTATAAGGACAAGAGTTGTCACTAACCTTGTGCACGTGTTCCAGATGGAAATTCTTTTTCCCTTGTGATGGGAACATCTTTTGACACACATGGCACTGCTGCTGAGTCTTGCTTATGTCATACACCACTTCATTGGACTTCACCTTGTCAACATGAGTGGCTATGTGTCGCCATGCTTGGCTGACAGACCGGCTTCTCTTACCACACACCAAACATGTACAGCTACGCATGTGTTTGTTGCGCCGATGCTCTACCAGTTCCCTCGTTGACTGAACCTCAAGTCCACACAGCTTACACTCCATCCCCCTCTTGTCTGCGGGTGGTTCCGGTACTGAAAGCTCAGAATTGGTTGCCTGGGAGACGGAACGCAGTAGGCCTTCCACACAATCGCTTACATCTGAAAATTATGGTTTGTATACAGTGTCACATCTCAGCACACTATTAAGCAACTGCTCAAGACATTTTCATTTGTTTTTAACTTGAAATTTCTGCACTGCTACAAATGCTCACCAACAGACCCTACTTGGACTCTGTAGTTTCTAAAATACGTGTCGGTTATTATCTTTCCATCTATACCTTGATCTTTCACACATTCAGTTCCTATGAGAGGGCCATGTCATGGCTCAGGCAGTTAGTCATGGGCCTCTAACTATGAATGCCCTGGGTTCAATCCCAGGCCAGTCTATGTGGGGTTTGTGATGGATTAATAGGCAGTGAGACAAACTTCCTGCAAGTACTTTGGTTTTCCTATCAGTCTTTCTATAACGCTTTATACTCATTCATTCATCCATCCCCAATGCTATATAACCCTAGCAACTGACAACGCTGTCCAATGATGCACTTTGAGTTTCTGTGAGAATTTGAAAATCAAATTATATGTGCAACCAACCCCTCCTACATGTTCCACTTGCCACATAATACCCTGCATTCAATGGATGAAGCTGACAATACTGAGTAAATGCTATGTTAGTGTTCCTGGTTCATAATGTACTGCTCTGGGGCAGGTAAGGCCTGAACACAAAAACATCTGAATGATTTTCTATGTCATAACATGCGACCACCAAATCTTGAGATGAGATCTGCAAAGAATAGGAATATCTAAGACAAGTGTGTTTACTGTACCTTTACTTATGCCTGCTGTTGCATGACTTTCTGTGCATAATTTTAAGTAGACACACAGCATGTCTTCAAGCTGTGTCTCCTGTTGGTCCAAGTCCTCAACTGCCGCCAAGAACTGGTGCTTACTTTGGAATCCATGATCCCTTACATGCATCAACAATTCAAGTTCATCCATAAATGATGTGTCACAAACTGAGCATTTCATATTCTTGTGCCGATTGTGATGGATGTTCAGTGATATGCTGTTTTGGAATCTCTTCCCACAAGACATGCACTGATACGGTTTCATGTCAGCCAGGTGCTTGTCATAATGTTTTTGGCAAAAGTATAATGATGCAAACTTGGTGGAGCAGTACTGGCATGAATATATTTTATCATGTTTGCGCTCATGTGCTTTCTGTTCCATCACTGTGTTGAATTCCATGAAACATATTTTACATATCATTTCTGGGTACTGAATTCCATGAACTGTTGACAGGTGATTCTTCAGCTGGGACTGGATGACATATTTCTTCCTGCATACAAAGCACTGAAAATAAATAAAAACTAATATTATAACCTGATATGAGGTATCTCTGATATTAAAACTGCTGATTACTTGTGACTGTTAACATACTACATAATCACAACTAAGTAATCAGCTCCACATGCCATAGTTCTTCAGAAACTAGTAGCTACTGAAATCATTAAAAAAACTGCTCATTTTTTTTATGGAATCCAAATCTTAATCCACATATTCATAAGAGGGTAACTTTATATTGTATATCATTCTCTTTCAGCCTGCAACAAATTTGGTGGTATATGGCATCAAGAAGCTGAATGCTTGTGATGCTGAAATAAATTATCACAATATTACAAAATTTCTTCACTCTCTCTTCTTACAGCTTAACTTGTCAGATTTGGCTAAAATTACTGGAGCTCTGCATGCACTGATGTGACACAAATTTTACATGAATTGCTCTACCAACCTGTTCTAGCACCACCTGCTGCTGAGGATGCATTTCCTTAATGTGGCTCTCCACCTGAGTCACTGAAAGGAACTGCTTGTGGCATAACTCACATTCATGTTCATGAGTGTTGTCTGGATTATCCAGAATTGTTCTGTAAGTTGCAGCTAGAGATGGTTCAATGCCCTTGAGCTCTCTTTTCTGCCACATGCTTGTAAGCAGTGGCACCACTCGGTTTGCACCAGTGACGCGACGGGATGCAGCATGCTTGGTTTTCGCTGCATTAGGCTTCTGTCTTATAATTTCGATGTGGGTCACTGGCCTGACACTGCTTATATTTTGTTCGGGCAGCAAGATACTAGACGTGTTGCTCTCACTGGGTTCACTTTTCTTTTCCACCTGTAGGGTCGGCCCTAACAACTCACTTTCAAGGACCACTGAATAGAAGTCTAAGTTTGGTTGTAACTGAACATGCTGTGCCTGTGTACCTAACGTATCTTGCGGAGTCTTCAAAATTAATGTTGGTACCTCTTTGTTAAAAATGTCAGTTGGTGAACCAGTAAGTAGAACAACACCTGACTCAACACGAGACTTTGCGATCATGCTGTCTAGGACTTCAGTAGCTGCCACTGCAGAGAATACAATATCATTATAGCGTATGATATTTGAAACGGCTCTACCGTAGTATTGGTCGACACTGTGAGACACTTTTGTGTAGACGAAGGTTACGCGGTATCATTGTGGCAGTGGAATGGCTCCCTAGGTTCAAAATGAGACCACTGACTATAACAAAGAGATAGCCTAAACGGGAAGCTAAATCCGTCTTAAATGTATGATTCTCGTCTGTCATGTCACACTGAACACAGAGTTGCTGACCAGTACTACTGCAGTGCCTGAAACACTTTCCTCGTTTCTTCACGTGTTTAAATTGGTGAACCTGATATATGCATCCAGATATATTCATTTAGCTACCATTACAGGTGAGTATAGCACAAATCTTATATAAGCTTAAAACTCTAAAAATATCTTAATTGTAGGTTATGTCGTTACCGGCAGCCATAATTAATCGAAGCGACAAATTATCACCAATGACAGAAGCTGTGTCAATGTAGATAAAAGAGTAGTGGTTGTCGAAAGCATGGATGATATAGTTTGCACCTGGTAGTCTGTGTCACAAATTACAACACTGAGGGTAATCCGTGACGGCATTGTTATTCGACACTCCCGAGCATAAGGACACAGGTGTGCGATGGAAGTTATGTTTCGTGCGCACTCTCTCTCTCTTTCGCTCTCTCTATGTATATATATGTGTGTGTGGTGGTGAAGGATTTGCTTTTCAATTTTCATTTCCAATAACGGAAACCTCGTCTTATCCTGTAGCAAAATTACAACGGAATCCTCTTTAAATAACACCTTTGCTGCCTCTTCATCAACTAGTGTGTGCGTGACACTTCGTTCCTACCCCCACATCACCAAAAATTCGCGTGACTCGCATGCGATTAAACTTGCACGCAGAAGTGACTTTGAGATTTAAAACGCAGCCACTGAGCCATCCCAGCTACAAGGTAACTCTCTACTAGCCAAATGTGGCATCACAAGACCTTGTTCCCTGGGATCCATTGAAGTTTCATCAGGGTGGGCACAATCGCAGATCAATACCTCTTAAGGGTGAAAAAGGAACACCATTTCAAAATATGGTGGATGCATGTACAAGTTAGTGTACTGATATGCGTTTCCAGGCCTGTCTGTGATGCAGTTCCTTGTTGGATGTGACCATGAAATGTGTTTTAACCGGTGAACTCTCCCGATTGTTCAAAAGGTAGATGACTGAAACGTAGTGGATGTTTTACGAAAGGTGAGCGTGAGGCTTATAGAATCTGAATGAGGTCAGGTTTTTAGAGCCTTGAATACTGTCTTCCTAAGTACATAGGTGATTCTTGCTTCGTACTTCAGCACTTGGTTAATTGAGCGGAAATGCTTGAGCGCAGTCATGATACGTGTGTTGAAAGTGTTCTTGGATAAGTAGTCCTTGATAGTGGTAATTGGAGATACTTTCTTCATTTCCATATTTGTTTGATATGTGTGTAACATAGTTTGTTCTCTTACTCTGGGACCCTATCAGAGCAAATGGGTAACATCCAAGACAGTGGAGTCTGACAACCCTTAGGTATTGAATGTGTGTGTGTGTGTGCTACCTTTAAATGCCAAAATACTGCAGTGTATGTTTGGGGTTGTTCGGCCATTATTACAGCAACGGTACTCAGGTTGTGATAAATGTTACCGCACATTCTTACATTTTCCTTTCCCATTTAACAAACACTGACATGAAGTATGTAATCATTTATGCCAGTGTTTGTTGCCTTAGAGTTTGTGCCATTTACATTGGCACCCTAAACATTTGAAACCTTCCATTATGATACATTACAGATTGAAGAGTATGTTATTTACCCATGTCTTATTCATGTTAATCATACTTTTCTTATCAAAGCAGTGTGAAATTGTCGGTCAAGATAAGTCAGCGAGGGTGCAATACCTATATTCAAATGCACTGTGACTGTTCCTTTGCCTTTTAGAAAAATGTGTAAATAAGTTCATTGGTATTTATATGTTTGAAACCAACTTACATTCATGTTTCCTTTTGGATATTTATTTCAGAGTTAGGAAAGTATATTGGCATTTTCATAAGACATTATCTCACCTAAACAACGAAACATAATGAGTAACAAAGAAGTATTAAAGTCACACGAGGTTTTGCAGTTCCATACAACAAAAAAGCCAGAAGTACTGCTCCAGAGAGCTGAAGAAATATTTCCTTCTCTGAAGGAAAGCATGGTAAGTGCTGTGTGCATGAAATGATTTTATGAGCTTGTTCTGTGATTGATTGACACTGGGAGATGGCTTATCACATTTGTTTGGTATAGGTAATTAGAAAGGTTCGTGATGAAATTTGAAAGATTTGAACTGAATTGCTCACACCTCAAAGTTCTTGTGTTTGCAGCAGATGGTGATGTATTGGGTTAAAACAAATATGATAAATATTGAAGGATTTTGATCTGCAGGTATGAGGAGATAGAACTATGCTTGTGATAATAACCAGTCACCCGATTGTGTAAGAAAAATTACAGTGTAGAGAAGTCCTAATACAGGGTAATTCCTTTAATGTGGCAACCACAGAACTGGACAGGTGCCAAATTCTGAACTACTATAGATTATCAAACAGTGACACTGACATTAGTTCTTCCAGGCAAATTTTGAATCTGGCTCATGTTGGGTATTTTTGTTGTATCATATTAAGGAAGGTTGATTTTTACTATTCAAGAATATTTTGACTGGGACATATTGATCAATCCTAGTTTAGGGAATTTAACAACAATTAATGATTGCTGATATTGTTGTTTTAATAATTAAATTATTTATTTATTGTATTCTTTTTCTGTTTGTTAAAATCTGTATGTGCACATACTTATATTTATGTGTAAAATTCATTGATAACTTTTCCATTTATATGTTAATCATGTGTTTTTTATAATGTGACTATTTCCACATCCATATGAAATTGTATTTCGATTGGATCCATGAAAAATAAAGCTAGCTAACTAACTAACTATGAAGACTGCTTTTTTCAATTATCATAAGTGCAGTCATTTGTTTTCCTTCAGAACCCATTGCTGTAAACCACTAACACAACTCTCTTTCCAGTTGTACTGTTGTAGGCTGTTCCATCTCCATTTACTTGAAAAGGCCCCACACTTTCACTGGATGCCCCACAAATGACTGTGGATATTTCCTCTGTTTCTGTACGTCAGAGATATGAATCTGATGTATATAGGCATAATCACTTCAGCTTTTACCACTTTCAAGGCTAAAGCCCCCAAATTATTCCAATTTTGTGAGGAATTTTTAATGTTACATTTTTACTGTTGGCAACACTACCTTGTTTACTTGTCTTTGATGGGTGATTTGTATTCCTCATAATAGCTCATTGTCCTCAGTATAGTTTAGACATTCCAGAATAAGTGATGGAATCGGTATGTGCACCTGACATTATGGACACTGAATATTCTTGTGTAGGGCCTGTTTCCCCCCGTGCCAAACTGTGAGTGGTGAATTATAAGGTGCCAGAGAAAAGGAATAGTAACAGTGAAAATAAATACAGGTTATATTGACAAGAAATTGATAGGGAATTAATTTGGTGTAATGCTTGCTACAACGTTTTGCATACTCCTTTGCTTTTTTGCCTGCTGTGTGAAAACACGGACGTTGAAATATAACGTGTACGTTTGCCTGTTATTTTTAATGGGTGTAAAACGTGTCTTATGCTGAGTAGCGACTGTTAACTTGGTGTTTTTTAAAACGGTGCTGAGTGGAATATTTAGACTTAAAAGGGTGGATACAAAACAAACCTGCAGACACTGCATAGTGAGCAGCATCATAATTTGTAGTGTTCACCAAAAATGGTTAGAATAGTGAAAACATGGAGCATGAAATGGTAGGTTATGTAGCATGCAGCATATACTTTACATAACAATACATATGAGTTTCTTTTCAGGAAAACTTAAAGGTTAAAAAAGGTTAGAACAGTTGATGTTTGTATTAAAGAAATGGGGTGAGATGGTATAGACTGCACCAGTGACAGGCAGTGGTGCAAGTGGTGATGAGCCAAGATGTTGCATAGAGGGCAGGAATTTTAATAAGTACCTTTAGATATTAGCTTCTGTGGAAGGACTGTGCTTCATACAGTTAACTGCTGGTCATAATTTTGACAACTGTAGTGGACAGAATCCACAGAATGGCTACACCATTATCAGTTTCAATGAAGGTGTGCTTTAATCGCCTTGACTGACAATGCACTAATGAGGAAGGGTACTGTGACCTTACAGAGCTGCACACTTTCACTGGAGGGTGTACCAGGTTCAAGCAGTGAGACGAGTATGACATCATCTGATAATGCATTTGAATTCGTCAGTGTAAAAGTTGAAGAGGACATGGATGTGACTATAAAAATGGAGGAGTTTCCTGCAATAAAGGCTGAACCAGAAGAGGTGCGTTACCTGTCTATGTGCCTATTATTAGACACATGTCACCAATATCCATTAATATCTAGTGTCTGTCATGATCTCCATCTCTACATCTGTTCATTTAAACAACCCCACCATGTTGAAAGGGAATTTCAGTCTCTTCTTGGCTTATGTGAATCTCTAGTAAGGCAGTGTGCCTGTAAGTAAATGGAGAGGCAAATAACATGATGATGTCTGATAACCAGAATTTAGGACCAGGTCCTCATCTAAATATAACAAATTTGTTCTACAAAAGTGTTGTTTATTAGAGATTCTTTTAGCTTCCTGTCACTGTTGAAAGCATACAGAATAACGTAAACCTTATTTTTACCTATGCTTTTGTATGGCAGCATCACCATAAGGGAAGGACAAAAGGGAATTGAGGGTGTTTGAGTGTAGGTTGCTGGGGAAACTATTTGGCTGTGTAAGGGAAGAAATAGCAAGAGGCTTGAGAAAGTTGTGTAATCAGAAAATTCATAATTTGTACAGAGTTAGTAGGCTGATCAAATCAAGCAAAATGAAATGGGTGATGTGTGTGTCATATATGGTATGAGTGATATTTGTACAAAAAATTCTACATAGGTAAACCCCAAAAGAACAAAAATCTCTTGGGTCGCAGACGTACGGTTGGTGGAATTATATTGATATTGATCTTAAAGGCGTGAGATATGAGAGAGT
>Ga0123353_10016392_pt1 | contig 10831 bp, 10 predicted proteins | sample TergutLab28metaG_3_FD_92763 | JGI IMG/M metagenome (GOLD analysis project Ga0123353, IMG submission 92763) | Labiotermes labralis P3 segment gut microbial communities from Petit-Saut dam, French Guiana - Lab288 P3 | ecosystem: Host-associated > Arthropoda: Insects > Digestive system > Gut ... | reverse complement strand
CTTGCCGGAGGCGGGCCGTAATTTGGCGGCGCGTTGTAGCCGGGCGGCGGGCTATATCCGGGCGGCGGGTTGTAGCCGGACGGGGGGCTGTAGCCGGACGGGGGGCTGTAGCCGGACGGCGGGCTATAGCCGCGCGGCGTGTTGTAACCGGGTGGCGGGCTGTAGCCGGAAGGGGGGCTGTAGCCGGACGGCGGGTTGTTGGGCGGCGCGCCAGAGCTTTGCGCCGCGTCGAAATTCGGCGGAGCCTCGAAATAGGGCTGCGCCCCTTCTGTCGGCGGCGCGTCGAAGTTGGGCGCCGCGTAGAAATTTGGTGGAGCCTCGTAATAGGGCTGCGCCACTTCTGTAGTCGGCGCGTCGAAGTTGGGCGCCGCGCCGAAGTTGGGCGGAGCCTCGTAATAGGGCTGCGCCCCTTCCGCCGTCGGCGCGTCGAAGTTGGGCGGAGCTCCGTAATAGGTCTGCGCCCCTTCCGCCGGCGGGCCCTCGTAGCCGGGCGGCGGCACATAAGCCCACGGCGAGGCGCCGAAACCAGGCGAAGCGCCGAAACCAGGCGAGGCGCCGAAATCGGGCGGCGCGTCGGCTGCAGCCGGGTCGTCATACGCAGGAGGCGCGAAGTTGACCTCCCACGGGGTACCGCATACGCGGCAAAATCTTGAATCCTCTTCCAGTTCCGCCCCACAATTCAAACAATGCATTTCGCCACTCCTATCCATAGTCCGCTTCGCAGACCGTTCGATCGGTTGCCCCTCACATTCCCGGCAGTATCCGCCTTTTAATATTGCCCCTCGACAGCTTCCTGATGTCCGTCACGGTCACGAACAGGTGCTCGTAGTCTTTCAGCAACCCCATCGTCACCGGTATGTCCTTCCTGCGCACTTTCAAGAAAACTGCCTGTTTCTTCCCCTCCAGGCCCTCGCACTCGAAAGTCGTGGCCCCGTAGCCGTTGTCCCTCAGCTTGCGCGTTATTTGCCTTGCTTCGTCAAGTCCCGCGATCACCTCGATTTGTGCAAGCCCGAGTGCCAGCTTGTCCTCGATCACGATGCCAAGGTAAATCCCCGTGGCAAACGCCAGCCCGAAAGCCACGGCCATGAGCGGGTCCTCGCTCAGCCCCATAAGCACAGTGCTGGTGACGATCAGCCAGATCGTGATTTCCACTGCGGAAAGGAGGCTCGCCGCCACCCTGTTCCCCCTGGCCATCAGCACCGTCCTCACTGTCGCGATGGCCACCTCCAGGAGCTTTGCCAGGAAAATCATAATGTAAATCATAAGCATTCGATCCTTTCCACAGTTTCAGCCATGAAGCATTCCCTGTAGCTGTTTTTCAGTAACTCGTATGCGCTTTGCGCATAGCTCTCGTTGTCAAAAAGCCCGAATACTGCCGGGCCCGAGCCTGTCATTACGGCGCCGAGCGCCCCTTTGTCGAGGAGTGCGTACTTGATCTCGGCGACGTCCCGCGTCCTTCGCGGCAAAACATCCTCGAAGACATTGTACATGCGCCGTGCCGTGCCTGTCAGGTCGCCCCGTCCGAGCGCCCCGATTATCCCCTCCGTGTCGGGCCTCGCGCGGATCTTTTCGCACCTGACCCTCTTGAAGAGTTCAGGCGTCGAGCAGGCAAACATGGGCTTGCATATGATTACGTGGCAGCGCCGGATGGGCGGGACGTCGGTTATGACGTCTCCCCTGCCTTCCACGAGGCTCGTCCCCCCGGCGACGCAGAACGGGACGTCCGAGCCGACGCCGGCCGCCAGCGCTTCGAGCGCCTCCCGCCCAAGCCCCGCCGCGAACATCTTGTCCAGCATGCGCAGCACGCACGCGCCGTCCGCGCTCCCGCCGCCGAGGCCGGCGCATACCGGGATCCTCTTCTTGATGCCGATGGTCGTCCGATAGCCCGCGACGCCCGTCCTTCTAAAAAACGCCAGCGCCGCCTTAGCTGCGATGTTCCGTTCGTCGCCCGGCAGGTACGGCAACCCAGCCTCAACTGCCAGCCCCTCGCCGGGGACGCACTCGATCGTGATATCGTCGCACAGACTGACGGTCTGCATCACCATCCTCATGTAATGGAAGCCATTTTCCATTTTCGATATGATGTCCAGCGAGATGTTGATTTTAGCGAACGCGGAGCCCTTTTCAACCATCGTCGTCCCCCGCAAACAGCAGCCCCATCAGCCCTGTCCCGTCTGCGAGGTATTGCCCGCGCGAGGCGTCCGCTTCGCTGAATGAAGCCGCAGTATTGTTGTCGGCGCGGCTGTCGTAGATGATATACGGCACCGGAGAGCCCTCGTGCGCGCGCGTCGACGTCATAGTCCTATGATCGGATATGACCAGCATCCTGAACTCTATTCCTGTTCTACTGAGCTTTTCCACAAGGCGCGCGAGGAGCCTGCCGTCGATTCTCTCTATTGCCATCACCTTGCCGGCAGTGTCCCCCATGTGCGTGCATTCGTCCGGCGCCTCAATGTGTATTGCCGCAAAATCGCGCGTTTTCAGCGCTTCCAGCGCCGCGTCCGCCTTGCCTTCGTAATTGGTGTCCAACTCCCCTGTGGCGCCTTCGACGTATATCCTGTCAAGCCCGATCAGCGCCCCTATGCCCTGGCACAGCGGCACGGCCGATATGACTGCGCCGGTCTTTCCGTATTTTTCCGTGAAGCTGGGCAGTTCAACGGACGTCCCATACGACCATATCCATATCCCGTTTGCCGGGAGCTTTCCGGCGGCGCGCCGCTTCTCGTTTCGCGGGTGGGCGTCCAGTATCCCGTGCGCGATGCGCGTCAGTTTTTCCAGTATGGCGGCGTTCCCGCATCCTCGCGGCAGGTGCTGGCCCAGCTTTTCCCCCAGGTGGTCGTGCGGCGGCGTCAGCACGAGGCCTTTCACGTCCGGCGCCTTTTGCACTGCGATGTGCCGGAAAGAAGAGCCGGGATAGATGCTCATCCCCGCTTTTTCGGCTATTTCCTTGAAGCCTGGCGTTTCGAACAGTTCCCGCACGAGGGCGTTGGACTCTTCGCCGCTGATCGCCCCTGCCGAGTGCGATATGATCCTCTTTTCCTCGAATGGCCCGTCGCAGTCTTCGACCGATATCATGTTGCAGCGATAGGCGACGTCGCCGGCCGGGAGCCTGACGTCCATTGCCGCCGCTTCGAGCGGCGCCCTGCCTACCATGCAGGTTCGCGGGTCGCAGCCGAAAATCGACAGGATCGCGGGGTCGCTGCCCGGCGTCATGCCTTCCGGCACGGTCAGGGCCGTGCCGATCGTGCCTGCGGACGCGAGAGCGTCCATAGTCGGCGTTTTCGCGTATTCGATGGGGGTCTTTCCGTCGAGTTCCGGGACGGGGCCGTCCGCCATGCCATCGCCAATAACAAGTAAGTATTTCATTTTGCCTCCGATCTTTGGCGCTTATAGTATCATTTTTCCCGCCGGATTTCAATGAAAACCTTTTGCACGGTTGTGAAATTGGCAAACCACAAAAAAGCCCCGGGATCCGGGGCTTTCGTTGCCGGTCAGAATTCCTGCGGATGAACGGGCGCACACAGTGCGCCCCTACTCGTCTTCTTCGTCTTCTTCGTCGTCTTCTTCGTCAAGGCCCTCTTCATCAAGACCCTCTTCGACAAGGGCTTCCGCGTCCTCTTCGGGCGCCGCGCCGGGCTCTTCCTGCGGCGTTGTGCTCATCAGGGCGAGCGGGACTTGCGCTTCTTCGATTGTCCGTGTGTCGGCGGACAGTTCGCTGAACAGAGAAGAATAAACGAGCACTATGACCGCTGCCGCGACGGCAACGCCGCTCATTAGGGCGGCCAGTTGCCTTGCGTCCCGCTTCTGTTCCATCGTCGGCGCCTTTCGTTCCCCTCTGGGCAGCCTGCGCTCCCCGCCCGGCCCCCTCTGGTCCTTACCCCTGGCCGTCCGGCGGCGCCCCCTGCGCGCCCTGGCGTTGATTATTATGGGGCCCACGTCGATTTTCCTCCGTTCCCGTTCGCGCTCCCTTTCGCGCTCCCGTTCCCGTTCCCTATCGCGCTCGCGCTCCGTTTCCCCTTCACGTTCCGGCCTGGGCGCGCCCGCGCGCCAGTCCGTGCGTTCATTCGCCTGGTTGAATGCGCGCTCCTCCTGCCAGTTGCGCCCCCAATTGGTCCGGAACGTATACCCTACTTCGGGCGTGTACTCGATCCTCATGAACCCTTGGCCGGCGGAGCTCACCTGCTCGATCAGGTTCCACATCGCCGCGCGCGCCGCGTCCCTGCCGTCGGCGTAGCCCGGGTTTTCCCACACTGCCTCGTAGAGCTGCTCGAACGTGATCGGCTCGCCCTCGCGCACCACCAGCATGTCCAGTGCGTCGAACTCCTTTTCGTCCAGCGTGAGTTCCGTACCCATTGCGGTGTCGGCGCCCTTTGTCTCTCTGTAAAGGTTCAGCGGTCCGGAAAAATACCTTTTCTCTTTTGACCTGTCGTTCATGGCCATTCCTCTCTTCTGAGCGCATAGCAGTCCGCCAGCCACTCCCCCGGCTCGGCGCCTGCTTATGGGCACAATCTCCCTATTGTGCCTATTGTAGATTAGTTGCGAAAAAAATGTGCGAAGGTTTCCAAAAATTAACCTTCGCCCTTCAGTTTTGATGATTTTTCCACATTTGGCAAGAGAAACTGGTTCAATACAATAATTTGCCAGACTATTGCGCTGAACTGGCAAGAAAGCGCAACGTTTCCTTGGTACCCCTTGGACTATTCCCTGCAACAATAAACACGGAACCATACCCGATGATTTTCAATTCTCCATTTTCAATTTTCAATTTTCCATTCGGGCTGCGAAGCAGACCTTCTGTCATCACTCCCTCTCGATATAGTACCCCTCCCCGCGCGACGAGGTTATGGTATAGCCCGAGTCGGCCAGCTTCGACCTCAGCTTGGACACGGCGACCTTCAGCGAGTTGTCGTCTTCGAACATCTCTTGCCCCCACACCTTCTCGTACAGGTACCCCGCGCTGAGGATCGTGTTCGGGTGCTGCACGAACTGCGAGAGCAGGGAGTATTCCTTTTGCGACAGTGTCACGTTCGTGCCGTCGATATACGCCTTGCCCGACGCCGGATCGAGCCTAAGCGGCCCTATCTCCAGTGTGTCCGGCACCAGCGACGCCCGCCGCAGGAGGGCTTCCACGCGCATGAGGAAGACCGAGAGGTCGTAGGGCTTGGTCAGGTAGTCGTCGCCCCCGGCTTCCAGCCCCCGGATAATGTCCTGCGCCGTGCCCATCGCCGTCAGCATGAGCACCGGGACGTTCGACTTTTTGCGCAGTTCCTGGAGGAAAGCCAGCCCGTCGCCGTCAGGGAGCTGTATGTCCAGGACTATGGCGCGGGGCAGTTCCCTGCCGATTATCTCGCGCGCTTCCGCCAGCGAGAATGCCTGGCGGAGCGAGTACCCCCTCCGCTGCAAAATCTTCTTGTTGTTGGCCTGCACCAGGGGTTCGTCTTCGACCAAGAGAAGGTATCCGCTGCTAACCATTGCTATCCCCAATCCACTATCCACTATCCACTATCCACTGTCAACTGTCAACTGTCCACTGTCAACTGTCCACTGTCCAGGCGCCTTCTGTCCTCGCTCCCGCTCCATCGGTCCTGGTGTTCCCTTCTTTCGATGATCGGGATCGTGAACCAAACTGCCGTCCCTTTTCCGCGTTCGCTCTCGATCCCAATGGCGCCGCAGTGGGCCTCGATGGCCGTCTTGCATATCGAAAGCCCCAGGCCCGTGCCGCCGTCGGATACGCCTCGGTTGAAGACATAAGGCAGGAGCTCGGGCTTAACGCCGTCTCCGTCGTCCCTCACGGTTACCAGCACCTCGGTGCGCGTGTTGCTCGCGACGCAGCGGGCGTCGATCAGCACCTCGCCGTTCCTGGTATGCCGGTTCGCGTTCGACAGCAAGTTGGACATGACGTGCAGGAGGATGTCCGCGTTGCCGTACACGCTCGGGAGCGACAGGGGGACGTCAAGCACGAGGTCGTTGCCGTACCTCTCCAGCAAGGCTCGGTACGTCTCCGCCCCTTCGTGGAGAAGTTGCGCGATGTCGACCGGCCCCATGTCGTGCCTGTTGTCGTGCAGTGAAGAGTATTTCATCGCGCTTTCGACCATCCTGGCCATGCGCATGATCTCGTGCTGGGCGTTGCCGAGGCATTCGCGCATCTCGTCCTTGTCTATCTCGAAGTCTAGCATGTCGGCGGCGTTGAGCACGCTTGTCGATATTACCGTGAGCGGCGTCTTCAGGTCGTGGTTCAAGTTCTGGAAAAACTCCAGTTTCGTCCGGTTCAGCCGGTCGAGCATCTCGTTGTCCGCCAGGAGCGCCTGCTCCCTGATCTTTGCTTCCAGGGCGAGGCGTTCCGTTCTGCGGCTTCTGTTGAGCAGCATTATCAGGAGCACCAGGACCAGCACCAGGAACGCGAGCAGGACAATTATCCCGCCCAGCCACAGGAGCTGCGTGTCTGTTCCTCCGGATGCAAGAGCCGTCGCTACCATGCCTGCAATCGTTTTCATTTTCGGCTATTCTTCCCACGCGACCGGCTTGTCGGCCTCCTCGCCGCTAGTGATCGCTTCGTCGATGAGCTTCAGCATCTCCAGTACGCACCTGAAGTCCTGCCTCAATTGCTCCTCGACCCAGAGGATCTGGCCCTGCCAGGTCGCATTCTGCCTGAACCTCACCGTTATTTCAAACGTGTTCGTCGTTCCGCGCATGTTCTCGTAGAGCGCCGCAGCGGGTGCCTCCTTCGGGGCGTCGTTTGCCGCCGCCGCGCCCTTCTTTCCCCTGTTCCTTGCGCTGCTGAAAGTCCTCGACTTCAGGAACGTGCTCGGGAACCTCTTGGAGTCGAATACCTCCTCCATCTTTTCGATCATGCGCACAAGGCTATAGAACTCAAACGGCGCTTCCAGGTACTTGCTGTGAAGGGCGCCCTTAAGCGAGCCTCGCCCATAATAGACGATCTCAGCTCTCATTCCTATCGACATCGCTGTGACGACGTCTTCCCTAATAGAGTCCATTTACCATATCTCCCTTAAGCGCGCTCGCGCGCGCCTCCCTTGATCCTACATTATCGGCTTGATCGGCTTGATCGACGTGCCAATGATCTTCGTAAGGTACTTAGAGTCCAGCCCGTGCATGATCCTGTCTACCAGCATCTTGCAGTCCTCGTACGTGAGGCTGTGGAGCATCAGCATGTACTGGCTGGGGCTCGCCCTCGTGAAGAGGTCCCCCATCCTGAGCGTGCGCGGGATCAGCATCCCGAGCTGTTTCATGACCCCGCCGCCCCTTGAGTTCGGCTCGTTCTTCGTGTCGAACCTGACGACGTACGCCGTCCTTCCGGAACGGGGCACGGACCGGGACTCGATCTGGAACATGGTCTTGAAAACGCTTAGGTCGCAATAATACGCGCCCGGGAAGTCCGCCCCCTCCATCCATTCGTTCAGCACGGTCTCCAGCGGGACCCTTTCGTCTATCCCCGGCCTCAGTATCTGGTTGTAAAGCTCCCGGAGGTTTTCCGAGAAATTCACGCCCAGCACGTCGAAATACATGGTTTCCATCCTGTTGTATTCCTCAAGGGCCTCGAGGTTCTTCCCCTGGTCCATCAGCGAGTTCAGGTGGTGCCCCAGCATCTTTTCGTCGAAGGGGTCGATCCGCAGGGCTTTCGTGCACATCTCCTCGGCCTCGATGCTCCGCCCTTTCCCGTGCAGCAGTTCCATCGCTTCGTGGGCGCTGTTTATGTACATAGAGCGGTACCAGCGCGAGAGGGGCATCACCCACAGCTCGCCCGTCGAGTTTGGCAGGAAGTCGCCGCGATAGAGGGATGTGGCCCTCAGCAGCAGCTCGAGCCGCTCGTCGTCCCCGACGTTCGTGCCGGCGGCCCTGCTGCACAGGGATTCGAACTCCTCCGCGTCGACCCAGCAGCTCACGCTGTTGTTCCACGCGTACCCTCCGTGTTTCGACTCGATCATGTCCTCGGCGTTCGGGAGCCCTCCGCCCGCAAGGGCGGCGCGAGCCCGATAGACGAGCGTGCGCAGCGTCCCGCCCGGATTGTCCGCATACTCGCTGTCGCAGAATACGTCGATCAGTTCGTCGCGCGATACGGTCTTGTGGCGGTGCGCGACCAGATACTGGATCAGCTTCCAGGTCTTCGAGGAATTCTTGCCCTGTTCCATTATGCGGTTCCCGTCGACGTTGATCGTGAAGCCGCCAAGCATCTCGATACTAATGTGAATGTCTTTCATGCAAATACTGACACCCCCTCGCAAAATGCGCCAGTCCCGTAACCTGCAACTAAGTGATATAATAACCGCATCGCATCGCGGCTATTATATCACAGGTTTTACAATAAATCCACTATTTTTTTTATTCCGTGACTTTTTTTATATCTTCTTTCTCCGAATAGGCAACCTTGAGCAGCAAAGGCGTCACAAAAACCGTCGCAAGCACCACCACGATCACGATCGGGTACATCTGCGGGTTTATGAAATTGCGCCCTATTCCCTTTGCGGCGACGATGAAAGAGACCTCCCCCCTGGCTATCATCCCGACGCCGACCTGGAAGCTTTCCTTGTTCGTGAACTTGCTGATTTTCGCGCCAAGCCCGCAGCCGATCAGTTTCGAGAGCATGGCGACTCCGACGAGTATGGCCGTGAACAGGACCAGGTTTCCGCTCATCCCGCTGAACGACGTGTGAAGCCCTATGTTCGCAAGGAAAACAGGGGTGAAGAACAGGTTCGAAAGCGAGTGCGTCCTCGTTTCGAGCGTCTCGGCGTAACGCGTGCTGCAGAAGGCTATCCCCGCCAGGTAGGCCCCCGTGATGTCCGCCAGCCCCAGCAGCTCGGCGAGGTAGGCCATCAGGAAGCAGTACGACAGGGCAAAAATCGAGAGCCTCCTCTTTTCGCCGAAATGGCCAACCCACCAGTCGAATGCTCTGTGGACCAGCATACCCGTGACGATGGCGAAAGCGAAGAACGCGGCGATTTTGAGTATCAGAATCGCCATGGCGCCAACGCTGAAACCGCCCTCGCCCATGCCCATGACGATCGCGAGTATCACGATGACCAGGATGTCGTCGAACAGCGAGGCGCCGAGGAGCGCGGTGCCCGTCTTCGTTTTGAGCTTCCCCATCTCGGTGAGGGCTTCGACGGTTATGCTAGTGGACATGGATGCTATGATCACGCCGACGAAGAAGCTTTCGAAAGGCGAGTAGCCGAAGAAGTACGCGACGGCGAACCCCCCGCCCAGCGCCAGGGCCACGCCGAGCGCGGAGATGAGCAGCGAGGACTTTATCGTGTGGCGGAGCTGCCTGAAATCGGTCTCCAGGCCCGCTGCGAACAGGATGAATATGACGCCGAACTCGGCGATTACGGAAATGGTCTCGCTGGGCTCGAAAAGCTGCAAAACAGATGGTCCCAGCAGGACGCCGGCTATCAGCGCCCCTACTACCTGCGGCAGGTTGAACCGCCGCATGGCGATCGCGAGAGCCTTCGTGGATATGAGGATCAGAGCGATGACCAGAAAAATCTGTTTGTCTATCACGGGTATCATCTCCAATACGTTGTACCTGAAAAAAGTTCGAAATCCGTTATACCACACTTCATTGAACAATTCAAGCAAAAGATGGGACTCTCATTGGCGCCGGCCCGCCTGGTCGGGGCGCACATTTGATTGCTTTTCAACGTTTTAGGTGCTAGAATGTGGAAAGAGGCGCCAAGGGCGGGCCTGCTTCCCCTTTATCGGTTGTATTGTTGTGAGCAAGAATTATCGAAACTCATGGGCTATTCTCTGGTCACACTTCAGGGGGGTTCAGATGGTACCTGGGAAACCCAGCAAAACTCTCGTCCCCGTCATTGCGAGCGCACGAAGATCCAGTCCCCATTTCAGTTTTCAATTTTCAATTTGGGCTGCGAGGCAGACCCTTGGCAGTGCGGGCAGAGGCGTCCGGAAATCCATCGACACAGGTTTCCAGGCCTTTGCCAAATCAGAAGGCGAGGTGTTCCTTATGTTGAAATGGGTCAGGAAAATCGGGGGGATCGTTCTGGCGATCCTCATATTTGCAGTGTGCGTCAATGTCTTCCTGGGGCCGCACTCGATCGCCGCAGGCGGCATAACGGGGCTGGGGATAATCTTCGAGAGCCTTTTCGGCTTCGACCGTTCCGTGACGGTTCTGGTGGCCAACGCCATCATACTTGCCTGCACCCTGCTGTTCCTCGGCAAGGAAATGTTCTTCAACACGATCATTGGCGCGGCGCTGCTGCCGGTCTTCATCATGTTCGTGCCGAAAACAATGCTCATATCCGACACGATGCTCTCCATGGTCGTGGGGAGCGTCCTGTTCGGCATCGCCGTCACGATACTGTACTCCTGCAACGCGTGCAGCGGAGGCACGACCGTTCCCCCGCTGATCCTGAACAAGTACCTCGGGCTGAACATCTCGGTCGGCGTGTTCGTTTCCGACGGCATTATCATCGCCCTTACCCTTATCGTCTTCAGCGTGGACTCGTTCTTCTACTCGATCTTTTCGATATTCATCACGGCCCTGACCATGAACTACATCGAGTCCGGCATGAAAAAGAAGAAGATGGTGTACATCATCAGCGACGAGAGCGAGCAGATAAAGGACGACATCCTCACGAAGGTCGAGCGCGGCGTGACCCTCGTGCCCGTAATAGGCGCGTACAAGGGAACGGAGAGGCGGATGCTCATGGTTACGCTCAACGCCAAGGACTACCGCGAGCTCCTGGCTATAGTGAAGCAGCGCGACAAGTTCGCATTCATGGTCACGAACACCGTGTCGGAAGTGCACGGGCAGGGCTTCACCTACGAGTCCGGCAGCGTTTAGCGGGGGCGCGGG
>Ga0123353_10016388_pt1 | contig 10832 bp, 7 predicted proteins | sample TergutLab28metaG_3_FD_92763 | JGI IMG/M metagenome (GOLD analysis project Ga0123353, IMG submission 92763) | Labiotermes labralis P3 segment gut microbial communities from Petit-Saut dam, French Guiana - Lab288 P3 | ecosystem: Host-associated > Arthropoda: Insects > Digestive system > Gut ... | reverse complement strand
TTATATCCCTTATGCTAATATTGAGTTTGCGTAAAACAAGGATTTGCTCAAGCCTTTTAATGGCGGCTTCGTCATATAGCCTGTATGCGTAATCCTCGCTTCTCGTGCTGATGATGAGTCCTGTATCTTCGTAATACCGAAGTGTCCGGGCCGTAATGTCATACTTGTTCGATACTTCTTGAATCTTAATTAATTTATTCATATAATATACTCCTCTTGTGTTTAGCAGGTCTTTCAACCTCTAAAAATAATAATAACCGCTTCCCCAAAGGAAGAGTCAAGAGGTAAAATGAAAAAATTATAAATTTTCCGCGTTTTCGGCGGAAGCAGAAGCTCAAAGCCTCGCAAACGAGGCAACCGACCTACGGCCGGCTGTTATAAACCGCCTCAAACCATTGCTCTGAAACGGGAAGCGGCCGCACAGGTTTTTCTGTCGTATCAAAGCCTTTTGTCACCGTAAGCATGTCAAATCCCTGCCCCTGGCTCCGGACCCCTGTTTCCTGATCCCTGATTATACTGCCGCCTCTGGTCCCGATTTTGTCGGCAGCATATATCATTGCGGACAATACCGCAGAAGCGGCGGAAACGGCGTCATAAGCAATATAAAGCTTCGCCGGTTCGTTTTTATCTTTTATTTGCACCATTTCGAAAAAATTCTTGTGCAGTTCGGATATTTCGAGGAAAAGCGCCTTCATCTCTTCCGCGTTTCGGCTGTATGCCGCCGATTTTGACATATTTGACCGTATATATTCTACTGCTTCATCAGGGCCGGACTTGTTTCCGCTGTCAATTTTCACCGAATATCTATCAAAAAAGACTTTTTCCGGCGTATGCCCAACCGTAGCTTTACAAATATGCTCCGCCGCCCGCATGGAACCTACCTGCCCGGAATTCAGAGCGCTCCCGCCGGGACGGTACACGCCGAAAGTCCCCGCACACTCACCCGCCGCGTAAAGGCCCCTGATATTCGTCTGCCAGTTTGCGTCCACGGCTATGCCGCCGTTCATATGCTGGGCGCAGACCGCGATTTCAAGTGGTTCTTTATATAAGTCTATGCCATTATTTTTATATAATTCAATGGCTTTGGGGTTCATTTTCGCAAGCCTTGCGATAGGGGTTTTCAACAATGCGCCGGATTTTTCAAGATAACCTCTAGCCTCTTCCGACAGACCCCCGAAACCGTTTTCAAGCCCTGCCGGGTCGGTTCGGTAATCGAGATATATTTTATTGCCTTTTTCGTGTATCTCTTTATGTAAAATTAAGTCAATTTGTGAGGATGCGCTTATTTTTGCGGAGTCAAAAGGCCACTGATAGCCCTTTTGGAACACCGTATTCAGCGCTTCCACCGAGTTGTTAAAATATTCCGGCAAAAATTCGCGCTCATTGCCGTTTTTGTCTATAGCGATATATCGCGGCAGCACCTGCTGATACGTCCCTGAGAGGTTCCAGCGGAATTTGGTTGACGCTATGCCGTATTGCCACTCCTGCAGATTGACCGTTTCAACCCCCGCGTTTATCGCAAGCCCCAAGCTGCCCGTTTGGGACGCGGGGTAGACGGAATCCTTGTAAATCCCTGCGGGGCCGCCCGTGGCCAGTATCGCGTTGCTGCAAAAAATCACGGTCTCTTCCCCGCTGTTCACATCTATGCATAACATTCCTTTAAGCGTATTGCCGGAAATTATAAGCTTTATGACCCGCGTGGTGTCGATTATTTTTATGCCCTTGTCCATGACCGACGCTTCCAAAGCCTCTGTCATCAATTTGGATGTCAGCGGCCCGGCGGAGGTGGCGCGTTTTCGCGTATCGTGATCAGTTTGATATCCAACATATTCCCCATAACCATTAACGGGAAAGGTTACTCCCATATTCGCCAGCTTAAAAAAGCATTTCGCGGAACAGGCCGCCTCAATCAGCGCGGTGTCGCCGTTTACGCAACCGCCGTTATAAAGGGTTTCGGCCAAATCCAGGACGCTGTCCCGCTCGCTTCCCGAAATTGACAGCTTATAATAGGTCTGCTTGTCGCTCCCCGCATTGCGGGATGTACCCATATTTTTGCCCTCCGTAACAATCGCGATGTCCCGCCGCCCCAAGGCATGGAGCCAGTCCGCCGCGTTGTAGCCGGCGGCGCCGGTTCCAACTACTGCTGTATCTATATAAATTTCTCTCACAGGCAAGCCTCCGGTCAGTTTTTAATGCAGAAATAATAATGCAGAATGCAGAAATGATGTCGAGTAGTTAGATGTATTCTGTTTTTAGATTACCGCTCGATTAAATTATAGAAGTTCTAAAATCAAGAATTAAAAATTATATCACTGTATATCGTGCGACAAAAAAACCAATAAATAAACATAGTTATCCCGCGACCTTATTTCTGCATTCTGCATTATTATTTCTGCATTACATTTAAAAGCGTCTAAGATGAAACCCTCCGTCCACATTAAACACCTGCCCCGTTGAAAAATCAAAGGCTCCCGTACATATGGCAGACACGCAGGCCGCAACGTCCTCCGGCAGGCCGAAGCGTTTTGTGGGCGTCAGCCCCTCCGCTATCAGTTTTTCGTATTTTTCCGTCACGGGGGCGGTCATATCCGTTTTTATGACGCCCGGCCGCACCTCAAACACGCCTATCCCGTATTCCGCCAGCCTGTGGGCGAACAGCTTCGTCACCATCGACAGCCCCGCCTTTGAAACGCAGTATTCCCCGCGCTCCACGGACGAGGCGTAGGCGGAAACGGAGGAAATGTTAATGATTTTGGGGTTGCAGGGATTAGGGATTAGGGAATAGGGATTAGATTTTTTTATATTTAAGATAGTGTTAACAAATTCATTGGCGAAAAGCTGAGACATGAAAAACGTGCCTTCGAGGTTGATTTTTATCAATCTTTCAAAGCTTTCGGGCGTGGTTTTCAAGATGTCAAGCCTTTCAAGCGGCGCGACGCCCGCGTTGTTTACCAAAACATCAACCCTTCCGCAGCGTTCGAGTACGGTTTTCAAGAGGTTTTCCCTGTCCTCTTTTATCGAAACGTCGCATTTTATGTAGTTCGGCTCGCCAAATGTTTCCGACACGCCGGAATAGACGGATATATACCCGTCCCGTTCCAATTGTTTGGCGACGGCGTAGCCTATGCCGCGCCGGGAACCTGTTATTACGGCTGTTTTTTGATTCATTTTTTTATGCCACCCTCGTAGGGGACGCGCCCCTGTGCGTCCCGTCTTTAAATTTCATCCCTTATTGCAGGAAACGCAGGGGCGCGTCCCCTACAGCGTTTTATGTGATGTTTTGCACATATTTTTTATAAAACGGCAGATAAACCTCCCCGTCCCGCGTGACGCAGCCCGTCGGCGAACCTGCGCGCAGCAATTCCGAGCATTTCCCGCAGGCTAAACAGTCTTTGTTCTCCGATATAGAATTTTCACGTAGGGGCGGGCCTTGTGCCCGCCCTTTATCTGCCCCGCTGCCGAGGGCGGGCACAAGGCCCGCCCCTACGGGGGGATTTTTTATATCTTTTAAAAAATCCGGCCGGGCAAAAGCCTGCCGGCCGAAGCCCGCGATAGAAGCATAACCTTCTTCCACCGCGCCCGCCGCTACGTTCGCCATATTCCCGCCCCAAAACGACAGGCCGGAGCATATCACTTTCAATCCGGGAAATTCCTTTTGTACGATTTTGGAAGCGTTCAATATGCGTTCCGCGCCCACAAGGGGGTTTTCCACGGAACGGTTGGTATTCGTGTTCGCCGGGCGGTTCACGTTTGGGTTCACATATGGGTTGCCCATTGTGATGTTTATAAGCCCCATATCAAGCTTTTTATGCAGTATTCCGATAAGCCGCAGGCCATCGGTATGGTCGGGAACGGTGCTGCCGCCGGGTGCCGTGCCGAAGCCGTAGGGGTAGGGGAAGCCATCATATGTATTGAACCTTGTTGTGACGATAAAATTATCTTTTACTTCCGCTTTTGCCGATTTTACGCAATTCAGGAACATTTTCACTCTGTTTTCAAAACTTCCGCCGTAATCCCCCGGCCTTTCATACGCCGACAGCAGCTCCGACAGCAGATAGCGGTGGCAGCATTTGATATCCGCCCCGTCAAAGCCCGCATCTTGCGCTAAAGCGGCCGTTTTGCCGTATATTTCCTCAAGCCCGCGCAGATAATCGTCCGTCACGATATTTTTTTCGTCAATCGGCTTATCCTTTTCAAAAAGCGGGTTGTTATAAGCGATAATGGGCGCGGGGACGCCTTCAGGCTTTGAGTACCGCCCGGAGTGGGTCAGCTGCAATATTATTATCGGCTCGAAACCGTTTTCACGCAGACATATCTGTTTTATATCCTCCGTCAGCGCTTTAAAGCTGTCAACATTATCCTTATTTAGCCACAATTGGTGCGGATTCGCCCGCCCTTCGGGTACGACAGCCGTCGCCTCCGCCCAGATAAGGCCGGGGGCACCATGCGCGAAGCGTTTATAGCGGCGGAACGTCAGCTTGCCGGGCAAACCGTCCGGCTTTCCGTCGCTGCCCTCCATAGGGTGAAAAGCGATGCGGTTCGCGATTTTTTTTCCATTTATAATAAGCGCATTGTCAAGTAACGGCAAAATATCGTTTGAATACGGGATTTGAAGCCCCATATCCCGCGCCTGTTTAATAATTGACGGTAAATTTTCCATATATTTTAGCCCCATTTTTATATTGCTTCTAACTAAAACCAAAATTCCTAACTTCTCATTCCTAATCCCTAATCCCTAATCCCTAGCCTCTAATCCCTAATGCCTAATCCCTAGCCCCTACAATTATATCCCTTAAAATAGATTTATCAACCCTATGTTTAAACTGCAAATAAACGTCATCATTTTTTACTGTCAACCCGTGCTCTGTAAAAATCTCTTCCATCTTTTTTCGCGGCAATACATTGCTGTTCCACGCCAAAACAATGATCCCGCCCGGCTTTAAGACCTGTGACCATGAGGTTAGGCAGGCGGCCAGCAGTTCAGCGGGGTTCCGCGTCAGGGACGATTGTTTTTCGTTTGTAACATTGCCGTGCTGAACCCCGTATGGCAAATCGCCGGCAATAATGTCGAAAAAATTCTTTTTATAAAATTTATTCGCATACAGCGAATTCCCCGCTATAAGTTCAACCGTTTTTGTATTTTTATTTTTAAAATCTTCCTTCGTTCCGGCGGTTATAAAGGTATGCCTCAAAGCCGTAAACGCTTTGTTCGGCCCGGATATCTTCATTTCTTTATGCTCAAATTTGTATTTTGCTGTTTCCAAAAACTTTTTGACAAAATGATAAGCTTCGTTCACAGCGCCGTCGCCGATTTCAATGCCGTATACGTCATAGCCTTTGATCAAGCCCTCGAAAAGAGTCGTGCCTTTGCCCGCCACGGGGTCAAGCAGTTTTATGTTTTCATTTTTCACGGTATTTTTATCATCCCGCGAGTTAACTGCGATGTTTATCATCATCCTTGTGAAAATTTCGTTGGTCTTTCCCGTATATTTTAGTATAGTCCCCATGCTTTCGTGGGCAAAATTCTCATTTATTTTCCGGATGGGTTTTAAGTATGTTTCACCGCCGATATCTTCTGTTTTAAATAAGGCGTAAACAAAAGACAGCCCGGAAATGATTTTGATATCCGGCCCGGACAGCTCTTTTTTTGCTTCAAACGTCAGATAATCAACGCCGCAGATGTTCTGCCGCCGGATATCCCCGCATTCCGCCGACAGATTCCGGGCGGCAATAATAAATTCCGAAACGGACAGCTTCAGCGAAGTTTCAAAATATACCCTGTTATGGCCGGGGTGGTATAAAATCGCGTATGTCATTTTTTATTCCTTATTCAAATCAGAAAAGTTCTTTTTATTATCTTTATATAAATTCTTAAATACGGTGTAATTCCTATCGTACACAGCCTTGTTTGCCGGGTTCGGCTTGTAAACCGCGTCAGCGGGGACAAGTTTTTTCGCGTCGCTTATTTTTTCGATAACCCCGAGCCCCACCGCGGCGGTTATGGCCGCGCCCACCGCGCCCGCGTTTTGGGGGCTTGCCACGGTTTCCACCGTTTTCCCCGTAACGTCTGCAAGAATTTGGCAGGTTACGGGCGAAAGCGCCCCGCCGCCCGCGAAACGCAGCGTATCCGAGGTTTTTACCTTTTTATCCTGCGCTTCTATAAACCAATTTAAATGGAAGCATACCCCTTCCAGAACCGCCCTTATAAGCTCCGACTTGCCCGTGTCAAGGCTGATGTTGAAAAACATCCCCCTTGCGTTGGGGTCCTCGAAGGGGCATCTGTTCCCGTGGAGCCACGGGGTGAAGATTACGCCGCCGCTTCCCGCCGGAACATTTCTCACGATTTCCGTCATATATTCGTAAAGGCTTGTGTATTTGCCTTCGTATTCATCTGTCACATTTTTTTTATCAAGATATACGCCGATTTCATCAAGGGCCAAATGGTCCTTGACCCATTCAAGGCATTTCCCCGCCGTTTCAAGCTCGGCGAAATAGTTGTACCTGCCCTTGTCCGCGCCCACTATCGCCGCTATCATCGCGCCCGCGTCAACTATGCTCTTTTCCACGACGGTGGACACCCAGCCGGACGTGCCGGAATATACATGGGTGTCGCCGGGCAGAACCGCGCCCGCGCCCACGCCGATAAGGGACGCGTCCCCTCCCCCGCCGAATACGGGCGTCCCGGGCGCAAGCCCCAGCTCCGCCGCCGCGTCGGGCAGAAGCGCGCCGATTTTATCCGTGCATTCCCGTATTTCGGGAAGATGGGCGGTATTTACGCCCAGCATTTTGCAGACCTCCGTACTCCAGCGCTCTTTATGTATATCATATAAAAGCGCCGCGAACGCCGAATCCCTTGTCATGGCGAATTCACCCGTCATGCGGCAGACAAGGCTCTCTTTTACGTCGAGCCATTTGTACGCTTTTTTGAACACCTCCGGCTCATGGGCTTCAACCCATTTATATTTCCATACGGGGTCTTTGACGGAAGCCGCCACCGCGCCCGTGTATTTCAAGGATTTCAGAAGCTTGAACACATTTGCCCCGGCGATTTTTATGCCATAGGCAAGCCCTTTTTTCAATTCCTCCCGCGCCCGCTGGTCCATATAGCTCATAGCGCGGCGGACGGGCCTGCCGTCTTTATCGGCAAGCACAAGCCCCTGCATCTGGGAGCAGAAGGATATCCCGTCCACCGCTTCCGGCTCTATCCCGGCGTGTCCAAGCGCGGCCTTCGTGGTGCGGCACATGGCGTCCCACCATTCATCAGGCTCCTGTTCCGCGCCGCCGCCGGGCAGAACATAGAGGTTATACCCCGCAGAGGAATACCCCAACAGATTTACGGTTTTATCAAGCTCGAAAACGCAGGTTTTTACCCCCGTCGTGCCTATGTCGTAAGCGATTACGCGTTTTTTATCCATTTTCGTGCCACCCGAATATATATATTATAAACTTAATTATACCCATCAATTTAATGAAATGCAAGCGATTTTTATTTTTATGGACAAAAGATTAAAATTATGATATAATAGGCGCAGCAAAGTACAATGTCTTTGAAAGCTAATCGCCGCGCCATTTCGAAAACGCATTTGCGTTTTCCTAAGTTTTAATGATATAAAGGGTATTATCAAAACAACAAAAGAAGAGACGGGATGTTGAATTATGAATTATAAAATAATCACCCCCCTTGAACACAACCTTAATTTAACGGCAAAAACGAAGCCGATGTTTCGATACAGCGGCGATATGCCTTTCGATATATGGCGGGGCGTCGCAAAAGCCAAGCTTATCGAGCTTCTAGGCCTTGACAAATTCAAAAAATGCCCGCCGCTTTTTAATATAGAATATGAAACGGAAACGGGCGAATTCATCGAGGCGCGTTTTACTTTCCAAAGTGAAGAGGGCTATTTTGTACCCTGCCATTTTCTTGCGCCCAAAGGCAAAAACGGTTCTCTGCCGCTTATGGTTTGCATTCAAGGCCATTCGCCGGGGATGCATATTTCCCTCGGCCGGGTCAAATATGGCGGGGACGCGGAAAACATGAACTCCGGCGACAGGGATTTCGCGGTTCAGGCGGTAAAAAACGGCTATTGCGCCTTGGCAGTTGAGCAGCGCGGCTTCGGCGAATGCAGCGGGAATGCCGAGGGCGGGACAAACTGTTACATGAACGCGATGACGGCGCTGCTTCTCGGCAGAACCATGATAGGCGAACGTGTTTGGGATGTTATGCGGGCTTTGGACGCGGCTTTAGAAAATTTTGGCCGTATCGACGGCGAAAAAATAGCGGTAATGGGCAATTCGGGCGGCGGCACGACCTCATATTACGCCGCCTGCCTTGAGGGCAGGCTTTCGGCGGCCATGCCTTCCTGCGCGGTCTGCACATATGAAGCGTCCATAGCGTCACTGCACCACTGCTCTTGCAATTATGTGCCGCGCATAGGCGAATACTTCGACATGGGCGACCTCGCGGGGCTTATCGCGCCGAAAAAGCTTGTGGTCGTGGCGGGAAAAGAGGACCGGATATTCCCCATTGACGGCGTAAAAAAGAATTACGCGGCAATAGAAAAAATGTACGCGGAGGCGGGCTGCCCTGATAACTGCCGTCTGGTAATCGGCGAAGAGGGGCATCGTTTTTATGCCGCCGACGCATGGCCGGTGTTTATAGATATGTTTAATGAATAATGAATGACATTTTATATGTTAATGATATAATTTAGAAAAATAAATAAACTATAATTATTTGGAGGAAAAAGTATGGACACCCGATTTTCCATTACGAATTACCACGACGCGGCAGCCGTCACAAAACAGCTCGACAACCTTATCCGCCAGCCGATATACACGATAAAACCTGATGCGCTGAAAGATTACGAGGATAATTATTTCAATAAAAAATGCCTTAAATCAAAGGCTATGATTGACGAGGCAAAACAGATAATCCCCGGCGGGGTACAGCACAACCTCGCTTTCAACTACCCTTTCCCGCTGGTTTTCACCAAAGCGGCGGGAGCGAAGCTTTATGACATCGACGGGAACGAATATTTTGACTTTTTGCAAGCGGGCGGCCCGACGGTACTCGGCTCGAACCCACCGGAAGTGCGCGAACGGGTTATCGACCTGCTTAACAACTGCGGGCCTTCGACCGGGCTTTTCCATGAGTTCGAGTATAAACTCGCTAAAAAAATATCCGATAACATAGAAACCGTGCAGATGTTCCGTATGCTGGGTTCGGGTACGGAGGCCTGCATGGCGGCAGTGCGCGTGGCGCGGCTCGCGACGAAAAACAAGAACATAATAAAAATGGGCGGCGCTTACCACGGCTGGAGCGACCAGCTGGGCTACGGCATCCGCGTCCCCGGCTCGAAATTTACCCAGGCCAGCGGCGTGCCCCTTTATCTTTTCAAGCACACGCATGAGTTTTTCCCCAACGACCTCAACGATTTGGAAAAGAAGCTCCGCGCAAATATGCTGCGCGGCGGCACCGCGGCGGTATTCATCGAACCCGTCGGGCCGGAAAGCGGCACGCGCCCCCTTGATTTCAATTTCAACAAGGGCGTCGAGCGGCTTTGCCGCAAATACGGCGCGCTGCTTGTGTTCGACGAGGTCGTCACCGCGTTCCGCATAGGGATGGCGGGCGCGCAGGGTTATTACGGCGTCTCGCCCGACCTTACCATATTCGGCAAGGTCGTGGCGGGCGGCTATCCCGGCGCGGGCGGCGTGGGCGGCAAAAAGGAATACATGAAATATCTGGGCGCGGGCCTTGACGACAGCGGTACGAAAGTCAAAAAAGCCCTCATAGGCGGGACTATGGCCGCAACGCCCGTGTCATGCGTTGCGGGTTACTACACCCTTGAACAGATCGAAAAAACCAACGCCTGCCAAAAAGCGGGACAAATGGGCGATAGAATCACCGCAGGATTGCAAGAAATCATCAAGAAATACGGCTTGCCCTTCGTCGCGTTCAACCAAGGCTCTATCTGCCACCTTGAAACTGTGGGAACTATGCATTTCGCCATAAGATGGAACAGACCGTGGACTATACCTGATGTGCTGAAAGAAACGAGCGTCCGTAAAAAGGAAATGGAGCATATGGGAGCGGCCTATATGGCCGAGGGCATTGTCACGCTAGCGGGAAGCAGACTTTACACCAGCGCGGCCTATTCGCCGGAGATGATTGACGAGACGCTGGCGCGGTTTGATAAGGTTTTTGCTAACGTCGCGTTAAAATCATAATTTATTTAAATTTAAACCCGTAGGGGAGGAATATTTTCAATGAATATAAATACTGCCAAACAATTAGTCGTTGAAGCAGGGAAAAAACTGGTCGAAACCGGGCTTATCGCACGAACCTGGGGCAATGTCAGCTGCCGCATAAGCGATACGCAATTCTGCATAACGCCCAGCGGGCGGGCTTATGAAAACCTTGCGGCTGACGAAATTGTTATCGTGAACACCGCCGACTGTTCTTATGACGGCGATATCAAGCCCTCGTCTGAAAAAGGCATACACGCGTCCGTTTACAGTTTGAAACCCGACATAAATTTTGTCATACACACCCATCAGACCTGCGCCTCCGTTGTAAGCGCCCTTGGGACGGACATCAACAATATCGGCGGGGAAAGCGCGGCTGTTGTCGGCGACCACGTTACTGTGGCGTCTTACGGCCTGCCGGGGACGGGCAAGCTTAAAAAAGGCGTATGCGGCGCCCTTATGCGCTCGGACTCCAAAGCTATAATAATGGCCCATCACGGGGCTTTATGCATGGGAAAAGATTTTGAGGAAGCCTTTGCCGTTGCCGCCGAGCTTGAAAAAATATGCGACCTCTCCGCCCGCCTCAT
>Ga0123353_10016386_pt1 | contig 10833 bp, 11 predicted proteins | sample TergutLab28metaG_3_FD_92763 | JGI IMG/M metagenome (GOLD analysis project Ga0123353, IMG submission 92763) | Labiotermes labralis P3 segment gut microbial communities from Petit-Saut dam, French Guiana - Lab288 P3 | ecosystem: Host-associated > Arthropoda: Insects > Digestive system > Gut ... | reverse complement strand
ATAATGGGTGCGCGTCAAGTTGGCAAGACGACATTGCTCAGGCGGATTTTTTCGGAAAATGTTTTGTGGCTTAACGGCGATGAGCCTGAAGTGCGCAATTTATTTGCCAACATATCGGCAGCACGTTTAAAGGCGTTGATTGGAAAACACAGTACGATTGTGATTGACGAGGCGCAGCGCATTGAAGATATTGGATTGAAACTCAAATTAATAACCGATAGTTTGTCCGAAGTACAACTTGTGGCAACGGGCAGTTCATCGTTTGAATTGGCAAATAAAATCAACGAACCGCTTACCGGACGAAAGTGGCAATATCAAATGTTTCCGCTTTCGTTTGCCGAAATGACGAATCATCACGGTCTGCTGCAAGAAAAGATGTTGCTTAATCATCGCCTTGTGTATGGTTATTACCCGGATATTGTCAACAATCCGGGCGAAGAAAAGGAACTTTTACAGCAACTTTCGGATAGTATTTTGTATAAAGACATTTTGAAATTCGACAATATTCAAAAAACGGACAAACTTATTAAACTGTTGCAAGCACTGGCGTATCAGGTTGGTAATCAGGTGTCGTACAACGAACTCGCACAACTTTGTGGTATTGATGGAAAAACGGTGGAAAAATATATCATGATACTTGAACAAGCATATATCATTTTTCGTCTAAAACCATATAGTAGAAATTTACGTAACGAATTGAAAAATACACGTAAAATCTTTTTCTATGATAACGGCTTGCGCAATGCGTTAATTGCCGATTTTCGGCAAGTGGAAATGCGCACGGATACCGGTGCATTATGGGAAAATTTCATGATTTCAGAAAGAATAAAGTATTTGAATTATAATGGATTATGGGTGAACAGTTGGTTTTGGCGCACGGTAGAACAAAAAGAAATAGACTATTTGGAAGATGCCGACGGACAACTTTCTGTTTACGAATTCAAATGGAATGTTGACGCAAAAGCAAAACTTCCGAAACAATTTGCCGAAACGTACCTCAATTCTACATTTACGGTCGTTCACCGTGATAATTTTGAGGATTTTTTGCTGCCTGTCATTTTGGAAAAATAATTTTTTCCGAATCTTAAAAAAAGTCGTATCTTTGCACCCGAAATTATAAAGGCACTTTTTTCATGTATAATCAGGATTATTCTTGCGCAAAACGACACACCATCGCACAGACAACAAATGTGCCTTGTGCGTTTGTGCCTTCGCGCTTTCGTGCTTTCGCACTTAATTGCCTGAAAATTAGGCAATTACCCCCCCCCCCCAATGCGTTGATTATCAACTAATTGAGGTGTTTTCGGCAGTCAGCAAGCCGCAAAACAGTTTACTACACCGCGTACTTCCCTCTTTTTTCCATTGGGAAAAACAATTTAATAATTTGATAAAATGAAGAAATTTTATGTTTTTTTGCTCGCGATAATGTGTGCGGGCACAGTTTACGGACAAGACAAAACGGTTGCAGTATTGCAACCAAGAATACTTGGAAGCGAAACAGTATCGTCAAACAACCAGTTAATTGTTACTGCAAGCATGAAGAAAGCCTTTACACTAATAGATGGTTACAAGGCATATACCCGCACAGATCAGTCGTTGATTGACGCCGAATTGGCATTTCAACGTAGTGGGAAGGTGGAAGAAAGCCAAATAAAAGAGGCAGGCAAACAAACAGGAGTGGCGTATATTTGTGTTTTTACACTTTCAATGGAAAACAATGAACTTGTGGTTAATAGCGATATTATCAACGTGGAAACCGCTGAAATAGAAAACTCGGACTATATTGTTTTGTTTGATGCTAACGATAGAGAACGCGTGGCGAAACAGTGTCAAGAACTTGCTTATAGTTTGTTGGGGGTAACTATGAATATGCAACAATTAGAAAGAGTTTTAACCACGGCGAGACAGTTAGAAACAATCGGCGAAAAAAACAAAGCCCGCAAACAATACGAAGACGCCATGCCGTTGCTCGTTGAGGTAGAACAGGTGCTGAATGCTCTTCTTACACCAACCATGCAACACAAGAAAGCATCGCAATACCGCAGTGAAATCATTCAGGCGTTGGCGCGGCTGGCACAAGGGGTGTATGTGTATGTAGAGGGGAAAGAAGAGTTGGTTGGCACAAAAGTAAATATCGTCATTAACAAAGTTAAGGCAGAATTGGCAGAGAACGGTTGCAGTTTTACCGAAGATGAAAAAAAAGCCGATTTCAAACTCACTATTAATGTTTCGACAAGATTGATAGGCAAACAAGGAAGCGTGGTGTTTTGTGCTGCCGACGCACAGGTTGAACTATATGACACACATAAACGGAAAACTGTTTACAACAATGAAATCACACAAAAAGGCAGTTCCGTATCAGAGGAAAAAGCAGGGCGAATAGCCCTGAACAATCTTGTCCCGGATATAACAGAAAAACTAATGACTTGGGTGAAAAATTAAATCAAAAAAAAGAAGAAGCATATATTTTTATTTATTAATAACATTTTTAATATTTTTTATCTTATGAGAAATACAACAATTTTAAAAAACAAAAAAAGCAGCCTTCTGTGTCAAGGATTGCTTATCCTTGCCATTGTCATGTTGGCAAGTGCGTGCGGAATGTTCAAAAAAGCACCGGTAGCACAACAAAAAACCGGAACTTCTTACATCAGGGTTATCCCTGAGGAAGCGCAACCTTACACAACTCCGGCATTGAAAAGATTTATGGCAGAGAATGAAGGACCATCTGTCGTAGTAAGGGATGTAAAAGCGGCAGCGGCAGGCGTATCGGGAAATAGTAACAGCAGTAAAGTTTGCGCTTTGATGGAAAGTGGGTTACTGAAAGCCGGATATAATGTAAGGGATCGTCAATTATTCGAAAACGTTATGAATAGGATGGGCGATAATATTGATTACGAAGACCTCTGTAAAAAAACAGGAACAGACCTGATTTTTGAGGTTATTGATTTTGTGGATCTTAGTAGCGGCGAACAGGGAAAACGCTACTCTGTAGGATGGTTTTTTAACAAATACTTCGATGGCAGCGAATCAATGGAATTGTTTTATAAAAAAGAGTATATTTATGACAAAAAAGGCAGGCCGAAACAAGAAATAAAAACCCCTATATCCTACGAAATTCGCGGGGGTTACCATATTGAAATTAAAGTTATCATGTTAAGAGATAACAAGGTTGGCGGAACATACAAATACTACTATACACCTTGTTCAACCGGAGACGGTTGCATGATTACTAATTTTGGTCCCCCTTTACGTTATCGCGACAATAACGAATACACAGCCTACGAAAAATCGGAGCATAGAAAGAGTGATGCGTATGAAGACACCGTTCAGGAATGGGGCAATTTTATCGCAAACGTAGTTAAGGAGATGGACAAAGCAATGAAAGAAGGTATAAACAAATAACATTTATTCGTTATTTATTCCAATATTTTTATAATCCGAAAGATTATAAAAATATTGGAATTTGAAAAAACCAAAAACCATGAAACATTTTTTATTGATACTGTGTATTTTATGCACACTGGGACTGCGAGCGCAGCCGCAGCAGAAGAGCGTAGCCATATTCAATTCACTCGGAAAAGATATCGATGAAAATATCGGGAATACCGTTAGAAATGCTCTTCAAACAGGCATTCAGAAGATGGGATACGAGGTTTTTGAGCGAGAAGAACTAGAAACGGCACAAAAAGAATTTGACTTTCAAACAGAGGCAAATGAGTTGTACGAAATAGCAGCGGGGAAAGAAGCAGACTATTCCTGCTTTGCCAGCATAACAAGGTTTGGTAGAAATTACCAAATCACCTGCAAAATGGTTGAATTAATAAAATCGTCCTACAAAATTGTATTTATAGAAAGTCTGCGTACAAAGAATGGAGAAGACGATTTGGGAGATATTATCGAAAAAATTGCAGAGGCAATGTTTTCGGGAGGGAGCGGAATAGCGACAGTGTCTTGCAAGGACATGGGCATCTGTAAAGACAGTGATAAATGTAAAATATCCATACGCGACGAACAAAAACTCGTAACATGGGAAGAGGCTATAAAAATCTGTGAAAGCAAAGGTGATGGATGGTATTTGCCCGATAAAGACGAACTACAAGCCATTTATAAAAATAAAAAGTTCATAGAAGATGAGGTGGGGAAAAAATTTCAATCTTCGGATTATTGGAGTTCGTCTAAAAGAAACAATTACGAATCATTTAGCGTAAGTTTCAAAAACGGTGATATTCTTCATTATAGTAACAAGGAAAAAAATCGCTGCCGGTGTATAAAAAAAGACGAATAGAAAATTGTACGGGCTCTACCCCACCATTCTAACCACCTCATCAACAATGTCTTTACGTTGTTGTTTGAGTGAGGCGATCGCTTGCGGGTTTTTCATTTTTTTCAGGAACGCCCGTATTCTTTGGAAAATATCGCGGACGCCAAGGCGGTAGTAGAGTACAAAGCGGCTCAGCAGCAGCGACGACACGCAAGCGATAGCGACGATGAGAGCCGATTTAAAGATGACGCTTAACACAGTGATTGCCAACAGGTAATACACCGAATACATAATCAGCCGCAACACAAGGTGAAACGAACTTCTAAACTGATCGCTTTTCAATTTCTTGTTTACTATCAGGCGCGGAAAAAACGACGGAATGAAGTTTGCCACCCAGCCGGCAACAAAAAGAGGCAACGTCAGCAACAGCAGCAGCCCTTTTGTCCACGACCACAACGCCTTCTGCGGACGTCCGAACACAAAGTCCTTTAACCCAAACGCCGACAATTTTTTCCGATAATCCGCATGGTTGGAACAAAGTTGTTGAATGGCGACCGGATTATTTTGTTCTTCGGCGTCTAATGTCGCGGAGATTTTTTGCCTTGCATCGAGCAGTGAAAAGAAGCGTTTCCGATGTTTTTCTTTGGTACAAACCGCCTCTTGGGCGATTAGGGAGATGCCGTAGAAGTCGTCGTAAAAAGTTTCCGAGCGGATATTTTGAATCAGGGCGCTGATGCCTTCGCTGAGGTCTCGTCGCAGATGATTCATTGCAATGGGTTGATGTTCACGATATTGCGGCATATAATCCATAATAAAAATCGGTTTTCCGAATCGAATGCTTACGTCCACTCCCTTGTGTACATAGTCTTCATATTCAATGCCGACGGGGACAATCACAACCTCCTCAGGTTCAAGTCCTTCCTGCGCCGAAAACGCAATCCGAAACATTCCTTTCACCAGCGGCAGCAGCATTCGTTTACAACTTTGCGCTCCTTCGGGCATCAGACAGAGCGTAACTTTGTCGCGCAACACATCTACCGCCTTGTCAAAAATTTCGTTATTTTTTCCAAGTTCATCGCGCCCGTCGCGCATACGATAAACCGGTAAAATATTCAGCCATTCTAATATCTGTGCGGCGCGTTTGTTCTTAAAAACATCGGCACGTGCCAAGAAAACAGGCTGTCCTTTTTGTGTTACCAACACCACCAAGGCGTCCATGAGCGCATTTTGATGATTCGGTGCTAAAATAACGCGTTTGTCGCGGGGGATATTTTCTGCTCCTTCAACGTGAATTTTACGATAATACTGTCGAAAAAAGAGATCGGTCAATATTTTCATCAGAGCATACGAAAAATCAAAATCTTGAATTTTTTTCTTTTTACGCATAAGGCATTTTGTTATTATAAAAAATGATGGCAAAGATAAAAAAAAAGACTAACTTTGTCATCGTGTTTTTGGTAAGATATTTTTGATACGAAATAATTATGAATAAGCAGATTAGCATTAGCGAGTGTGTCGCTAAAATAAAAGACGGGATGTCTGTGATGATTGGCGGCTTCATGGGAAACGGCACGCCGGAGAACTTGATGGACGCTTTGGTTGCCGCCGGAGTGAAAAATTTGACGGTCATTTGTAATGATACGGCTTTCCCCAACAAAGGCATTGGTAAACTTATTGACAATAAGCAAATTAAAAAGGTTATCGTCTCCCATATCGGCACCAACCCCGTTACGGTGGATCAGATGAACGCCAAAGAGTTGGAAGTAGAATTTTCGCCGCAAGGCACTCTGGCTGAACGTGTTCGCGCAGGCGGAGCGGGATTGGGCGGCGTATTGACGCCCACCGGATTAGGTACCGTTGTTGCCGAAGGAAAACCGACGTTGGAAATTGACGGAAAAACCTACCTGCTGGAAAAACCGATACGCGCCGACGTTGCCCTCTTGGGTGCCAACATCGGCGACAAAAGCGGCAACCTGATTTTTAAAGGAACGTCCCAAAACTTCAATCCGATTATGGCAACTGCCGCCGATTTGGTCATCGCAGAGGTGGAAGAGGTGGTAGAAGTCGGCGCATTAGCCCCTGAAACCGTTCATGTTTCAGGCATTTTTGTGGATTACTATTATGTAAAAATATAACCGTTATGGATAAAAAAATAACATCTATGATTCGCGTGCGCATGGGTTCGCACGACGCCCATTATGGCGGAAATTTGGTTGATGGCGCGAAAATGCTTCAACTTTTTGGCGATGTCGCCACAGAATTATTAATCATCAACGATGGCGACGAGGGCTTGTTTTGCGCCTACGACAGTGTGGAATTTTTGGCGCCCGTCTATGCCGGCGACTACATCGAAGCCGTCGGAGAAATCACCGCCATCGGCAATTCTTCCCGTAAGATGGTCTTTGAGGCACGTAAAGTCATCATCCCGCGTCCCGACGTCTCTGCTTCGGCAGCCGATGTTTTAACGGAACCGGTAGTGGTTTGTCGCGCCAGCGGAACTTGCGTAGTGCCGAAAAATTGTCAGAGAAAGTAAATTTTAAAATCTTAAAATAATGGACAAATTAATTATTACCGCCGCCATTTGCGGCGCAGAAGTGATGAAAGAGCATAATCCCGCTGTGCCTTATACGGTTGAAGAGATCGTGAGAGAGGCGAAATCGGCGTATGATGCAGGGGCGGCGATCGTACATCTACACGTTCGACGAGATGACGGCACGCCCACACAAGACAAGGCGCGTTTTAAAGAGTGTATTGACGCCATCAAAAAGGTAATCCCCGACGTGATTTTAATTCCTTCGACGGGGGGTGCCGTTGGAATGACCGCCGCAGAGCGTTTGCAACCCACCGAACTGTTTCCCGAAATGGCTACTTTGGATTGTGGCACCTGTAACTTTGGCGATGAAGTTTTTGAAAACACCATGCCCATGATGCGCGACTTCGGCAAACGGATGATGGAAAATAACATCAAACCCGAATTTGAATGTTTCGAGATGGGACATTTGGATACGGCGTTGATGATGGTTAAAAAGGGATTGTTGCCGGGGCATCCCATGCAGATAAATTTTGTATTGGGCGTTCCGGGTTGTACCGCCGCCACGATTCCTAACTTGTGCTGGCTGGTAAATTGTATTCCAAGCGACGCCACATGGACGGCAACGGGAGTGGGAAGATCCGAATTTCCGATGGCAGCCGCCGCCATAGCGATGGGTGGACACGTGCGTGTTGGTTTTGAAGATAATGTGTATCTCGAAAAGGGCGTTTTAGCCAAATCCAACGGTGAATTGGTCGCAAAAGTAGTGCGCATAGCGAAGGAGTTGGGCAGGGAGATTGCGACTTCTGATGAGGCGAGAGGGATATTGGGATTAAGAAAATGATTAATTTAACCACAAAGGGGCACAAAGGGTTTTCACAAAGTAACACAAAGAAAAAAATACTTTGAGCGCCTTCGTGACGTACTTTGAGCGCCTTTGTGGTAAAAAACTAAATAAAAATGACAACATGAATAGAGAAGAAATTTTTAAAAAAGTATTAGACTCAGCATTTCGTGTACATACAGAATTGGGTCCGGGATTGTTGGAAAGTGCTTATGAAGAATGTTTATGCTATGAATTGCAGCAAACAGGATTAAAAGTTCAACAACAAAAAGCCTTGCCGCTCATTTATAAGGAGGTCAAGTTAGATGCTGGTTATCGAATAGATTTATTGGTTGAGAACTGCATAATAGTAGAATTAAAATCAGTAGAAGCCTTAACAGATGTACATTTAGCACAAATTCTTACTTATTTAAAACTTTCGGAATGCAAACTCGGATTGCTTGTGAATTTCAATGTCAAACATTTAAAAGACGGCATCAAGCGAGTGATTTTATAGATAAAAACCTTTGTGTTCCTTTGTGAAGTACTTCGTGTGCCTTTGTGGTTAAAAATAAGATAAATAAAAATATAAAAAATGCAAAAAAAAGGAAATAAATACGGCACACATCGTGTCATTGAACCCAAAGGGGTCTTGCCGCAACCGGCAAACAAGATTGACAACAACATGGACGAAATCTGGGATAACGAGATTTTGATTGATGTTCAAACGTTAAACATTGATTCGGCTTCTTTTACCGACATTAAGGAAAGGGCGGGACATGACGAGGAGAAAATCAAGGAAATCATGTTCGACATCGTGGAAAAACAAGGGAAACATCGTAATCCGTGGACAGGCTCAGGTGGTATGTTGTTGGGAACCGTTGAAAAAATCGGCGACGCCCTAATCGGAAAAACAGACCTGAAAGTGGGCGACAAAATCGCTACTTTGGTTTCACTCTCCCTGACGCCGTTGCGTATTGACAAAATCAAGGAGATGCGCACCAACATTGACCAAGTGGATATTGACGGAAAAGCCATTCTGTTTGAAAGCGGAATTTATGCCAAAATCCCTGCCGATATGCCCGAAAAATTGGTTTTGTCGGCATTAGACGTTGCCGGAGCACCCGCACAAACCGCAAAACTGTGTAAGCCGGGCGATACGGTTTTGATTATCGGAGCCGCAGGCAAATCGGGAATGTTGTGCTGCTGCGAAGCCAAAAAGCGTGTGGGCATTACCGGAAAAGTTATCGGAATGTGCTACGATAAAGAGTCAACGGAAAGATTACAGAAATTAGGCTTCTGCGACCATGCCTTCGCCGGAGACGCCACAAAACCTGTCGCCATGACAGAAATTATCGAACAACTGACGGATGGTCAAATGGCTGACATCACCATCAACAACGTCAATGTCCCCGATACCGAAATGACCTCCATCCTCTGTACCAAAAAAACGGGATTGGTCTATTTCTTCTCTATGGCAACAAGTTTTACCAAAGCAGCACTCGGCGCCGAAGGCGTTGGAAGCGATGTAACGATGATTGTCGGCAACGGATATACAAAAGGACACGCCGAAATCACCCTGCAACTGCTGCGCGAAAGTAAAGAACTGCGAGATCTTTTTACGGAACTTTATGCGTAAAAAAGGTGTTTTACCATGTCTTTAATTGGTTAATTTTAAATGTCCATTCCGGTGTGTATAAATATTCAGTAATATCTGCACTATACCAAGGACTCATTGTATTATCATTGTAATTTTTAAGAATTTGTGTTTCTTGTGCAGGCATATAACTTTGTGCAAGCAGAAAAACTTTTTTCCCATTTTCATTTTCTGCAACATCAACAACAATTACTGCGTGTCCGGGTGAACCACCTAAAATAAAAACATCTCCAATATCAATATCTTTAATGTCTTTTGGATGTAGAGATTTTGATAACGAAAGAGTACCTGCATAAATGAAAACAAATTCTATATACGCTCTAAAATTTGCGTAATTGTCAGAATATTCTGCTGTTTTTCGCCAAACAGTGTTATTCCCATTCACAATTACTCTATTACCTTCCCTCCATGTTAAATAATCCATTTCAAAACCATTTGTTAAGGTAAATGAAATGTCTTCAAGCCTTCCCATAGAATAAAAATATTCGCCTCGTAACCTTATAATAGCATCTGCACATTGTTGCAAATCTCTATTTGAAACATCCATATCAACAACAGCATCATAAACACCGTTGTCTTTTATGTTACCATTGTAATATTTTACTTTTGCTCCTGCCGGTTTTAAAGGAAGATTGCGCAAGTAATATGCAAATGAATCTTCATCAACAGATTTACGTTGAAATCCATTTGGTGGATTGAACCTTGTTTCTATAGTCATTCCTTTTTCATTAATAATACTTTTATTGCTTGTATTACTAATTGTTGTTTCTTCTATCTCTATATTTTCTTGTTTATCACAGCCTATTGGATTACTGTATTCTGTTTTTGCATCTACTTTAGCACTTCCATTATTACAAGCACAAAACATTAGAACTGCGCTAACCGTGATTAAAATATTTCTTTTCATTGTTTTGATTTTAAATTAGTTTTTACCATACTATTATTCTCTATGGGCATTAAAACCGATACGTTGTCGGTTTTCGAAGGCGTTTTTTTGTTCAAAAATTTCTTTGAGCATTTTAAATACTTCGTCAACTTTCATGTTGCTACTGTCAAGTTGTGCATCGGTTTTATCAAGTCGTGTATTGGTTTGCTGCATAAAGTCGTATAGTTCATGTTTTAGTTCTGCGTAGGTCATAAGGTATTGCCTTATGGCGACAAAGGCACGCATGATTCTACGGTTTGCATCAATAGCGGTATCGGAATTTAGTACGCCGCTCAACATGGCAACGCCTAATTCGGTAAAGGCAAACGGCAAATATTTAATATTACTTCCTCTTCCTTTGTTCAAGGTGCAATTTTTGCACCTTGAAAGTTCCTCGCGTGTAAGTTCAAACATAAAATCCTCACCTTCAAAACGTTTGATATTGTTCCTGACAGCACGTTTCAGATATTTATTTTCTACTCCATACTGTTCAGCCAAGTCAAAATCAAGCATTACTTTATAGCCACGTATTTCGTGTATGTTTTCAATTATTGACAAATCAACGGGGTTATCTATGTTTGATTTTACGAGACTTGTTTCTTCGGATACCGGCACTATATCCGTTACTCCTACT
>Ga0123353_10016384_pt1 | contig 10833 bp, 6 predicted proteins | sample TergutLab28metaG_3_FD_92763 | JGI IMG/M metagenome (GOLD analysis project Ga0123353, IMG submission 92763) | Labiotermes labralis P3 segment gut microbial communities from Petit-Saut dam, French Guiana - Lab288 P3 | ecosystem: Host-associated > Arthropoda: Insects > Digestive system > Gut ... | reverse complement strand
TATCTAAGGCAGTGGGTAAATAGTACTTACATGGAAGTAGTTTTCTAGTATTCTTCCTCAGTTTCTTGGGTGTCTGGGAGTTATTGTCCCTGGTGTGTGTGTGCGTGTGCGCGTGTAGTCTTCTCTCTGTTGTGTTGTACACTAAAATTGGTGTCGTATTATTGAGTCCTTGTGCCTGGGTCCACTGTATTTCTTGTGGAGAAGCTTCCAAGTAAGGTTCAATGAACACAAAAATGCATTCAAGACAAACAGTCACACTTCAAACTTTGCAAAACACCTTAATGAACAAGCGCACTCATTCGGATCCATCCACAACACAATTTTAATACTACAACGGCAAAACAAAGGGTCACATCTCAACACAATAGAACGTTTTTACATTTACACAGAATACTTGAACAATAACCACTTAAACGACGAACACACCATACACGTATTCCCCAACATAATTTTTGAAGCTCTTCTAAAACCCCACCAGCCATAAAAACCCCCTCACACCCACACTCCAGAGCTACCACACCAAAAACCCAACACACCCCAAAACGAGTAACATAACAGATACACAGCTGCCACACTGAAAGATGACACACGTCAAACACCCCAAATATAAACAATGAACATCACTAACAGTGGACAAATTCACATAGTGCAAAATCAAGAAGACAGTGCACCGAACACAACACATACTCTAATGAATAAACACACGAAATACAGTGGACCCAGGCACAAGGACTCAATAATACGACACTAATTCGAGTGTACAACACAACAGAGAGAAGACTACATGCACACACACACACACACACACACACACACCAGGGACAATAACTCCCAGACACCCAAGAAACTGAGGAAGAATACTAGAAAACTACTTCCATGTAAGTACTATTTACCCACTGCCTTAGATACATATAAACAGAGGCACACACCACAACGGTTTACCCATTTCTACATTTCACACACTTGTTCTCTCTCCCTTAGAAAACCAAATGCGCCAAGCCTACGCACACGCACACATAGCAAAACCCTGGAGGCAGACCAACTCCCACCGAGAACAAAAAGTTCCGAAGTCTAAGAAGACGATGTCGGACTAACCAATCCCGCAAACCACCCCCCCCCCCAACATAGGACCATTAAGATACCACACCTGCAATCTCATTTTCCTCCTAACCCTACACCCACCCATCGTCATGTCCCGAACACAAGGTATAGCGAATTGCTTTATCAGTATAGTATTCGATTATGCTGCTTGTTAACATCCTGAATTTCCGGTGTTTTAAATATTATTTGTGTGTCACGTGTTGATTATTTTTTCGGGAATTTCCCATTGTTACTTTTGGAGCGCCATTCAGATATTCAAAGGCCAAGAATATTTCATTGTATTACCGCCGAAGCACAATTCTGTCACAAGCACAGTCTACATCTGAACCTAGAACAGGCAGCACTCATACGACGAATGTACCGCCAGCACGCCACAGGCACAGTACTTCTGCTGTGAGTACATTCTGTGTGAAGCATCGCAGCTGACATACATAAAATTTCTTACTTCAGTTCTAATTGGTATTTTTATAGACAGTTATGCAGCTTTTTAATATGCCCTGGGTCAACTGCAATATGTTATACCGCTGTACACACACACTGTACATACACTGTGGTGTGCAGGGGGAGATCTGCACCTCGTGGTATTTAGTGTCTGTTTGCTCTTACGTTCCTATGCAGTGGCTGATGGTGACCCACACGCGAGGTTAAAACTATGTGCCAGACAGTGAACATTCGCAAAAAGTGAGTTTAGTGTGACCGAACACTTTGTTATACGTAGACAGTGTTAACCACCGGGGACGCTGGTATTGTGTCCGAACTGCTGTGTGCCACTGTTGCTCGCCGTCGGAATGAATATATTAGTGCATTTGGTGCGCTGTGTATGTATCTGACGTCACAGAGATGCTTCTTGACCAGTCTGCCATACATCGCGCTCCTTTCAGCATCCGAGTTTCCTGAGATCCACCCCAGTTCACCCTTCTTATTCCTCACAAAATGGTTTAGCGCCAGCAAAAGAAAGGAAGTCAGACGGCCTGTGTAGCTCCCAAAGTCACTTACTTACTTGCGGACATAAAAGAACAACTTTTATTACTGAGTCGTGAAACTCAGATAACATTCGTAGGTATAAAACAGTAATATCCGACAGGCGCTCTTCGTGCATAGAAAAACAAACGAAACTTGGTGGCACGCTGCAGTTCTGTCTGGGCCTTTTCTCGTCTTCTCCAGCCTCTTTCATTTTAATGTTTGAAACTTGGAGTTTAACGTAACAGTCACGCAGAACTATTACTGGGACAGCATCCAAAATTGTGTTCGCTTTTATCTTATCTGTGATGAGCAGACCCCCAGCAGGTAGCCTTGAATGCTTCTATTTAGACACCCACAGTGTAAGCGTGCCCAGCTTATGTGAAAGGTAAACTTTACCCTGCGCGTGCCATGAAGACGTAGGAGGAGTGGAGGTGTAGATCCACACGATTCTAAACTAGGAGTGACCATGCTTGTTCGTTCCTTTGACGCCCCAATAAGAGACGCTGTTACTCGTTGGATAGGCGTGTGTATGCACCCCAGAGTCGTTGCGGACACTTCATAAGAGAAGCACTTTGTGTCAGTGCCTGTATTGCAGCACCATTCACGGGTTGCGAAGCCCATAGCCCAGTTACTATGCCAACTGAGCTATCTGGCTTCATATTCAGGTAATAATTGCAACTGTTATGGGGAAATGGACGGTGTGACTTATTGAGAGAAAGGATTTAGGGCATTGGGACTGAAACGTAGCAGTTACGGGCCGTTTTTGGGGTTCGAGGGTGGTGTTGGCGGAGGGAAGGTACGTTCACAGCCGCAAAACGAGATTGACGTGTGGGGTTAGCTTCCTGCTTAATCCGTTTTAACTCGGAGAGATTGCCATTGTTACCATTAAACAGCAGGCTGGGTCATGGTGATGCAGAGAGACGTTCGTTCTAAGGGTCGAACTGTGGCGCCCGCCTGTAGCCGTAAGCTACGTAATGAGGAGCTCAGGATATTTGTTGTTGTTGTTGTTGTTGTTGTTAGTGGTGGTTGAGACGTTTAATTACATAATCAGAACACGCTATTATATTTCATCCCCTGAACTGTGTTGAAGCGCGTTCTGGCGAGGGACGTGGTTCATGTCATTCCTTGTGACATTGCAGACTGATACCTAAGCGCATGGACCCGTGTGGATCAGTCAGGATACTGACTGCTGGCACTAGCAGTGCGACAGTAGGACACTTAGATCCATCTGATGTCGAGTTTTAGAATGCGTGGAGCTTTACCTACATTGTGCAATACGTCTTCAAGGCGTGCTGCTGTAACTGTTATGTTTTGTCATTCAGCTTGCCTTCAACATACAAAACTGGCTGTTGCGTTGGCTACACTGCCAGTAAATTCCAAACAAAGTTTTACGCATTACAACTGTAATGTAGAGATCAGTTCTACCGTAACTGTCACTTGACTGTCTTTCTGTGGCCGAACAGCCGAAGTCGGGTCTAGGCCGGTCCATATGGACGTTTCTAGAACACACACAGCCGGTAGGACTCCTCTGACCGAATGAACAGCTATTCGCCGAGGGCACTGCCGACACCACTTACTACTTAATACACGGTACGAGCACCCATGCCCTCAACGGGACTCGAACCCGGGTTTCCAGCAGTCGAGCGGCTGCACACCCACGTCTTAGACCGTCACTTAGCACTATGTGTCATTCTGAACCGCACAAATGCACAAATGTGTTGCGACAAAATTGTGTACTGTGGTGCGTGCCTGATATTTGTGCGTCCTGAGCGTGGGACTGTCTGCATGTGACTTTTTTGCAGGGTCCTAGAATTTGAAACTGGCTCTTAGAGTTCTAGGAAATTGTTGCGTCTGTCCTTAACTGTGCATGTTTTTTCCTTCATTTCTTAAAAAAGGGTTTTTTCTTCGTTCCTTTTTTGATTTATAGTTATTCTGCCCGTCAGCCTCATAAAATAATATTTTTCTCTGACGTAATGCAACTTAAAGCTGAACATACTAACATCACTGGGGCTTTTTCTGCGTTATCAATAGTGACATTGTATCGAGTCTCCTTTCTGTTTTTGTATGTGAAATATAAGGCGAATTCTTTCAGCAAACATAATTGCTTTGATGTACGACTTCTTAGCAAAATGCGTCCTCCTTTATTCCATCATTCGTCCATCTACGTACCTTAACACCCCCCCCCCCAAACAGACACACACAGGCGCAGTTTTTTGCACGTTTCTGTTGCAATTTAACGTTCTGTCTGTACGACGTTACTGACTTAAATAAACCGTCCATGCAATGCTATTGCCAGTAAATGCTGCTCACAACAACGTGCGACTTTGTTTTGATAATTTTGTTTTGAAGATCAAAGATTAAAACGCCGTGACATATTTTGAATATACTTAATGCTGCATTTCTTTACGGCTTAAATAGTTGTTTGTTAGTTTGCATTTGTACGTTTAAACATATTAAGCTCTATCGGTATTTGTCGTCATCGCACCGACAGCGCTGTCTACTTTATAAGTAATTTTGTGCATATTTTCCATAATTGGAACCCTTTGTTACCAAAGGTTTTCATAATGTCAGTATGAAATATGCCCCCGTCCCCCTGCTGTTTAGATAATCCCTTTCTGTAGATATTTTTCGGAGCTGTGTCATCTCTGTATATGGCGCTGTGACGCCGTCTAGAAGTTCACTTGAAACCTTTTAGTGCCGGTACAGTGCGCAGGCTGCTGCATTGCGAACTTAATAAGATGGACCAGAAACATCACTTGCCTTTTGTTCCGGTATGTCGCAACGTGCTTCGTTCAGCATTCGCATTTAGAACAGAACATAATTTCAGTTATAAATAGCTGCATATTAAGATGACGCTTTCCTTGGATGTGACATCCAAAGGATGTCGATAAATAAGAAGCAGCCGTTTCCTTAACAGGCACGCAATTTTGTTCAGCAAATTCCCGTCAGCTAAGCTTTGTGTTATAGCAAAAGAACTGGTGGCTCTTAGAATCTCTTGCACCAAAATTGTGCTTGTATTTAATTGGAATCAGCGTCACACAGCGTTGTCTGATAGAGTCAGTAGGTGAAACACTGAAACACATCACACAGTGTGGTCTGATACAGCCAGTAGGTGGAACACTGAAACACATAATATTGTGTTTTCTGATACAGTCAGTAGGTGAAACACTGAAACACATCACACAGTGTGGTCTGATACAGTAAGTAGGTGGAACACTGAAACGCATTACACAGCGTTGTCTGATAGAGTCAGTAGGTGGAACACTGAAACACATCATATTGTGTTTTCTGATACAGTCAGTAGGTGGAACACTGAAACACATCATACTTTGTTATCTGATACAGTCAGTAGGTGGAACACTGAAACACATCGTACAGTGTGGTCTGATACAGTCAGTAGGTGGAGCATTGAAACACATCACACAGTGTGGTCTGATACACTCAGTAGGTGGAACACTGAAACACATCACGCAGTGTGGTCTGATACACCCAGTAGGTGGAACACTGAAACACATCACACAGTGTGGTCTGATACAGTCAGTAGCTGGAGCACTGAAACACATCACACAGTGTGGTCTGATACACTCAGTAGGTGGAGCACTGAAACACATTTCATACCTTCTAATGAACTTTCTTCAGTAACACATGAAACAAGAAACTCATTAATTTTATCTATCAATAAACATTTTTAACACTGGTGTTTATTAAAATTTGCAAAACGTGACTGGAGAAATTTGCGTAATTAGAAAATTCCTAACTTGTAAAAAGTATGAGATGGTCGGGGCGTGTAGCACGAGTGGAGTTACGAGAAGCACTGCAGAGTTTCCGGAGAAAAGTCTGAAGTAAAAAAAAAACAGCGTGAATTTGATGGATGGTCTGTAAAACCGCCAGTGGGTGTGAAATGGCTTCATATTGCTCGGTACAAGACACAGTGTTGCGCTCTTGTTCACGGCTTTGTGAAATTCCACGTTCCATATAAATGTGAAATTTCCTGGCTAGCTGAGCTACTGTTAGCTTTTCCAACGGGATTTCTCTGCAAGTGGTTAATAATTAGCTATTTGTTTATTCATTAAATATCGCCACTGATATCTGGCACAAACGCATGTGCAGTAACTGCATGCAGAAAACTTACACTCCATGCTGGAGCACCATTACATCATTACACCCGGTTACAACCGTAGCGCAGCATTACATTGTCTCTGATTTACTGCATATCATTAAGTGTTCCTCGCTTTCGAATTAATGGAGGAAATCTACTGTCCGTACAAGCCTGGGTTCGATCCCACGCTAGTATATGTGGATTTGTGATGGACAGGGACACAGGGAGAAGCTGGCCGCGTGATTCATTGTCATTCCACCAATGCTCCATACTCGTTAATTCATCCATCCTCGACGCTGTGTAATCTTAGCGGTAGTGGGCGTCGTTAAATGAACTCACTTGAAAGGAAGTGGACGCCAGTGCGACCAAGCAGCGTTGCAGTGCGTTACGTTCGCCGGCAGTCGATGCCATGTGAAATGCTAGAGCGTTTGATGGGACGCCGTCTATCAGCGAAGGCGGTAATTACTGAATCAATTGAGTTAATTCCCCCCCCCTTCTCCCCAAAATATCGACAGTCTGTGCTTTCATCAATTGCAGAATGCAGCTGGATCGCTGTGCTGCTGCGAACAGAGCCGAATGCGATGGCGGCAGCGCAGAACTTTCCTGTTGGTATGAAAGGTCACTGCTGCTGCAGCACATTATCCGACTCCGTTCGGCGTACCAGGCAAACGACTCCTCTGATTCAGTCGTAGCACGGGGGGGGGATTCCGTGCTCTTCTTGCCCTCGCACTTTGTAATGCAAAGTCAAATTTAATAGTCGTGTTTCTGTTTGTTTTGCCGTGACCTGCAGGAATGTACTGTTTTGGCGTACAGCAGAGCGTCCAGAGAGTTTCATGTTCTATGCTGAAAGAAAGGGTTTCTGTAATGAAGGGAAGGATACGCAAAATTCGAATTCCGGTAGGGCTGACCGCGGTATCTTGCTTACAGGGCGTGTTGGGTGTCGTGGCACAACATGGCGTCTGATACGGCCGTATGGTGTCTGAGCGGTTGGTCATCGTGCGTTGTATGGCTTGGTTGTTAGTAGTGCTGTGAGTGACAAAGTCGGAACGGAAAACGGTTTGTGGCCACAGTTTGTGCCATGCAGACCTTGCGAGCGGTACGAAATCTCGTCTGCATGTCTGTCCTCATGTCCGGAACCGCAACTGAGCTGTAACATGCGTCATTTCCTTTGGAATGTTTATTTGCGGTGTTAAGCCCAAGTATTTGTGTATAAACATGTCCTGTTCACGTCATGAAGACGTATAGGGGGAGGAGAGGCACAGCTCCAGTCATTCTTAAACTCCGCATATAAAAAAGGCAAAGTTACTCTGTAGCCTGCCGTGAAGGCACAGGGGTAAGTAGAGGTATGGCTGTACTCTTTCTTTAACCTCTGCCGCTTTATCCCCGGAAAATACATGGTACCAATTGTCTGTGAGGCTGTGTGGACCCCAGGGCCAGTCGGGTTCAGGTCGGAAAATTCGCCTCTACTGGGATTCGATCCCCGGAACGTCCAGTCGCTATACAAACTGCGCTATCAGGATATGTTCTGGAGAAGGCATGTACTGTCGATGTGCGTCTGGTTAGTGCAGTGTGTCAGCCGCAAACTGCGAATGACCGGAGACAGTAATGCCTCGGAGGTACCTCAATGTTCAATCCCAAGTTAAGACATAATTAGGTACTGTGTATTCTCGGATCGCATGGTCCTGTGTTCGTATCCGACGTATGGCACAGTCATTAGTCTCTCTCCACTGCCGGCCAACTGACACTCCGCCGTTGGTTTGCTCTGGCTGTTGTGTTCCAGTGCACTGTGCGGTGCTGCCCCCCCCCCCTCGGGGAGGCCCTGCTCTGTTTGTAATTTGCATCAGCTCCGTTGTCTGTGCCTGAGCCCAGAACGTCGCCACCAGATCGCCTGCACCACACCCTCACGAGCGTCTTAGCGAGAACTCCACAGCTGATGTTTTGACCTGCCGCCTGGGCTCAAAACCTGGTCGGCATTCAGTGTTTGTCCGTCCGTCTATCCGTCCCTGCCTCTGTTTCATTCGTGACACTTCGGTTATTTTAGTGACAGCCAGTCAGTGTCATTAGCTCACTTCAGTTCTTAAACAGAAAAGAAGTAGGCCCGTGACGTCACCGTGCTGTCTGTGTTCTGAAGTTCTTGACCGATTTTCATGAAACTTGGTATGGTCATTATGACATTCTAGCCCAATCCCAATTCCGTCCTTCGTAACTTCCCACAATTAGTAATAACAACATTGTGGATGCGCGAACTTCTAAACCGGAGTGACATACTGCTGCAGCAGCAGCAGCCCCCTGGATGATGCGGCCAGGCACGCACGTTTTGCATTTCCGCACCCTCCAGACCGGCCCTGGGGCCCACCCAGCCTCCTATGCAATTTCCCGGGGGTAAAGCGGCCGGGGCCTGCATAACAACCCACCGAGGTTAAATAGAGCTATAGCCTACCTTTACTCCTCTTCTGGGCTTTCATGGCCTACTTTAGGGTGAACTTTACCTTATGCAGATGTGTTATGGCAGTGTGTTCGTGAATTAAAATAATGATATGGCGGCCGTGCGAGTAGTTTCGGTTTGCTTGTGGCAGGTACCGAACAGGTGGAACTGGGCGAGCGAGTGAATCGTTATCTTGCCTGCAGACAGCGGGAAATGTAAGTGCAGCAGGAGTGATAGCGGTGAACTTGCGAAACTTCGAGGTTATATCGGGCAGAGTTAAGGTGTACTGGACTGTACGTTAGTGCAGGTGGTAAGTTTTTCACTAAATTAACAATGACAGTTGCAGTAACAACAGTATTAGACAAATTGGACTAGAAATGTATGCAGCTGCGAAGTAAGCTTGCAGTTCTGCTGTAACTGCTGGCTGGCTTTGTCCTGCCCTTCCGTGAGGAAAATTCAGTCTGAAATAGACTTGAGCGTTTGTGTCGGTGTGTGTGACACTGTGTCTGTCTGTCTGTTTCTCCGTCCGTTCGTTGCAACGTTTGAATGTTTGCCATATTTTTGTGAAAGTTTGTTATGAACATTTTGTCACCTGACAGCGCCGAGTGTCGGTAAGTCAGCAGTCAGAACATGGCGGACGCAGCGCCACTTAATGGTGGGTCTGCAAGTGGCGTATAACAAAATTATGGGAAAATTACGAAATTTTTGAAGGTCATCCTTTTGTAGGATTTGAAACAACAGTTTGATGGCCATGCCAACGTTTGGCAGCGTAACTGATGGAGCGGTGGGCTAGAAGTGGGTCAAAGGTTACCACAGATGATGTGTGGCATATTGCTTGTAATAGTTACTGACACGATGTCGGGGCGTCATTGGGAGCTACGTCCGACGAATTGAAGTCGGGAGGTTGTGTATAAGTAAAGTACTGCCACCACCACCACCGCCGCCGCCTCCACCTCCACCACCAACAACAGTCTGAAGCGTCTTTTGTACCTTAAATCAAAAGATACCCCACTCACTTCCAATTCGATTTTGTGACGTCGCACATAGCAGCAGCACTGACATTACATTAGTTTAGACTTGATGCTGCAGGAAAATCTAAGGAGGCTTTGTGAGTTGTGCTTTGAACTTTTTCTGCGCTCAGAATACAACAAGCACGTGTTTTCGCATGTCTCTCCACCCACCCGCCACTAAATGTAGAATTTTGGCCTTTTGAATAATGACTGATATCTCAGACTGTAACACTAGGGGCTTCACGGGGCTCCACGGGGGCACGTTTGCATGGGGAACGGAGTACTGCGTTATTAGCCGTAGGTCCTGGTACTGGCGCCCTATATGGAGCCTGTTACGCCGGCTGTGTAGCAGCTGTGTTAGTTTGGTGGCCGTCGGCATCGCTGCCTCTCCCCTTCTCCGTTTTAGGACGTCGGCCTTACATTTTAATAGGCCCTAATTCTACGCTTAATGTTTCTAATTTTGTGTTTCCGAGCAGCAATTCAGTTTCGCCATTCTCTGTTGCATTACGTTCGTTTCATTATCTGGGTTCTTTAAACTCAGGGACGCCTCTCTTCTGTTTCAATTTGTCTGTGTATATCCGTCTTTCTGCCGCCTCCGCACGCAGCGCATTTCCGCGCCTGTGACGTCTTGACTGACTGAGTACTGAAGGCGGATGGTAGCTTCTGTCACAGAATGTGCCAGCACATAGGTCTCCGTCCGACCTGCGGCCCGCGGTCTGTCTGTATCAGTTACTATAAACACCACACAACAATTTATGCTGCCGGTTGTACCACTCATTGTTTTTCACCTGCGGCCCGCGAACCCGCATGGCTTATGGCCATAAAAAGTTTGGAGACCCAAACGATAGCAGCTGAGTGGGGTTACGAAGATGAGTTCCCTGACTGTTCTCGGCATCCGCATTGAGGACTCAGTCAACCAGTGTTGAACTGACTGTCTGGAATCGATTTTATGTTGGACCCCAATTAAGGGAACTGTAAAGCACAATGCAGCGTGTCACAAATGGAAATGTGATATTTTGCGTACTTTAACTGAGAAGTTGCTAACTTGTTTCTGTGCAAGCACAGTCGCACAGACCACTAATACACAGAGGGCTGTGCCGTGTGCGTTACGTCCTTACAGATCACAACGAATCTTCCCCCTCCTGTGCACCCCCCCCCCCCCCCCACCCCCCCCCCCCCCCCCCCCCAGAGCCAGATCCCCCAACAACCCTCCCCCCCATCTCGCCCAATTAACC
>Ga0123353_10016383_pt1 | contig 10833 bp, 10 predicted proteins | sample TergutLab28metaG_3_FD_92763 | JGI IMG/M metagenome (GOLD analysis project Ga0123353, IMG submission 92763) | Labiotermes labralis P3 segment gut microbial communities from Petit-Saut dam, French Guiana - Lab288 P3 | ecosystem: Host-associated > Arthropoda: Insects > Digestive system > Gut ... | reverse complement strand
TGGAAGATGAAAAACGCTAGCAACCCGCGAATCACCACCGCCAGCGACCCAATGCCGCCCGCCTGCACCTCCCGCGGCGTCGGTACCAATGGGTGTCTTAAACACTCCACGCTGTGCGTTGTTCAGCGCGATCAGCTGCTGCGCTGTGATGCAGTCGAACCGTTCAAGAAGCTGTCAGAGGCGTACAAGGAGCAGTTCGGGCACGGGCTCTATGTCGACAACGCCTATCGCAACTACGACTCCCAGGTCGCCATGCATCAGAAGTATGGTTCGCCACGTGCCGCCATACCTGGCACGTCGAACCATGGCTTGGGCCTGGCGATCGACCTGCCCGACTGGGAGACGCCCTCGCAGTATCCGCCAGGCTATGCCGCCGAAATACGGTACAGCACCCCGCAGCACAAGTGGCTCACGAAGAACGCCCCGAAGTACGGCTGGGTGATCAACGTTCCAGGCGAACCCTGGCATATGAACTACGTCGGAAAGAAACGCTAGCTTCCAGGTCTACAGCTGGAAAAAGTCTTTGATGCCATCCAGCAGCATCTGGGCGCTGATCAGCACCAGCACCATGCCCATCAGCCGCTCCATGGCGGTGATCGCCCGATCGCCAAGGATGCGTTGCAAGAACCCCGAGCAGAACATGATCGTCGCCCCGAGCAGCCAAGCGGTGACCAGCGATGCCAGCAGGACTGGCCACTGGCCCTGCGACTGGTGCACCAGGATTACCTCGGTCGCCAGCACCGATGGGCCGGCGACGTAAGGGACAGCCATCGGCACGATCAGCGGTTCGCCCTTCACGTCCTCGGTCAGGGGTGAGGTCGCGCTGGGGAACACCATCCGCACGGCGATGAACATCAGAATCAAACCGCCACCAACCGCCATCGCTGGATGTGTGATGTGCAAGATATTGAGGAACCACGACCCGACGAAGAAAAACAGCACCATGATGCCAAGCGCGATCAGCAACTCGCGCGCGATCACCTTCTGCCGGCGCTCTGGGGCGATGTTGCGTGTCGCCGCCAGAAACAGCGGAATGTTGCCCAACGGATCGATCACCAAGAAGAGCAGTAGCGCCGTCGAGACGAAGTAGGCCACTTGTCATCTCCCTTCACGTATGTGTCCAAAACCTTACGCTCATTGGCTGTCGGCTTATCACCTCCAAGCAGGCGTTTTCGGCCGAAGATGCGAGAAAAACTCGACAGTGAATGTGCTCAGCGCAACGCCCCGACTATCGCCGTGGCGATCGGAGCCAGCACCAGTGCGGGCAACAAGTCACCGACGGGTATTCGTTTGATGCCCGCCAGACGGAACCCGAGTCCGAGTAGGATGACGCCCCCGGTGGCGGTTAGCGCGTCGATCTCGCCTTGGGCTAGGAAGTTACCGAGCAACAGCCCCAGCAGTGTCAACGTGCCCTGGTAGGCAGCCACCGGAATCGCTGAGAAAAGCACACCCACCCCGAAGCTGGAGGCGAATGCGATGCAGGCAAACCCGTCCATCACAGCCTTCACCAGCAGTTGCTGCGGGCCGTCTCCCAAGCCGTCGGAGAGCGACCCGAGTATCGCCAAAGGCCCGACGCAGAAGATCAGCGTCGACGTCACCGCGCCCTCCACGAACGTGGACGCTTTGCTTCTAGACGCCAGCTTCCCGCGCAGAAACTCTGCCGCACCGTCAAGACGGTCTTCAAGCCGGCAGAGCGAACCGATGACGCCGCCGATGAGCAGCGACCCAAGCACGATGAGCAGCCCGGCGTTGGGCCCGACTTGAGCCTCCAGCGCGTCTGACAGCCCAGCGACAATCGCCCGCCCCGCGATCACAAACGTGAACAGTCCGAGAATCTGGGTGACCAGCGTGCTGGTGCGCTCCGGAAAGCGCGACCCGATCACGAGGCCCAGCAGTCCGCCGACGAGAATCGCCGCAACGTTGATGACGGTGCCAGCTCCAATGAACATGGCTAGATGATGCTCGCTTTGCTGGCATCGATCTCGTGGCCGGGCTTGGCGTCACCGCTGGCGTAGCCCAGAAGGACACTCATGTTGAAGCTGTAACCGTTGGGTATGCCGATGCGTTCACGCAGGGCGGGGCCTGCCTCGGACTCGAAGGCGTTGCGTACCATGCCGGCGATGCACGAGTCGACGCCCAGCGAAGTGGCCGCTAGCACGATGTGAGCTGTTAGTATGCCGCAGTCGATGTCGCTGTAGGGGTTGCCTTGATCAGGGCTCGCGATGATCACCACCACTGGGGCGTGGTACATGATCGTGCCTCCGCGTCCCAGAACGCGTTCGTAGCCCGCCGGGTCGGCGATTTTCAGGTTCGCGATCCCAGCTGCCTCGATTTCCGCGAGTAGTGGCGCATCGCGTATCGCCCAGACTAGCCAGGGCTGAAGGTTCCTCGCGCTCGGAGCCTGCAGTCCGGCCTTGATGATGGCGTCCAGCACATCATCGGGTAGCGGGGTGTCAGCGAAGGCCCGGCACGAGTAGCGCTGAGCGATCACATCAAGAGTTAGTGAAGTAGCCATACATCATTTCTATACCATCGAGGATGTGAGGCGCGATCAGAAAGCGTTGACTGTGGAGATATTCTCACTTTTCGCGCCGAAAACGCCGGTTTTTCGGTGATAACTCGACAGTGAACGAGCTATTACTTCGCTCTCAGCTGATCAAGCGAGATCACCAGTCGCTCCAGGGCATACTCGGGGTCGGTGGACGCACCCTTCACTTGGGCGTCTGCCAAAGCCACTGCCATGATGCCTCGCTGAAGCCCGGCGCTTGTCCAGCCCCTGGATTGGTGCTCGATGTCGCGTAGCTTCCACGGTGGCACACCGATGGCGCGGGCCATGTCGGGCTGGCTCAGTCGCTGGTCGCGCAGCCCAGAGTACTTGCCGAGTGCCCGCAGTGCAGACGCCAGGGCAGAGGTGATCAGCACGATCGGTGTGCCGATGTTGAAGGCCCAGCGCAGTAGCCGCAGCGCGTGTTCCGGGCGCCCACTCATCACTGCGTCGGCGATGGCGAAGCCGCTGACCTCGGCCCGCCCGGCGAAGTAGGCGTTTACTGTCTCGACCGTCAAAGCTGATCCGGGCCAGTCGTCGGCCAGTTGAGCGACGGCGGCAGAAAGCGCTGACAGGTCGGTGCCGACTGCCTCGACGAGTGCATTGGCGACGGTGATATCGAGGCGCACACGCACCCGCCTGGCCTCATCCATGACGAAACGCGGCAAATCGCTAATCTTGACCGCCTCAACCGCCACGCGCGGCACACCCGCCTTGGACAGTCGGTCGAGTAGAGCCTTCCCCTTGATGCCACCGGGGTGCGTCAGCGTCAAACAAGTACTTTCACCGGGAGCCTGCGCGGTGCGAACCACCAGATCGAGCTGCTCCGGTGGCAGTGCGGTGATGTCCCTCACGACCACGATCGACGCACTCGCGAACAGCGATCCTCCAACGGCTTCGACAAAGCGTCCCTCGGCGACTTCTGACGGTGAAAGATCGACGATCTCGGCGTCCGGCTGACTATCCTGGGCGGCGCGCACGCGTTGCTCCACCCGACGCGCGACAAGCAACGCTTCGGATCCGGCGATGAGCAGTGTGGTGCCGAATTCACTCACGCTTCCTATCGTGCCATCAAGGACCGACATACACCCCATTCGGCATCGGTGTTGCCGCTTTCGACACCCCGCACCACCACGCTTGTAGTATGTGCGTCATGACTTATGGACCGCCAGCACCCCAAGGGCCCGTGCCACAGTACCCGCCGCAGCCGCAACCGCATTATCAACCTGGTGCGACAGCGCCCCAGCCAGGCTATGCCCCAGGGCCCGCGTATGGCAGACCCCCGTACGGCCCAGGGTATGGGGGCTACGGCCAGGGGTACCAGACGCCACCGGCGCCGCCCAAGCAGAACACGGCTGTCATCATCGTGGCGGTCGTTGTCGCACTAGCCATTATCGGCACCGTCGCCGCTTTGATTTTCACACGAGGTAGCGACCCGGTCTCGCCCACGCCGCCGACAGCTTCGCAAACTTCCTGGCCAACGGGAACCACCACGGTTCCCACGTCGTTCTTGACCGGTGTGGACAGTCCCTTCTGCATCGCCTACATGACTTACACTAAGGTACTTTCCGACTGGTCGAATTATCAGTCGACGATCAGAGACCAAGACTATGCGAAGGCGAAAAATTACATGGGCCTGTTCCTGGATGCTGCCAAGGAACTCCAAGCTGGTCAGGTGCCCGACGATGCGATACAGCATCTGGATATCGTGGTCGACTACTTCGAAAAGGTCCACGCCGCACTGGGCAAAGGCAGTCTGGGCGATGTCAGCGAGAAGGACACCCTTGAATACAGCCTCGCCAACTCGCGACTGGCATTGGCCGGGGTTCGCGCCTGTTACGGCGGCTAGCCGGTCTACCCGGAGATGATCAGCGCCGTCACCTGTCTACCGGTGGCAGTCGCCAGGTATAGCGTGAAGTCGCCTCGCGGCATCTCCAGCACGATGGTGCCAGTCTCTGAGTCTCCCGCCTTCACGGAACCGGTGGCCATCGTTCCACTGGTCGGTTCGTAGTAGTTGGTGTCCTGGTTGTCGAGGGCGAAGAAGCCGAACCTCATGGTGCCCTTCTCGACCGTCAGTGTCATGGTGACGGTGACAGTGTCGCCCACCCAGTCGGGTGGGGAGACCTGCCAGTAGCCAGACGCCTGGCTGACGGAAGCGGTGAACTCTATACCCTGCCAACCGGGAGACGGTGTGTAGCCGGGGACAAACGATTGGGTGTCGCTCGCGTTCGGGGTCGATGTTGATGTGGAGTCCGGCCAGCGGTTTCCCACCGTAACGATGGTGACTAGCAAGGCCAAGCCCGCCAGGCTGGCGATGACGCCTATGAGTGGTGCGTTTGCGCGGTAGCGCTGTGGGGTGATCGGCGCGACTGGACCGGAGTCAATCCGGCGCTCTTCCGCGTCGGCTTCTGGAGCACGGGAGTTCGACTGGCTTCGAAAGCGTTGACCTGGCATACGATCGCTCATGATGAGAAAAGTCTAGACGATCAGGAATCAAGGCGATTGGCTGGCGGAAAACTAGGGCTTCTGGTAATGTGTGGCGGTGCGCCAATCGGGCGCGAATCGGATAAGGCGGAAGCACGTGGCGAACATTAAATCGCAGATGAAGCGCAATAAGACCAATGCCTTGGCGCGTCAGCGAAACAAGGCCGTGAAGTCAGCACTGCGCACCCACGTACGCCGAGTCCGGGCGGCCATTTCTGCCGGTGACGCTGAGACGGCTCAGGCGCTTCTGCCCGCCGCCACACGAGCGCTGGACAAGGCGGTTTCGAAGGGCGTCATCCATAAGAACCAAGCCGCGAACCGCAAGTCGGCCATCGCTGCCAAGGTTGCCGCCCTCTAACGCACCGGCGCCAAGTTCTACGCCCTCTAGGTCAAAACCGTGGTGAAAGTTTCGTTCAGCGTTCGGTTGAGCCCATTGATGCCCCGGCCTATCTGATCGGCCGTCCAGATGAACATCGGCTGGTCACGCTGGGCAATGTAGCCGTCAGCGAAAACTTCGTTGCGGTTGCCAGCTGGATCCCAGAAGTAGATTGTTTTTCCCCGAGTGACACCATGCTGGGTGGGTCCCATGTCAATAGGGACATCGGCCCGTGACATCACCTGTGCCGCATGAAGCAGATCGGACCAGCCGCTTTCGAGCATGAACGCCAGGTGGTGCAGCTTGCCGTCATACTCTGGCCCGCCGAGCAGGGCGATGTCGTGGCCCCGGTTGGCCACCGACAGCCATGTGGCTAGTGATGTGTCCTGCTGACTGAGATCGGGCACGAGACGCTCGGTGACGTACATGTCCAGCACCTTGATGAAGAACTGCTCAGTCTCGTTCACGTTATCGCACCCGAGCAGAGCATGGTCAAGCCGCGGCGCGCCGATGCCCGCCAGATCCGGTGGGCTCATAATCGGGTTGATCAACCCGACCTCACGCCCGACGATGGTCTGATCGTAGTAGATCTCGATCGTGTGGGTAGATGGCAGAGTGATGCGCAGCCCGTCCGACACCTCGGGATTCTCGCCCTTACTCATGCGCACCATTGCGACACCGAATCGTTCGGCGTTGGTCTCAATCTTCTCGATGTCGTCGGCATGGTTCACCTTGAAACCGAGCTTCACAACGCCGACTCCGCCGTGTTCTAGCACGAGGGAGTGGTGGTCCCACTCATCCCAGCCTTTTAGGTAAAGCTTGTCTCCTTCGTCGAGTACCGGCCTGAAGCCGACGACGTGGGTGTAGTGCCTCTTGGCGACCGCCATGTCGGTCACACGGATATGTACATATCCCAGCCTCAGTACGCCCATAACTCCCTCACTGCTCCATCAGTTGACGTTCTTCTTGCCCTTCGGGCCTGTACAGGGCGAATGGCGTCAAGACTGGCGCGATGCACCGCAGTTGGCCTTCCGGTGGAACGCTGATCGTGACATCACCGACCGGTACAGCCCGGCAAGCAAGAATGACTCCAGAATGATACCCGGCGGGTGGTAATGCCGCCTCCGCGACAGCCGCGTTGTAGGTGGTGGCTCCTTCATCGAGGTGCACTTGGCACAGCCCGCAGCTCCCACTACGGCATGCCAAACGAATCATGAAACCCGCCCGCTCCAATGTGGCCGTGATGGTCTCACCCTCGCGTCCGTCGAGGGTCAGGCGAGCATCAGCCAACGTGACAGCGGACATCAGCGCAGACAGCCTGCCGAAGAGTTGGGAGTTCGCTCCCAAGCCAGGTGATCGTGGTAAGAAGTGGTCATTTGTCGCCCCCCTTCAAAGCTGTGCTTATTATACGCCCAACACCCAAGACCTAACAGCGGCAGCGCTGACTGTCGAGTTGTAAGCACAAATGATGGCGTTTCAGGTGAACAGCGTGGAAAATCTCGACAGTGAGCGTGTTCGGTGGGTCTGACTAAACCAACAAAGCCGAGACTGATCCGAGACCAGAGAACGTGGCGGTCACTCGATCACCCGCGCTGACAGGCTTGGCGGCGGTGAGCGCTCCGGCGAGTATCACATCGCCGGGTGCGAATGAGACCCCACGGGCCCCGAGCGTGTTCGCCAGCCACACCACCGCGTTGATCGGTGACCCCATCACAGCCGACCCCAGTCCGTGGTCATGGTACGAACCCGCCTCGATGTGGCAACTGACCGCGGCGAGGTCGAGTTGTGAAAGTTTGGCGGGCCTGGCGCCGAGGATGACACCAGCGGCAGCAGCGTTGTCAGCGATCGTGTCGACCAGCTTGACCCGCCAGTTCTCGATGCGCGAGTCAATCAGTTCCAGGCACGGCAGAACATGGTCGACGGCGGCTTCGGCTTGCTCCACATCGACCGGCCCCGATAGTTCGTGGCTCATGACGAAGGCGATCTCCGGCTCGACTCTCGGCTGTAGGTAGTCGGCAGCTGTGATGGGCTGGGAGTCGGGTAAAAACATGTCGTCCAGCAGATGTCCGAAGTCTGGCTGATCGATACCGAACTGGGATTGCATGGCTTTGGAGGTGAGTCCGACCTTGTAACCGCGAATGACCGCCCCTGCCTCGATCCGGGCGTGGACGACAGACAGTTGGACGGCGTAGGCGTCGTCAATCGTCAACCACGGATAGCTGTCGCTGGGCGCGGCGATCCCACAGCGTGACTCCCGGGCGCGCTCCAACGCCCCTGCCAGTAGCGGGAGGGGATCGGTTGGTGACATCTGAAACCTCCTGCCAGCCATTTTCGCCCCTTGCCACATGTAAATACAAACCAGTTGGTCTCCTCGGGCGGCTCGGCCTGATCTGAAGTAGGTTCACCTCTCGTTTGCGTGCCGCAAAAACGCGTGTTATCGTCGCGTAATGGCCACTGAACCAAGTCGCAGGATGAGCAGCGTCGCTCGCGCAGTCACCCTGGTGTCAACCTTCCGGTGGAAAGACCGCGAGCTATCCTCGGCAGAAATCGCGCGGCGGGCCGATCTCCCGCGCTCGACCGCCTACCGAATGGCTTGTGAGCTGGCCACCTTGGGGATTTTCGAGCAGTTGCCGGACGGGCAGTTCCGTCTGGGCATGCAGCTATTCGAGTTCGGGCAGTTGGCGCTTTACCAGCGGGGGCTAAGGGAGTCGGCGTCGTCGTTTCTTGCTGACTTATCGAGTGCGACTCACCAGACGGTGCACCTCGCGGTGCTCGACAACTGTGATGTCGTATACCTTGACATCATTAGCCCGACACCAACGCCGCGACTCCGGTCGAGGATCGGGGGGCGTCTACCAGCAACCGTCACCGGCGTCGGTAAAGCGATACTAGCCTTCGAGCCCGAAGAGGTGATCCAAGCGGTAATCGCCCGGGGGCTGCCGCGTCTGACGACCAACTCCATCACCGACGAGGGCCGGCTTCGCGCTGAGCTGGAGAAGATCCGGCAGACTGGACTCGCCTTCGACAACCAGGAACAGGCAGTGGGCACAAGCTGCTGTGCTGCACCGATCTTCGGTATCCGCCAAACCGTCGTAGGGTCGGTCTCGGTGTCTGGGCACACTGAGAGCTTGCAGTTCGATCTTGTCGCCGCCGCCGTCCGCTCCACCGCGGCCGGCATCTCGCGCGCCCAGGGCGCGCGTGGCTGATTCACTCTGGTACGAGACTTAGCATCTTTGGCAAGCGGGCGATGACCTTGGCGAGGGATCGACCGTTCAGCGATCTTTGAACCCCGGGATCTGCCATCGCTAGTTCGAGCGCGCCTGCTTCGTCTATGTCGGTCGGCACATCCAGCTTGGCCCGCACCTTGCCCTGCACCTGCACCACCATCACCACCGACTCCCGGGTCAACAACGTGGGGTCGGGTGTCGGCCAGGTTGAGTCGGCGACCGACGGTTCGTAACCCAGAGCCGCCCACATTTCCTCGGCGACATACGGCGCAACCAGACTGAGCGCCTGGGCGACGAACCCAACAGCCTCACGCACTGCCGGATCGGCGCCGCCCACATCGTCGATGGTCTTGCGTGTGGCGTTGACCAGTTCCATGATGCGGGCGACAGCCACATTGAAGCGTCCCATTTCGATCAGCTCGGTGATGTCGGCGATCGTGCGATGCGTGGCCTGCCGCAACCCGAGACTGCCGCTGGCCAGATCCACCCCGACTGGGCTGGTGGTGTCGACGACCAGTCGGTAGGCCCTCTGCAGGAACTTGAGCGACGACCGTGGCGAGAGATCGTCCCAGTCGATATCCTCCTCTGGCGGACCGGCGAACACCACGGTCAGGCGAACGGCATCGACGCCAAACTCGTCGATCTGGGCCCCAAGGTCGACTCCATTGCCCAGCGACTTGCTCATCGCCTTGCCCTGGTTGATCACTTGACCCTGGTTCAGCAGTCGCAGCATGGGTTCGTTGAAGTCGATCAGTCCCATCTCGTTCAGCACATGGGCGAAGAAGCGCATGTACATCAGGTGCAAGATGGCGTGCTCGACCCCGCCGACGTACTGCGCCACTGGCATCCAGCGGCGCACAGCCGCTGGATCGAATGCGGCACCTTCGTTTTTCGGCGAGCAGTAGCGGTAGAAGTACCACGATGAGTCGACGAACGTGTCCATGGTGTCGGTGTCGCGCTGTGACAGCGCTCCGCAGCGCGGGCAGGCGACAATGCGCCACGCGCTGGCTGCCTCACCCGCCAGAGGGCTGACACCCTGCGGCGACAGGTCGGCGCCCCGCAAGTCAGGCAGTTCAACCGGCAGTTGGTCAGCTGGCACTTCGCCGCATTCTGGGCAGTGAATGATCGGTATCGGGCAGCCCCAGAACCGCTGCCGGGAAAGCAACCAATCGCGCAGACGGAACGTGACTGTGCCTTCACCGCTTCCCAACTGTTGCAGCAGATCCGTCGCCGCTGCCACGCCGTCGTGCTTGTTGTCGAGCCCATTGAGCACCCCGGAGTTGATGTAGACCCCATCACCGGTGGTGGCGATACCCGAGACTTCGGGGTTCGGCTCACCAGTGTCGATCACGGTGCGCACGACTAGTCCGAATGTGTTCGCGAACTCAATGTCACGTTGATCGTGCGCCGGCACCGCCATGATCGCGCCGGTGCCGTACTCGGCCAGCACGTAGTCAGCCGCCCACACCGGGATCAACTCACCGTTGACGGGGTTGATGGCCCGCACCCCCAGATCGACGCCCGTTTTGACACGCTCGGTGGACTGTCGTTCGATCTCGGTCGACAGCTTGACCTTATCCAGGTAGGACTCGAGTTCCGCTCGGGATGCGTCTGCCACCAGCTCCAGCGCCAGAGGTGAGTCCGGCGCCACCACCATGAATGTGGCGCCCCACAGCGTGTCCGGCCGCGTGGTGAACACGCGCACCACCTTGTCGGCGCCTTCGATGCGGAAGTCGGCGTGGGCGCCTTCACTGCGACCGATCCAGTTACGCTGCATCGCCAGCACCCTGTCGGGCCAGCCGTCCTCGAGTTGGGTCATGTCGTCGAGTAGTGCTTGCGCGTAGTCCGTGATCTTGAAGAACCACTGGTTCAGCACCCGCTTGGTGACAGGCGTGTGACACCGCTCGCACAGACCGGCGACCACCTGCTCGTTCGCCAGCACAGTTTGGTCCTGCGGGCACCAGTTGACCCACGAGTTCTTGCGGTAGGCCAGCCCGCGCTCGAAGAACTTTAGAAACAGCCACTGAGTCCAGCGGTAGTACTCAGGGTCCGATGTGTGCAGTTCGGTTGACCAGTCGAGGCTCAGCCCATAGCGCTTGAAGCTCGATTTCTGCGTGGCGATGTTGTCATACGTCCAGCGGGCTGGGTGCTCGCCCATGCGGATGGCGGCGTTCTCCGCAGGCAGCCCGAATGAGTCCCAC
>Ga0123353_10016377_pt1 | contig 10835 bp, 13 predicted proteins | sample TergutLab28metaG_3_FD_92763 | JGI IMG/M metagenome (GOLD analysis project Ga0123353, IMG submission 92763) | Labiotermes labralis P3 segment gut microbial communities from Petit-Saut dam, French Guiana - Lab288 P3 | ecosystem: Host-associated > Arthropoda: Insects > Digestive system > Gut ... | reverse complement strand
TTTTATTCCCGCTACGGCATTCGGTGCTAAAGACATGATGGGTGGAAAAGTCGGTTTCGGTATTGAAAGAAACGTTCTTACCGATTGGTTTATTCTTCGCGTAGGCGGTGCAAAAATGCTTGCGAAAGAAACTTTTGGCGAAAATCAAGGCTCAAGATGGGTTGAAACCAACGATGTTGACCACGTATCGCTTGGTATGGGTGTAAATGTTGAGAATCGTTTGAAAATTGATTTCACGATTGCTCAAAACCTTCCCTATACTTTCACGAATATGTTCAGCGACAGCAGAAATCCGTATCTTGCAAGCCGTGTAAGCGCAGTATTTGCGTTTTGATTGCTTGAATTAGAAACAGATTATAAAGTAAAAACAGGGACGAATTTTCGTCCCTGTTTTTTTTCTTGTAGGGGCGTATTGCATACGCCCAATTAAAACACTGTAATAAAATAAGGGCGTATGCAATACGCCCCTACGATTATATGCTCTTATGTGCCTTATATACCCACGCTAAAATTTCTGCTACTGCTTTATACAATTCCGGCGGAATCTCTCTGTCTAACTCTATCTCGCTTAAAACTTCTACCAACGCCTTGTCTTCGTAAATCGGGATTTCGTTTTCTTTTGCTTTTTCGATTATTTTTTCAGCCAGCTCATTCGTTCCTTTGGCTACGACTTTCGGCGCAACGTCTTTTTTTTCGTCGTATTGTAGAGCAACCGATTTTTTATTTGTCTTCGTTATCATTTTCTACCCCGTAATATCAAGATTGCTTTTCAGACCTGCGCTTCTTTCTCTTTGCTCTTCCGGGTTGGCGTTTTTGTTAAAGTTTACGCGTACGGACTTTGCGCCTATGCTTTCGAGCGCTTTATAAAACTCTTTGTAATTTTGCTTAAAATATTCAAGCATTTTTTCATTTGTGAAATTTATCGCGACTTGCAACTGTTTTTCTAAGGTCAAGTTTGCTTTTGCAAAAACGGTGTTGCCTTTTTCCAATTCGACCGTCAATTCAACTTCTTCGGCTTGTTTTTTGCCTTTTTTTTCCTGTCCTTTTTTTTCGTCGCTGTTTACTCGAAGTTCCATTTGTATCCACGCATTACCGATTTGCACGGGAATAAGAACGGTTTGTTCACTTCTTCCGGCGGTAATATCGACCTTGTTTGCGAGCAAATTTGCCGAATCAATCTTTTGCGAAAGTTCGTTTACCGAATTAGACAGCAATCTCAGCCGCGAAAATGCCTCGCTCAATTTTTCGTCCGTCTGTAAATTCGGCAAATTTTGTAATTTTTGCGCCGATTCTTTTATTTGGCTTGAAATTTCACGCAGGATATTTCGCAGATTTTCTTCTATTTGCGGCTGTTGTCTCTCGCCGCGCAGTTGTTCTTCGCGGATTGTTCCTTGCAGAATTCCGATTTTCGCCATCAAAAACTCCATAGGATTTTCTCTTTTGAATATAATATCGGGATTTTTCAGTATGTTTTCTATATTGCTCAGTTTCTCCAAGGTGTTTTGCATTTGTCCCCAAATTTGCGGTGAAACGGGCTCGGGTTTGTTATGCGAAACCTTTTTTGTTGTCAGGGCTTCGGTATTAGAGTGTATTAGTTCTTTCATCAAAATATCGGGTTTGCTTTGTATAAATTACCTCATTTGCGTCGTAATGTTTTCGACGCTCTTTTCGGTTGCAAACAAAGTCTTGAAATTCTGTAAAACCGTTTCGTTTTTATTCGGATTCCCAATATATTGCAATAAAGCAGACAAAACCGACGCCGTAATCCTCCACCCGAATGATTCGGTTGCTTTTTGTAGTATTAGAGGGGGCGTTTGTGTAATGTTTGCGGTGTTTTGTAAGATGGGCGTGTTTGTGTTTTGGAGTTCGATTGGCGTTTGTATTGCGTTTGTTGTAATTTGAGGAGATTGCGTTATTGGTGTATTTAGAATTGGCGTTATCGGAGTGTTTGCGGTTTGTGTGTTTGCGGTTTGTGCCGTATCGACGGGGCGCGGGGCGCTTTCCGTGAAATTTTTCAGTACGCTTTTTAGGTCTTCGATAACTTCCGGCGATAATATTATCGGTTTTTCGCTTATTCTTATTATACTTGCGGTGTTTGCAATCAATTCTTTCGGAAGTTCGGGGAATTGCTTTTGTAATACAGCCGAAAATTCGCTGTTGAATTGCGTATTAAGCACTAAGGGAAGAAATTTTGTTTCTCCGCCGATTTTTCCCTCAATTCTGGCAAAGGAAAATGTTGCGCTGTCTTTTTCTTTTTGAGACGATGTCGTCAAAATTTCCGTAAGCAAGTTTTTTATGCTTTCGCTTTGTGTAAGTGGAATTAAATTTTGAATATTCGCTTTGATATTCGCCTCGGTTTGCTTAACAAATAAATGAATATTTTGGTTTTGCGCCTGTGTATCGGTCATTGTAGGGGCAGGTTTCAAACCTGCCCTATAGTCTGCATCGGTGTGATTTTCTGCAACATACGTTTGGTCCTGCATTTGGGCAGGTTTGAAACCTGCCCCTACATCAACATTTGTGGTTTGTACAATGGCGGAATTTCCCAGCAAAATTTGTGAAACGGCAAAAAAATCGCGCGCGGGTAAATTTCCCGTTTTTACTTGCGCGGCAGTCCATTTGAAAATTTCGTCTATCGAAATGTTTTTAGGCAAAGCGTTTGCGAGTTGTGAAAACGGAGAGTCGGGCGAAGTTCTTTTCAAAACGGTTTCTATTTCTCTCAGAATTGCCTTTGCTAATTCTTTTTCTTCGGGGGAGAGGTTTGATTTTTCGATTTGCACTATCAGTTCTTGGGCAATTTTTGTGAAATTTTGGGCATTTTTTACGGCTGTTTGAGCAATCGCCGCTAATTTTTCGGTCGATACGACTGTCGCGGCTTTTCCTGCGGTATCAGTTCCGTCGCCTTGTGCCGCCAAGAGAATTTTGTTCAGGATTTTCATCGTTTCTTCTTTGATTTGCGGCGAAGAAAGCAGTGTTGTGTCCGCTGTTTTTTGCGTTTGCCCCTGCTGCGCTGCGGTTTGATATTCTTGTTGAGCCTGCGGTTTTTGCGCGCTTTGTTCCTGTGTTTTTGCGGCGGCAGGCGCGCAGTCACCCTCTTGAGCCCCTTGCGCAAGTTTGGATATTTTATGCAGCACCGTCTGAGGAATGATGTTTTGCAAGTCCAATTACGACTTCCTTCCCGCTAATCTTAAAATCATTGTGACTTGGTCTTTGCTCATCTTGAACTCTTGCGCTATTTTACCTATATCTTCGTTTTCGTCAAATCGTTGAATAATTTCGCTTTTTATATCGCTTGCGCGCGGCGGATTTAACGGCGCTTGTATCGGCGGTACTTGTGTCGGCGGCGTTTGTATCGGTGGTATTTCTATTCCCGGCTGCTCTATTTCGACTTTCGATTGTGGTATTTCAACTTTCGGCTGCTCTTGAAATATTTGCGGCGTTTCGACTTTCGTCGGTGTTTCAAATGCTTGCAGGATTTCCGTTTTCGTCGGTATTTCAAATACTTGGGGCGCCTCCGTTTTTTGGGGCTCTGCGGCTTGAGTTGGCAGGTCTATTCTTAAAAGTTCATCAAGTCTTACGGGAGGGGTCTGTTTTGGCGGAGACGGATATTTGCTCGCAAGTTCCCTTAATGAGTAAATTGCGGTTTCTAAAGTTGGGGTCGGCGCGGGTGCGGGAGGTATTGGCGTTTGCTTTGTTTCCTGCTTTTGCTTTTTAGGCAAAATCTGTTTTTTGGGCGGTCTTTTCTTGCTGTTTTGCAAAATTGCAAGGAAGAGCCGTGTAAAAATCAAAAATATTGCCGCAAGTACCGCGAGCGCTCCCATTCCTATTATCAACTTGTCAAGAACGGGACGACCCATAAAAGAATTGTATGTATTTTCGATAAAATTTGCAATGCTTGTCGTTTGAGTTTCCGTCGCCAAAGGCGTTTGTTCGCCTCTGAATTCGCGCCTGTTTATTTCTATTTCCGTCTTTATTATTGCCTGTAACTGCCTCATTTCAGCGATAAAGTTGGTGTCGCCGCCGCTTCTCATCGCTTCTTGTTGAAGAAACTCCAAAGAGTCCAGCTGCCTTTGCCGTTCTTCAAAAGTATAGCGGTTAGTCTGTGCAAAAATCATAGTTGAAACCGTCAATATCAACGCTGTTATCAACGCGGTTTTTATGAAAACATTTTCTTTTTTTAACAAAATACACTCCGATTTGAAAAAGTTGTTTGCCATTTATTATATTAAATATACTTTATGACTTTTTATGCGAGGGACTTGTTTATTATGATAAAGGCAATTGTTTTTCACAACGCAGAGTTGATTAAGACATACGAATTTTCCAAATCGCCTGTTATGGTCGGGCGTTTGCCGCAAAACGACATACCTATAAACGATATGGGAATTTCGCATCAGCATCTTCAAATCAGCTACGACCGAGGCAAAAAGACGTATTTTGCCGCCGACCTCGGCTCGCCCGACGGGATTTTTCTCGACGGTAAAAAAATCAGCGACACCTATACGCAAATCGAAAGCGGTGCAAGACTTGTCGCGGGGAAATTTTCTATTCTGGTAGAGTTTGTCGGAGTACCGATTGTCGGTATGGAGGGCGAATCGCATTCCGCTCACGGCGGGGACTCTTCGCACGACGACAACAAAGCGGCGGCTCCGTCAAGTAAAGACGGTATATTCTTCTCGAAGATTCCGGCGGACAGCGAAAGCGGAAACGAAGTAATTTCGGTAAAGGCGTTCCTTATAGAACTTAACAACAAGATTATTTACAAGTTAAATAAGCGCAGTATGTCTTTTGGAAGTTCTCACGAAGACGATTTCTTTGTAGAGGGCGGCGTTTTTGCTTCGGAAAATATGGCGACCTTAACGGTAAGCGGCGACGAATATTTGCTTCAGTCGAATACGGTTGCAGGGAAATTCAAAGTCAACGGGCGCAAAACAGGCAAATGCGTGTTAGAGAACAAAGACCGTATAGAGTTTGGAAACAACGTATTTACTTTTAAGGTTAAAAACGACTGATAAGGCGTGAAAATACCGTTGCAAAATACAAAAAATGTTTTTTTCTGCTAAACTTTGTATATTGTCTTGCTTATTGCTTGCGGCAATAAGTATTTTTGCGGTCGTAAAATCATCATTAACTTAAGATTCAAACGGAGAGTGAGATGAGTAGGAAAATATTTATCGCAGGCAACTGGAAAATGAATACAACTGTCGAAGAGGCGGTTGAACTGGCAAAAAACGTTGTTGCGGAATGCAAAGACAGAGGCGACGTAGAAGTTGCGGTTTGTCCTCCTTATGTAAATTTGTCGGCGGTAGCGCTTGCAATTAAAGGAAGCGGAATAAAACTCGGCGCGCAAGACGTTCATTGGGAAGCAAGCGGCGCATTTACAGGAAAAATTTCGGTTGCAATGCTTAAAAGCGTTGGTTGCGATTACGTTATAATCGGACACTCCGAGCAAAGACAGTATTTCGGCGAAACAGACGAAACCGTAAATAAAAAGGTAAAGGCAACGCTTTCGGGCGGTCTTAAACCGATAATTTGCGTAGGCGAATTGTTGTCCGAAAGAGAAAACGGCTTTACCGAAAAAGTTGTCGAAAAACAAATTATAGGCGCGTATAACGGCTTGTCAAAAGAAGACGCGCTTAATACGGTTATCGCTTACGAGCCTGTTTGGGCTATCGGAACAGGCAAAACAGCCACGCCCGAGCAAGCGGAAGAAGTTCATTTGTTTATAAGGAAACAGTTGGAAAAGTTGTACGATAAGGATTTGGCGGCTGAACTTGTTATTCAATACGGCGGCAGTATGAATCCTAAAAACGCCAAAGAATTATTGGCTAAAGAAAACGTTGACGGCGGACTTATCGGCGGCGCTTCGCTCAAAGCCGACCAGTTCAAAGGCGTGGTAATCCCGCAGTAAGTAAAGGAAAAATATATGTTGTTTGGTATTTTGGTTTTTTTGTTTTTGCTTGTATGTGTAATTTTGGTATTCTTGATTTTGATTCAGGACGATAAGGGCGGCGGTATTTCGGGCGCAATAGGCGGCGGAGTAAGCGCAACAGCCAACTCGCTTTTGGGTTCGCAGAATGCCGAGAACATTTTAACTCGCGGAACAAAAATTTTTGCGGCGGTATTTTTTGTACTGACCGTTATTATAACGCTTTATGTCGCCAGAGGTAATTTGACGACTTCGGCTTCGAGAATGGTGGATTTTGTAGGACAGCAACAACAGGAGACAGCGCCGCTTATGCACGTTGACCCCGTTATGCAGCTTGATATGCCTATGCAGATTCCCGCTCAAGAAGGTGCGGAATAATGATTTTTTCGTGCGGTCGTGGTGGAATTGGTAGACACGCAGGATTAAGGATCCTGTGGGGATTGCCTTGTGCGGGTTCAAGTCCCGCTGACCGCACCATTTTTTTTAACAACGCGGACGTGGTGGAATTGGTAGACACGCAGGATTAAGGATCCTGTGGGGATTGCCTTGTGCGGGTTCAAGTCCCGCTGTCCGCATTTGTATCCGTTTAACTTATCATAGCGCACCGCATACGCTCTACTCCGCGGGATTACGGTTTTTCTTAGGTAAATTTTTTTGTATTACAGGTCATTTCGTCGTAAATTGCTATATAATTCATATATCTGCTTTCGGCGATTTCTCCCGCTTCCACGGCTGATTTTATGGTGCAGTTCGGCTCGTTTTTGTGCGAGCAGTTCGAGAATCTGCAAGGTGTTTTCTGCAAAAGTTCTACAAATTCGTTCCAGTACGAGGCTACAAACTGCGGCTTGACGTTCGGCATTTCAAAAACCGAAAAACCCGGCGTGTCCGCGACAAAACCGCCGTTTGAAAGTTGTAGGAGCGAGGTGTGCGAAGTTGTGTTTTTTCCGCGGGATAACGCACGCGACAGTTCTTGCACCGCAAAATATTCTTCGGGCAATAGAATTTGCATAATCGAACTTTTGCCGACTCCAGACTGTCCTGCGAAAACCGAAACTTTCCCTTTTGCGGCATTTAAGATTTTTGCGATTGATTTATCGTCGTTTTTGCTTGTGAGTAAAATTTCATAGCCGATTTTTTTATAAATTTGCGCTAAATTTTGCAATTCAAGAAATTGTTTGTCGGATAAAATATCTATTTTATTAAAAACAAGGGTTACGGGAATATTTTTTACGGCTGCGCAAAAAAGAAATTTGTCGATGTAAGACAAATCCAAAATAGGGTCGATGAAGCAATTTATAAAGAAAACATTGTCAATATTTGCAATAAGCGGTTTTGGCAGGGAGTTTTTTCTTTCGCGAACGTTGCGGATTATGGCGTTGTCGGCAATTCCGTCAAATATTTCTACGTCTGTGAAATCGCCGACCGCTATTCGTTTTTGCTTGGTCTTGGCAACGCCTTTGAGGACTGCTCGAACGGGCTCATTTTGCGCTATATCTACCAAATAGTAGTTTTTTTGCTCCTGAATAACCCGTCCGAGTATTGACCCCATAGTTGCCGTTATCTGCTTATTTCGTTCATTGTTGCCTGATGTCCGCGCCTTGCTCTTTCGGCGGTAAAGGCTATCGCCGTGATGCCTTCTATGTCGTCTCTGAGCTCCAATTCGCGGGTGGCTCTGTTATTAACAAAAATCGACAAAGAAAAATCTTTCGCTTGATAAACATTTTCCTTGCTTTCTATGAAGATAAACAGGTCTTCTTCCTCTTCGGCTTCAACAAGTTTTACGCGCGAGCCGCCGAAGAAAATGTATTCTATCGCTTCTTGACGAATCATTTGGAAATCTCCGTTGCGTTTGACCGCAAATTCGGCGTTGGCGTTAATTCTTCCGCGGTTGCCGAAGCCGTTGCCCTCCAAATATCCGCCCGACATAAACATAATGTTTACATTTCCGTTTACAGGCAAGTTGCCTTGTCCGGGGAAACTTCTTACCAAATCAACTTCGAATCTGCCAAGTTTTAATTGCCAAAAATCCGCCGTTTGAACTCTTCCGTCCAACATTGTAAAGTGAACTTTGCTTTCTGTCATAACCCGCTGACGAAACTCCGCCGCGCTTTGTGCGAAACTCATAGAGAAAATCGCCAAAGCCATCAATGTGAATACTACCTTTTTCATAAAAACTCCTTAAAGATAAATGTCTTTTTTTATTTTCGCATTTCACCTTTTAAGTGAAAGTTGCTCTCTAAAATACTATATGTTTTGATTGTTTATGTGTTTTTTTTGTTACAAACGGCGTTTTTTTATCTTATTTGTATCAAAAAAGAAAAAAATCTTGACAAATTCCGGAAACATTTACTATATTATGATATATATTGTGGTATGTATCAGTGTTAAAAAGGAGCAAGTTATGATCGCAACAGCAAAAATATTCAGGACGGGAAGAAGCCAAGCAGTTCGGCTTCCCAAGGAATACAGATTTGACGAAGACGAAGTCTGCATAAAAAAAATCGGGAAAACAATTTATCTTTTTCCCAAATCAAAAACATTGGAAATCTTTGAAAGAGGAGCAAAAGGGTTTTCCGCCGATTTTATGAAAAACGGCAGAGCAGAAGACACCGTAAGCCCCAGAGAGGTGATGTTTTGAAATATATGCTTGACACAAACATTTGTATTTTTGCCATTCGCGGCGCAAGAAAAAACAGCAAGATTTATCAAAATCTTTATGAGAAAATAAAAAACCAAACAGATATTGCAATATCGTCGCTTGTACTTGCGGAACTTATGCACGGAGTTGAATTAAGCGAAAGCTCGGAAGAAAACAGGTCGGCTTTGGCAGATTTTTTGTGCGGAATAGAAGTTCTTCCGTTTACAGAAGATACGGCGGAAGAATACGGGGAAATTCGAGCGGATTTGCAGAAAAGGGGGCAATTGATAGGAGTTTTTGATATGCTTATTGCCGCTCATGCAAGATCGCAAAACGCAATTCTTGTAACAAATAACATAAGGGATTTTGAGCGAGTACAAGGGCTTGTTCTTGAAGATTGGAAAGAGTAACACTCACTTAACTTGCCATTTAATTTTTTTTCCTGCTCTCATTGAAACGACCGAGGTTTGCTCGTTCACTTTGAATTCGTTGGGGACTGTCCACGATTCGCGAATTAAGGTCACTTTATCCTTATTATACGGAAGACCGTAGTAATCCGCGCCGTTTTTGGAGCAGAAATTCTCGAAATTGTCCCAAGCGTCCGCCTCTTCGAATGCTTCGGCGTAAAGGGGAAGCGCCGCGAACGCCGAATAAATACCTCCGAAACCGCAGCTTGTTTCTTTTGCGTTTTTTGGGTGCGGGGCGGAATCCGTTCCGAGAAAGAATTTTTTTGACGGTTTTTTTATTGCTTCAAGCAGGGCTTGGCGGTGAATTTCGCGTTTTAGAACGGGAAGACAATAATTGTGCGGATTTAGTCCGCCCTCAAAGATTGAGTTTCTGTTCATTAAGAGGTGGTGCGCGGTTATGGTCGCTCCAATTTCGTTTTCTTCGACAAATTCTACCGCTTCTTTGGTGGTCAGGTGTTCCAAAACTACTTTCAGCCCTTTAACTTTCATTATTTTTTTGCTTAAAATATCGTCGATAAAACGTTTTTCTTTGTCGAATACGTCAACGTTCGCGTCGCTTACTTCGCCGTGGATTAAAAGCATAAGATTGTGTTTTGCTATTGCTTCGCATACGGGAATTATCTTGTCGAAATCGCTTATGCCCGCCTGCGAGTTTGTCGTTGCGTTGCTCGGATAAATTTTTATTCCTTTTACAAGTCCCGATTTTGCAAACGCTTCAATGTCCGCCGGCGTGTGGTCGTGCGTTAAATAAATTGTCATAAGCGGCTCGAAATTAGGGTTTTGCGCCGCTTTCATTATTCTGTCGCGATAGTTTTTGACGTCTTCGAGCGTGGTAACAGGCGGTTTTAGGTTGGGCATAATTATGGCTCGCGCAAAAACCTGCGTTGTGTGAGGAAGCGCGAACGACATCATTTCGCCGTCTCTTATATGTAAGTGAAAGTCGTCGGGGCGAATTATGGTAATTTCGTTTAGCATAAAAATCTCCAAAAAACGTGTAATGTATGATGAAATGAGGAAGAAAGAAAATACACCCACGGGGAATCGAACCCCGGTTGCAGGGATGAAAACCCTGAGTCCTGACCTCTAGACGATGGGTGCGTCTTAAAATTCGGAGTGAAAATACTATATCGCCAAACAACCGCGCAAGGGGTACGTGAAAAAAACTTTATTTTTCGAAAAAAAACGATTTATTGAAAATAATTATATAAAAAGTCCCCAATTAAATATTGCGACAATGTATTTTTGTATAAATTTATGCGGAATATGCAATAATATTACGTAAAATTTATGGGCGTGGCTCAATATTTTTATTTTAACGGCTAGGAGGTGCTTCTTTGGCAAAACAAAAGAAAAGACTTCATTTCGGCGTTCTATTCTCCGCGATAGATAATACTTGCCAATGTATGATATGGGACGGGATAGCAGATTATGCAAAAGCAAACGACATACAACTTACGGCGTATCTTGGGACTTACCAAACGCGCGAAGATATGTTTATGCTGCATTATGAAACTTGTATAGAAGCAATAAGGGACAACGACACTTTGGACGGCTTGATTTTATTTGCAGGATTTATCGCCGAAGACGTCGGGCTTGAAAAGTTTGCCGAATATAAGGAACGGTTGCCTAAAGATTTGCCGATGGTGTCGGTTTCATATTTGATGGACGGAACGCCGTCTATTCTCGCTAATAACGAAGACGGGATTTTCGGCGCGATCGATCACTTGATAAAAGTCCACGGAAAACGTAAAATCGCATTTGTTAAGGGACCCGACGGTCACCCTGAGGCGGAAGAGCGTTT
>Ga0123353_10016376_pt1 | contig 10836 bp, 11 predicted proteins | sample TergutLab28metaG_3_FD_92763 | JGI IMG/M metagenome (GOLD analysis project Ga0123353, IMG submission 92763) | Labiotermes labralis P3 segment gut microbial communities from Petit-Saut dam, French Guiana - Lab288 P3 | ecosystem: Host-associated > Arthropoda: Insects > Digestive system > Gut ... | reverse complement strand
TTTGTTTCAGTGTGATGATACCAGATGCTGTATAATACAATTTGACTTCCTGATGATCGGCACACAGTGCTTGAGACATGTAGAGGAATATAATAAACTTATTATAAAACAAGAACTTGTGCATTAAGTTGGTCAGTTGCTAAGATTATACTGAGATGCGCAGTCAGCAAAACATAAAAATTTGCAAGATTCTGTAGTATTGCAGCTTTAAAAATATGATGCTCTAAGAATGTCATATTCTTAGAGCAGCTACTAGCAGAGTTGCAGACTCACTTGCCCCTAATCACCTGCAGCTAAGAGTGTTTAACAATTGACCTTCTAACAGTAAGGATTGTTCCTTGTTACAGTTTGAACTGGTACGTCCAACGTCCATCCAGTGTATGGTAATTGGTGCAGTTGTAATGATGGTGGTGTGCTTCTTCTTCATACCTAACATCCTCTGCTGTCTCTGGGTCGCCCTGTCCATTGTCTCCATCGAGGCCGGAGTTGCAGGATACATGTCACTGTGGGGGGTGAACCTAGATTCTATCTCGATGATCAATCTCATCATGTGCATTGGTTTCTCGGTTGATTATACCGCACACATTTGTTATGCCTACATGTCTTCTAAAGGAAACACCCCTGAAGACCGTGTAAAAGAAAGTCTGTATGCCCTAGGACTGCCTATTGTCCAAGGTGCTAGTAGTACAATTCTTGCAGTTATAAGCCTTGTTCTTGCAGGTAGTTATATTTTCTTGGTGTTTTTCAAGATGGTGTTCCTTGTAGTGTTCTTTGGCGCAATGCATGGCCTCTTCCTACTGCCAGTATTGTTATCCCTCTTTGGTCCTGGTTCTTGTACCGCCTCCAAGAAGCAAAAGTCAGCAGGAATGGAGCCCTCTGACTCAAGGCATCCTTCTGATGTGGAGAAAACATTCCCTCACCCATTTTGTATTCCCCATCCTTCACTGAGCCCAATAAATCACAGTAACCTTGTGTATAGGAGTACAAATGGTGAGCTGAAATCTTCAACACCAAAGTATTTTGCAAAGTGTAGTGAAGGAGGTGATGGAAAAATTGGAAATGGTCCACACTTTGGCATCCCACTTCCTGGTCTTCCCACTCATATGATGACATACAGTGGAGTAAAGTATGGCGATACATCAGGCTCACTGGATAGAGATCTGGGTTTAGGAACGTCTGGAGAAGAATCTAGTGAGTCAAGCTCAAATAAATCACAGCGCCGTCTGCAACAGAGGGAAGAGGCAGGGAAAGACTTCGAACAGCTCAAGCATTACAAAGATGGCTGGCAGAAGTCACCTTCATCCCATGCAGTTGGAGGACAGACACGATGGGGAAGGCCACAAGAATTCCAGCCTCCACACCTTATGGAAGTATACAATAATTCTGGATATCTTAGTGATGAGGGAGGTTGGCATTACAGCAGAAGGGACAGAGTTCCTGCGTGGCGTAGGAACCACCCACATGAAGATGCTAGGAAATATTTATCTAGGTCTCAGTCACAAAACGGTCATTACCAACATCATCACTCACGCAGTGTACCAGGTTACATAGGGGAAATGAAGTTTCCATGACCAAGGAACAGACCCCTAACATAATAGCTCAAAAGAAATGGAAAAAATTGTCCTACCAGTGACTTATCACAAATGGGCTACAGTACGAATAATGTGGCTGCATATAGCATATGGAAGATCTGAATATCAAATGTAGTAACTGGTTGGCAAGATGTGGTTAAAGAACTGACATCTTGCTTCATGAGTCGACTTGCAGATAAGTTTGAGACTTACGCATAACTGAGCAATGATAGCTGCACGTACCCTTATTTCACTGCCGTAGCCTGCTACCCCAGGAGGGGGTGTTGGAGCTCAAATGTTGTATATATGATTGGGCCAAAGGTGACAACCTGAAATACAGTGAGTTGCTAAGGAACCTCCATATAAGTCACCAATATTTTTATTTCAACCAAGCAGTTGGAGTGAACTATAGTAAATCCCACATAACATAGATAATGTTGATGATGATGATGATGGTGATTAGCATTGTACTGGACAAGTAAGGTAAAGGGAGAAACAAGAAATGTTTATATTATTTTTGGAACCAACCATTTGGAAGACTATGAATGTGATTGAGGACCCCAGAGAAATAAGTTGTGAGGTTATCAAGTGGAATGAGCTGGCTGAAAATTACGTAGATTTTAGGTTTTGATTTTAGCAGCATTGAACAAATGTCAGTGTATAGACAGCCATGCATGTGTTGTGTCTGGTATTCGGATGTTAAAACGTATGGCAGCCAAACATGAGCCAGAAGGTGAGGGTTCAAGTACTTGCTCATCTGAAGGTGTGTGTACTGTGAAATGTTTTATCAAAGCCAAAGATACTAGCAATATGTAAAAAGACTATTTACTTAAACCTTTAAAACCCAGTAGTAACCATATTTACCACCTACTTTAACACTCAATACTCTGCATTTTGCCAACACTGTATGTATTTGTTTTGTATGATTTTTACAATAAACAGTAATTATTTCCCTCTGCAGCCTGAATGAACTGGTATTTTTAACAGAGATGCACTACAAACTGAAGTTCTGAGTATTATAATAGTACATAATTATTCAAATTAATTTTCTGATTCAGAATGTTCAAGCACATTAATAATGGTTTATTCTGCCTTAAATTTGTGCTAAGGATGCACCTCCATGGAGTTAGTTACTTAAATTGTTGCCACATCCTGTCTTCCACTAAACAACACAAATTTCATGTGTTTGTTATTCTGACATTCCTGTATTTATTGATCCTGGTGCAGTGGTAAGTGTTCGCTTCATGAAACCTATACATGAACTGCATGTTTCATGCGGAATTGTTACCAAGTTGAACTGTTCCATTGATCACGTTACAGATCGCATGTGATCCACATTAACTAATATGTTCCAGCACAATTATTTATTTATTTATTTTATTTTTTTTAATGATATACAAGATCTTAGTCATGATTCAAATTCTGGACGTTGTCTGCTGTACCATTCTCAGTAGGGGTACGCAGTGGTGCAGTTGGTTGAAGCACTGCGCTACAAGCCAGAAGGTCACGGGTTTGATTCCCAATGGTGTCATTGGAATTTTTCATTGACATAATCCTTCCAGCTGCACTATGGTCCTGGGGTCGACTCAGTCTCTAACAGACATGAGTACCAGGAGTACTTCCTGGGGTTGAAGGTGGCCGGGGCTTAGGGCTGACAACCTTTCCGCCTTCATGTGCCAATTGTCTTGAAATCTGGAAGCCTCAACCTCCTGGAACCCTCAGGGCCTGTCCATACCTTTAATGGGATTGCTTTGCTTTGCTTCATCACTCTCACTTGTGGGTGGTTTCTCACAACAGTGATTGCTCTTCAGCATGCTTGTCTCCTCCTCCATCACTAACTGGGCAATTTCAATTTGACACCAGCATGTCTCTTGGGAGAAAATGAATCTATGTAGTTTCCGCGTGTCTGAGAAATACGAGTTTGGTAGTATCCAGCGAATGCTTCCGTTTCTGCCTGTTAAACACTTTGTCTATGTCTGTATTATTGTCTTTTTCTCGCCCTTTTATATTTATTGTTGTCCTGGTGTCTGCACTTCATTGTGGTCTTCAATAGCTTCAAGTGTTTTGGACCATAATGATCATGGATGGTTACTGTCACACTCCTTCCTCTCGTTTTCATCCATTTTGATGACATTTGACTCAATCCTGTCATAATAATATTATCGTTTAAGATTGTTCGATTGTAATTATTTAACAGCGCTTACTTTGAAAAATCATATGAGGCAGAAAAACTTCCTTCTGTTGTGCCCATTACCAGCTTCTATATCTCTTGGCATCATTCTCACCCTGCATTATTATTGGTTTAATACCGCTCAGATAAGTGAAGTATGAATCTTTCTATAATTTTCCACTTTTTAGTGACTATTGAAAATGACAAGAGACTGTCCTGCTATCTAGTTTTGCGTCTTAATTGGTTTTGTATTACTAGATACACTGTCCACTCTTTGCCTGAATTAATTGTACAATTTTCCCATCCTGTGACCACTTGATTTGCTTCCAGATTATAGAAATAAAATTTATTACATTTGTTACAGGTTTCTTGTTACAGGTGATACTCATTCAACAGTTTGTCACAGCTTTCGAGCAGGTTTTATGACAACTGGTCCAACTGTATGAGAAGTGTTTGTGTGTGTGTGTGTGAAACAGTTTGGGAAAAATTGCATCCTGCATATTTGCCTGAACACACTAGCGAAATATGGGAAGAAGGAGCTCGAGGATTCTAAAAAAAATGGGATTTCCCGAGTTGCATTTACAGTACTTATGGCAAACATGTGACATTCAAATGCCCATGTGAAAGTGGGTCACCACATTTCTCTACCTGCAGAAGTTCTCAGCAGTGCTCATGATACTTAATGGACCAGACTACAAAAGTAAATATCTGTATATATCGTAGGGTATGGTAAAAATTGTGAGGGGGTATTTTTGAGCAGTCTGTCATGGGAAGGAAATCTGAAGCAGGAACACTAATGTTCCAGATGACAAGCCAACAAAACCCCGCATGTATTGACTGGTCATACTTTTCCCTTAAAGAGTTGCACAATGTGGCATTATCTTTAGAGGCAACAAAACTAGATGGGTAGGAGGGAAACTATAACTACAGACTGTGCTGTGTGAGGGATGTTGTAGAAAATGCCTGCAGAATATCAGCGCAGAATTGGGGATCTGTATTGTAGACTGCTGTAAATGAATGTTGAGGTCGCTAAGTTACTTGTTAAAGCCACATATGTCTTGCCAAACTATTTGAGAACCAAGTCTGGAAATTCTGAATGCTTAGAATAAATGGAACCTTCAGAACTGGTTCTGAGTGCTTTGACTGAAATGGAAATTGAAGAAAGCAGAGAACCTGATGTGGCTGTCCATGCTAGGCAGAAATTTGTGGACTTTTAATTAAGCTTAACTAACAAATTGCTGAACGAATAATGTAGAATAGAATAGAACACAAAAGGATGGGCACTGAGTGAACCATGCACTTCAACCGTGATCAATATTTTGTATGGCCCTTGAGCTCATTTGTTCAGCAGTCCCTCACCTTGAACAAAGTGCAGTATCTTGCTGAAAGAGTTGTCTTTAAAGTCTCCAGGCTTTGTAAAGGCACCTGGATCTTAATGTGGCCAGAGCCTCAGTCATGCCTTGTGAGGCCATTTCAGATGCCTACTTGCATCTGTCACACTCAGGAGTATTTACCAGCCACAGTTTGAATAGGTATCCTTTTAAATTACAGTGTCCTGTTATCAGCCTTGTCAATATTCTGAGCTGGTTTCTAATCAGGTCCTCAGCTGTATACACAGAGGGTTTTCTAAGAAAGCCCTTAGCTTGCATGTGCCCACGTATGGACTGCCAATGCTCCTCTTGTCCTGCTGGTCCAATTAGGTTTTGCCAGTTTCAACAGAGATTGGTGGCAGTCCCAGATTAATTTAGAATTTATCTGGAAGCTGTCAGGTGTCTTGATGGCTGTCTGACTTCCAGAAAGAATACAAATGTTTCTACCTGTGTAGCCATTCTCTGTATTCTCCACTATGCAAGCCTTAATGACATATATTTGAGCTTGGAATACTGTGTTGTGGAGCCCAAGACTGCTACTGTGCCCCCTTCTTGAGCCCCATCTACACACTCGGGCACCAGTGCCATTATTGGTTTTGGAACTGTCTGTGTACCAGACCAGGCCCCCTTTGTTGTCAGGGTTACACCCAACCTCCAATTCACATTTGTCAGGGAACTTGACTGTGAATGGCTAGTGTTATGCATGTCTTGGAAGCATCCTGTCATCCTTCTTCTGTAGGGTGGGTTCTCACTCCATATCCTGAAATTTTTTGGTGTGACCAAAGTCAGTGGATTTAGGACGTCACTTTTGGTCACATGTTGGAGTTTAGATCCACACCTGGGCCTCTGTCTCATTTATCACGTGAAGGGGACTAAGTCCCAGTAGGGCTTCAATTGCAGTTGTTGAGGTTGCCTTCATTGCCAGACAGGCCAATCTGTGTAACTTACTGAGCTCAGTCCTGCTGACGATGTATCTGACCCTCAACCACCAAACTGTGGGACCATAGGTCAACACAGATCTGATCACCATGTTAGTGATGATGCTATGCACAATCCTGGGCTTTTCAGACCACAAGTTTTACCTAAAAGCTCTGTAGGCCTTGTTCGTCACATTTTTCAGCTGTGCCTTCCACATCAATCCCTTGTCCAGAATAAGTCCAAGTTATTTGACCTCATTAGTCAGCTGTCATGTGTGTTCAGAGAGGGTTGGTTCCTTCAGGCCCCTAAAATCTTTTTTTTTTTTTTTTGGGTGAATGGTAGTATTACCATCTTTTGTGGATTGATAGAGAGCTGAGTCACCACACCACTGTTTTACAATACAATATAATACAACTGTATCATATTGTATTGTACAATACAAGCTCTGAGACGGAGTTGGGGAATTTTCCGCGGATTAGGAGAGTCAAGTCATCTGCACACCCCATTGTATAACAGCCATTCTCATTGAGTCCTCATATGAGTTCGTCCAAAACAAAGCTTCACAACAGAGGCGATAGAACGCCCGTCCTGTGGACAGCACCTCACCACAGATCCCTCCAGAGTTTCTCCTGCATGCGTGGCTGTAATTTTCCTGCCACCCAGCATAGAACCAATACACAGACAGATCGTGGCTCCAAGCCCATGCGTTTGGTAACTTTTATTGTGGTGTCAGATGAAGCGTTATCAAAAGATCCATCAATATCCAGGAAAGCTCCAAGTAAGACTTCCCTGTTTTTCACTGCCTCCTTATCATGTGTGATCACATGCTGCATTGCTGTTTCTGTGGACTTCCCAGGTTGATACGCAAATTGGTATCGATGTAGATGCCGCAGATTTGTATGAGGACGTACGGATGTTTGAGAAACTGGCAGCCCGAACTGGATTTTCGAAAAATTCTACGAAGCATGGCATCATAGGCGGTGATTTAGGCGGATTGGAATGAGAACGCGGAAGGAATTAGCAGAACCCAGGCGTTTATAAGAATATTGCTATGGGATAACGGTTACACACAGGTAGTCCGACCTGAGGGGATGTGTTGCTGGATGTTTACCTTGTCCAGCCCGAAAATTCGCTTGTTTCCTGCTGCATTGTACATGGGATCAACGACCATTGCGGGGTACTACTGGAAGTAGAATGGGGCGAAATTTGCCGTGCGCCACAAGTGGAAAGATGAGTTCCGGTGTACCACAAAACTGATGTTATGGCTTTACAAACTTCCGCCCGGGATAAATTCACAAGATGGGCAGGAAATGGTAGTTGCGTAAAGGAGATATGGAAAATTTTCAAGGAAATAGTCTTCAAGTGTATCGGACGTTTTGTTCCAAAAAAAAATTCTGGGGAAAAAAAATCAGAATCCTGAATACTACAACAGGGAGGTGAAGTGGTTGAAGATGAAGGTCAGGAAAGCATATAAAGGGAGAAAATTTGGCGAGTTTCTCCAAGCAGATCTCAAACGTCTATACAGAAAAAAATGGACATTTTTACGGTCGGTATTACAGAATGTAGGTAAATGCAGGACAGAGTTCTACAAGTATGTAAAGCAACGTAAAGGAAGTAGGGAAAATATTCCTGCGATTGAAGACTGTAATGACAGACTTAGTACTGATTCAATAGAAAAGGCCAAATCTCTGAATTCCTTTTATGTTTCTGTAGCCAGCCACGAGCGAATCGTCCGTCAAATACAATCAGATCACTCAGGTGAACTCTTTAATTCTTGACATGAATGTTATTAGGAAGCGAATAGCAGCTAGCGCGGGAAACAAATCAATAGAGCCAGATGGTGCTGTTGGTGAAATTCTATAACTGGGTGGATAAGCCATAATTCCATACCCTTGTATGGTTTCTGTACGTTACAATTAACAATGCTACTATCCCAAGCGACTGGAAAAGATCCATAATGGTTCCTGCTTACAAGGGGGAAGATCGATTGATAAGCATTGACTACAGACCAGTGAGCTTATCCTTTGTGGTCTGCAAGCAATGGAACACGTCTTAACAGGATACATAAGACAAGCCTGGGAGACGAGTGAATGGTTATACGAAGGTTAACATGGTTTTAGACCGGGATACTCATTCGAAAGTCAAATAGTCGCAATTTGCGACGACACAGCTGATTCCCTGGATGAGGGAGTGAGGATAGACGCGATAACAATTGATTTATGTATTCGATTTATTTCCGGTGATTGGCTGCTTACTATAATTGCGGCCTCGGATTCTAGGGTAATCGTATGGTTAGGGGAATTACTTTTAGGTCGTTGGCAGAGAGTTAGGGTAGGAGGGCAATTATCTTATTAAGTCAGAGTAACGACAGGGGTACTTCAAGGGCCCACTTCTCTTCCTCGCCTACGTATTTGGATAAAGATTGGGTCAACTATTAGATTTTTCGCAGACGACTGTATAATATAAGTGGGCCCGGTAGCTCAGTCGGTATAGCGACTGACTACGGGCTGGACGGTTCGGGATCGAATCCCGGTGGGGATGAGATTTTCCGCCCGTCCAGACCGGCCCTGGGGTCTACCCAGCCTCCTGTAAAATGGGTACCGGGTCTTTCCGTGGGGTAAAGTGCGGCCGGGGCATGGGGCTGACCACTCACCCCCTTCTAGTGTCGCGGTCATGGAAGAGTAGAGCTATACCTCTACCCACCCTCTGGGTCACACCGGGCTTGTAACGGGAACACTTTACCTCTTTTACTGTGTAATATGTAAGAAAATGATGACAGCGACACAGAAAATTTGCAGTTAGACCTGGACATATTGGGGGAGCGGGCGGTAGAAAATGCGATGAAAATAAATCCAGATAAAAGTAAAGCAGTAAGCTTCACGAGAGCTCTGGTAAAGGTTTCACCAAATTATTTACTAGTGGACCAAAGAATTCCGCAAGCGAGCAACTACAAATATTTAGGAATACTCCTATGCAGCGATTTAAACTGGGCTGACCAAGTTAATTACAGCGTACAAGAAAAGCCTGAAAGGTACTACTGTGTAATATATTAGATACCGTCAGTACAAAACAACATCAGCATAGTAATATAATGTATGCAATAGGTTACACTGTGGTGTTCTCTATTGGCCTGATGAAGACCGTTTACAGTCGAATCATGTAGCCACAGTGTAACCTATTGCATACATCATATTACTGTATTGATGTTGTGTATTGATGGTGTATAGTATATTATACAATTGTTATTGCACAACGGGGTGACTTCTGTCAAAAAAAAACTGAAAGGCACAACATTTTATAATGCATATTCTCAAAAAAGGGTAATGGTAAAACGAAACGTTTTGTCTACAAGTCACTAGGGATTCCGATTCTTGAATATGGGACTGCGTGCTGGGATCCGTAGAGGGAAGGTCAGAAAAACGCGCCAGACCGTGTTGCGAAAGAAAGCGGCTAAATTTGCACATCATACGAAATATTCGACCTTGTAGTTTGTAGGGGGTTACTGTACAGTACGTCTTGTTATTATCTCATTGTAATTGGCTTCAAGTCTCTTGCTGTTTGTTATGTTCTAATTATTATTTCATATTTTTTAATTATTCGTTTTCTTGTCTTTTATGTTTTGCTTTCTATTTTGTCGTGTTCTGTTTTCCTGTATTATTTTGTGTACCGTTTCTCCCCGTGTGCAGAATCGTTTATTTTCTATTGGTGTGCAAATTTACCGTCCACTGCCACTGGGTGGAAACTCATTTGCAGTTAATAAATATAGTCGTCATCATCATCATCATCATCACGTCATCCAATATTTTATTTTGTTACACAAAATAGGAAATTCTTTGAACTCAGAACTTCTGTAGACAACTGTGTTGCAAATAATATCAGTTGAATTAAAAAACGACTCACATTGTCCACCATGCTCTCCAACCACATGCTAACTAAACTGCTGACCCCATGGAGCAGGGTCCTCCTTGAGAAGCTAACCGGTTCTCAACTAGTCAAGAAATTCCCCGCATTTTATGGAACCCGAAGTTTCATAACCGCACTCACAAGAGCCCACCACATGTCCCTATCCTGAGCCAGAACGATTCAGTCCATGCCCCCACAACCCACTTCCTGAAGAGCCATCTTAATATTATCCTCCCATCTACATCTGGGTCTCCCAAGCGCTCTCTTTCCTTCAGGTTTCCCCACCAAAACCCTGTATACACCTATACTCTCCCCATATGTCCTGCATGCCACGCCTACCTCATTCTTCTCGATTTAATCGCCCGAACAATATTGGGTGTGGAGTACAGATCATTAAGCTCCTCATTGTGTAGTTTTCTCCACCCTCCTGTTACCTTGTCCCTCTTAGGTCCAAATATTCTCCTCAAAACCCTATTCTCAAACACCCTCAGCCTACGTTTCTCCCTCAATGTGAGCGACCAAGTTTCACACCCATACAAAACAACAGGCGAAATTATATTTCTATTTATCTTAACCTTAAATTTAGGATAGCAAACTGGAAGACAAAAGATTCTGCGCCGAATGATAGCAAGCACTCCCTGACTTCAATCAGCTCTTAATTTCTTCCTCTATAGAATTTTGATTTTTTTTAAGGTTCCCAAATATTTGAACTTTTCCACCCTTTCAAATTAAATATTATCGGTCTTTATACTGTGACTTCGTCCTGCAACCTGGTCAGGAGAGGTGACAGTGTGCTTAGTCTTATCAGCATTTACTTCTAGTCCAGTTTTCTTACTAGCCGCAACTAAAGATTCTGCGTTTTTATTTATAGTATGTACGTAAGTAAGTATGTATGTATGTATGT
>Ga0123353_10016375_pt1 | contig 10836 bp, 10 predicted proteins | sample TergutLab28metaG_3_FD_92763 | JGI IMG/M metagenome (GOLD analysis project Ga0123353, IMG submission 92763) | Labiotermes labralis P3 segment gut microbial communities from Petit-Saut dam, French Guiana - Lab288 P3 | ecosystem: Host-associated > Arthropoda: Insects > Digestive system > Gut ... | reverse complement strand
TGAAGTCGTACTCCTTGACTTTCATCGAGGACGTCCCATCGGCTGATGCTGCGTCCTGAGCGGCGTCTCCCGCCATGAGCGTGTTTAATAGTTCGTCTATTTCAGATTGTGATAAAATCTCCGACAAACTATACTCACCCCCTAAACAATGAACAGTGAACAATGTGAAATCCGCTATTAATGGCTAATGTAATGTATAATTTCAACATTGTTTCATCATTCCATTAAACAGGACTTGGGCGCAATTGTCAAGAGTAAGATGCAGTAATCAGTAGTCAGGAGCCAGGAGCCTGCTCCAAAAGTCCCAAACGCCTGTCTTTTGGCGAATTTTTCGCCCTTTGCCGCAGAGCTGCCGGCTGCTGATTACTGGAAATCTGTGGCGCGTCTGATCCTGATCTTTTCTTCCCGGATCTTTTCGACAACGTCCATCGCGGATTCCATGATAGCGATTTTCTTGCCCGTGTTCAGAGTCAGTATCGTATCGGGGGTTTCTTCGATGACTTCGATCATGTCCTCATTTACGAAAAACTGTGAGGATTTGTTGATACGGGTGACGAGGATCATAGTTATGGCTCCTTCCGTTATTAGATCAGGGGTCGTGGTCAGGGGTCAGGGGTCGTAGCCAGGGGTAAGGGGTTAGCCGTCAGCCGCCAGCCGTCAGGGGTCAGCCGTCAGCCGCCAGGCATTATCGTTTCAGATTGACCAGCTCTTCAAGCATGGTGTCGGATACTGTGATGATCCTCGAGTTCGCCTGGAACCCCCTCTGCGTGACGATCATGTCGGTGAACTCCGCGGCGAGGTCGACGTTCGACATCTCCAGCCCGCCTCCCGAGACAGTCCCGGCGCCATAGTTTCTGGCTATCGTCAGATTGGCGGCGCCCGATGAGTTGCCCTCGCGGTACAGGCTGTTGCCCACCTTTTCCAGGCCTTCGGGGTTCGCGAACATACCGATCGTGAGCTGCGCGATCGGGCGCCTTATGTTTTCCTCAATAATATTTATCATGCCGTTGTTGTCGACGGCAAAACCGACCTGGTTGTCCGCCAGTCTGATGGCCTTGGGTTCCGGCCGGGGCCATTCCGGTTCTTCACCCGGCTGGAGGTCCTGATTTACATACTGCCAATGGGTCAGTTCAGACCGCCAGAATAACGGGCCGTCTATTTCCGCGTTGTGCGCCGCGAGTTCATCCTCGGTCAGCGGGTCGCTGAAGCCCTCCGCGTCGTCATAGATAAACGGCAGGACGCTGTAGCCCAGGACATAATACCCGTGCGACGTCACGAGGTAGCCGTCGTTATCCATCTTGAAGTCGCCTGCCCGGGTGTAAAGGTAGGTGAACCTGGGTATCGCTGCGCCCGTCTCCTCGTCTATGTAGATCACTTCGTCGGCCAGGATATCGTCTATCGGACTAAACGGGGCGGGATGGAGCGGGTTCGGCATACCGACTACAAAGTAGCCGTCGTCATTGATCATCATGTCGAGCGGGCGGTCCGTGCGCTGCATCGGCGCCGGTCCATGCAGGACGTCGATGGTCGACAGCCTGACGCCAAGGCCGATCTGTATGGGGTTCGTGCCGCCCATCCCGAAGTTCAGCGCCTGGTTGGCCGAGCCTGATTGGGCGGTCTGGCTGAAGACGTCCTGAAAGACTGTGCGGGCGCCTTTGTAGCCGATGGTGTTGACGTTGGCGATATTGTTACCGATAACGTCCATTCTTGTCTGGTGGTTTCTCAGTCCGGATATACCGGAATATAATGATCGCATCATAATGCGGTTCCTCCTGTCATTCATAGTTACACGGTTGATTGTTCGTGCTGTTTTATTAATGTGGGTTCGTCCCGTTATCCCGGCGGCAGCAAGCCACCGCCCTACGGGGTTAAATCGCCATCGTCGTCGCCGGGTGCTCCAGTGTCGCCGGGTGCTCCGGTGTCGCCGGGTGCTCCGGTGTCGCCGGGTGCTCCGGTATCGCCGGGTCCTTCGGTATCTCCGGGTTCTCCTGTCTCACCTGTCTCATCTACGCCGCCGGTTTCGCCCGGCGCCCCGGTTTCGCCCGGATACTTGTCGCCCGGCGTGCCGGGTTCCCTGACGTCGAATATCGCTCCGACAGGGACGAACTTGGTTTCGCCTGTGCCGTCGTCTATTTGCGCGTACAGCACGCCGTTGGTCACGTTCACGCGCGTTACGACGCCCTCGAGGACCTTATCGCCGAGCTGCGCCTTTATGGTGCGCCCGATGAGGTTGTTCGAGGCTTGAAGCAGCGAGTCTGACGACAGCAGGACTGAACTGTCAAAGACTTCGGTGATCGAAGAAATCGGCACTGTATATATCCCTATCTGCGCAAACATCCTTCCGTCTTTCGAAAACACGCTGTCAACTATACCCGGGATCTCCGAGAGTTGCATAATGCCGTCTATCTCCAGATATGCTTCCGCCAGGACATACTTTCCTACGAGGCTGTAAGCCTGGTAGTTTGACATAGCGGAAAGCGACTCGTTCATGTTCTGCATCTGCTCAAGAGACGAGAACTGCGCGAGTTGAGAGGCGAACTCTCCGTCGGATTGCGGATTCAAGGGATCCTGATGGCGCAGTTGGGCGGCAAGCAACAGGAGAAAATCATTTTTCCCCATGGCGCCGCCAACGTTCCGTGTGTTTGTCGGATCGGTGCTATCTCTTCGGTTTTGCGCCGCGTCGAGCATTTGCTGGTACGCGGTCTGGTTTTGCATGTCTCTAACAGCATCAGTTACTGGCATTTATCGTATTCTCCCTTCAGCGTTCGCGGGGTAATCCCGTTGATCTTTCGGGCGTCATGCCCTGCCTTTATGAAGGGAAATCCTTTTCCTCCTCAGCGTCAAGCCCGGTATTCTACGGAGCTGACTCCTGCTTCGAGGTAGTATTCAAGCGTATCGACAGGCAGCGTAGTATAGTAAGTCACTGCGTCCACTTGATTCATTTCACGGTCTGAGCGGCGATGGCTGCCTCGCTGTTCCTGCCCTTCCCGGTTTTCCTTGAAAGCGCCGTTATCGACGACTGTATTTGCTACCTCAACATCGACTACTTCGATTCCTTTATTTTCGAGCGATTCGATCAGCGCGTTTAACTGCCCGTTTATCATAGCCCTGACTCCGCTGTCGGCTGCGTTGATTTTTATATGTAACCCTGCGGCGTCCATCGCTATTTCCAGCGCAACCTTTCCCAGAAACTCCGGTTTAAGTTGTATCGTCATCACACGCCGGTCCTCGGTCTGCATCGATTCGAGACGCGAAACCATCTCGTCAAAAAGGTTTTCGGTTTTGACCGGGGCGTTTTGAGACGCTTCCTTCATCTGCTGGTCCGCCCTGAATTGCTCGGGCCTTATTCCATCCGCGAGCGGCGCCGGCGCGTTATTTACAGTTTCCTGTACGCCTTCCGCTGCGTTCCGAACGGCGGCCACCGTATCGGAAAAGGTCTTGCTTTTTTGTCCCTTTAACGGGGCTTTGTCATTCTCATTCTCCAAAGGGCTCAGATCGCCGTTCCCGGAAAAGTTGGAGCTGTTTTCCTCGTTTCCCTGTCGCTCTGACCTCCTTATTATTGGCGTCCGTGCCGTTACTTCACCTTGCGCGCTTTCGTTTTTGACTTCGGTTTCCGCAGGTTCCGGTTGTGTCTCAACGATTACCGGCGCCGCTTTTTCCGTATTCTTCACGCTCTGCGCTTTGTCCGCGTCTTGTGCGTCTATCAGGGCTTTGAACTCTACCGCTTGTTCTTCCTCCGGTTCCGGTTTCGCGTCCGCCGTTATCGTTTCTGGCTTTTCGATCGTCGCGGCGGGCGCCGTATCCTCCGGGTATCCGGCGGGGTTGACTTCCGGTGCGGTTGCTTCTATACGCAGCTCAGGTTCAGTAGCAGATTCCATATCTCCTTCGAGAATAAAAACGACTTCCGTTTGGCTTCCCATTACTCCGGCGGCGTACACCTGACATATCTCTGTGTTGTCATCAGGTTCCAGCGGTTTTATCTGCATAACAGCTCGCTTGACCGGCGGTCCCGCCATTCCCGGTTCCATTTGCTCTGTCTTCGATTGTTTCAGTACATTATCGAGAATCTTATCGAATCCGGAGCTTTCCTGAACACGCGGTCCGGCCCTCTGCCGTATGCCTGTGCCGGAGTCTGTCCTGGTCAACATTTGGGACAGAATCTCCATGGGTATCTGCATCGTTTCACCTCCTATATCTGATTATCGGAAAACCGGGTCAAAAAGATTAGCATATTCAATGATTTTTTTGAAAAACCACCCCGGAGCGGGCAGCGACGGGGGACGGACCTTGTGCAACATGCATGTTACGCAAGGTCCGTCCCCCTATCACATTAAGCCGGTTTCCAAAGGCGCCGCATTTCTTATTCTTCAGGTTCTTCTGCAGGTTCCGCTTCTTCCTCCGCGGTTTCGTTTACTACAGAGTCCTTGATTTCATCGTACTCTTTCTGGATTTTCTCATATCTTTCCGCCGCGAATACCGGATCCAGCAAATACTCGGTAATAAGCGCGGCGATTTTCGGCGGCAGTTCGGATAGTATTGCCGCCGCGTTACGCTCGACCATAAAATATATGATCGTCGCAAAGTCTTCCGGCCTGTACAGTTCAAGCATTATTTCAGCCGCGGATTCCGGTTGCATTTGCGCATACGTTCTGCTCAGCGATTGATAGTCCGCCGCTTCCTGGTCTGTTAGCTCGCGCTGGAATGCCGGGGTTTGCGTTTGTTGATGTTCCTGCTGCTGCTGGTTCAGTTGTTCATCTTTCTTGTCAAGGGCAGTCTCGCGCCTGTCCAACTGCACTTCGCGCGTCACCGCAGCCTCCTCGCGGGCCAATACCTCTTCCACGCGCCTGTCGATCTCCTCTTCACGCTTATCCAGTTCTTTCACCCGCTCGTCGTTTGCAGCTCTCATTTCCTGATTGACCGACCTGAACTCCGGGTTGAGCCAAACTACGACGCCGACCAGCCAGTCGCTTATCGGGTTGAGCACTTTATCGCCCATACCCCACCAGTTCAGGTAGACCACCGCGCAGAACGCCGCGATAAGGACCAGCAGCACAAGTACGATTATCAATATGAGCAGGAATTTCCCGCCCTTCTTTTTACCCCCTTTGGAGGTTATGCCCTTTGCTTTTTTGCCGGGCTTCTCATCCTTCGCCGGGGATGGGGGGTGCTCGGCCGGCTCTGTTTCTTTTTTTACGTTTGCCGGTTTTGTCCTGCCTTTTTCTTTGCCGCGCGATTCTTCGGCAATGTCGTCCAATTCTTCAGCCATGTCGTCCTCACATCCTCAACTCGTTATTTCCTCACTTACCACATTGAAGGAAACCAGGTCTCCTATTTCCTTGTCCTCCTCCGCCTGGACTTCTTTCAAATAGTTCTGGAACTGCTCACTGCGCAGCTTTGTATACGTCTTGATTTCTTTCATCGTTATTATCAGCTTCTCCTGGCACTTGAGAACGACTTCCTCCGCGATCTCTATCCTTTTCCTGATCTCTTTGAGCGCATCCCTTAAAAACCGGAAGTACGCGTCGTGTTCGGTCAGCGCGGTCACCACGTCTTCGTTGCGCTGCAGCGCTATTTCGAGCGACCGCTCGTTATCGGCATAGGCCAGCAGCAGCCTTTGTTCCTCCTCGATCAGTTCCCGCAATGCCTGCTGCGCCTTTCTCAAGTCGGCTTTTTGCATCTTTTCGATCGTTAATTTATAATTGAACAGGGCTTGAAGGGTGAATTTAAATTTTTTCATTTTTTCCCGGACGGGCAGCCCGGGACTCCCGCCTCCTTACGGTCGATTAAGTCTCCTGTCCGGTTTTTCCGCTCTCAGTTCACCGCCTTCGAGGATCCCTGTCACTATATCCAGCGTTTCGTCGAAAGTGTAATGCTCCGCAACAGCCTGCTTCAGGAAACTCTGGATCGCAGGGTGGAGCTCGATCGCCCTGTCTATTTCGGAATTTGCGCCTTTCTTGTAAGCTCCGATATTGATAAGATCTTCAGCGTCCCGATAGACGGAGATCATGTTCTTTATTGTACCGAACGCTTCCAGGTGATCCTGCGTGATTATATCCGGCATTACGCGGCTCACGCTCGCCAGCACGTCGATCGGCGGGTAGTGGTTACTGTTAGCGATCGACCTGGCGAGGACTATATGCCCGTCAAGTATGCCGCGGACCGTATCGGAAATCGGTTCGTTCAGGTCGTCGCCTTCCACAAGGACCGTGTAGAGCCCTGTTATCGAGCCTTTGTCCGACATGCCCGAGCGTTCCAGCAGTTTGGGCAGTATCGCGTACACCGAAGGCGGAAATCCTCTTGAAACCGGAGGTTCGCCGGCCGCCATCCCTATTTCACGCTGCGCCATGGCAAATCGCGTCAGCGAATCCATCAGCAGCAGTACCTTATATCCGCAGTCCCTGAAGTATTCCGCGATCGCGGTCCCGGTCATTGCGCATTTGAGCCGCAGCAGCGCAGGCTGATCCGAAGTGGCGATGACCAGGACGGATTTCCGGAGCCCCTCTTCCCCGAGGTCCCTTTCGACAAAATCACGGACTTCGCGCCCGCGTTCGCCGACCAGCACGATGACGTTGACGTCAGCGACCGCATACCTCGCGATCATGCCCAGCAGCGTACTCTTTCCGACTCCCGATCCCGAGAATATGCCGAGCCTCTGCCCGCGCCCTACCGTCAGCAGGCTGTCGATAGCCTTGATCCCGAGCGGCAGCACTTCGCTGATACGCTCTCTTGACAGAGGGTTCGGCGGGACGTTGTCGGCGGGGTACCATGCTTCTATTTTCGGCGCGGGCAAGTCGTCGAACGGGTAGCCAAGCGCGTCAAGGATCCTGCCGGTGAGGTCCTTTCCGACGGGGACCCTCAGAGATGTGCCGGTGTAGACGACGTAGCTGCCGAGCCCGACGCCCTCGACGCTGCCGAAAGGCATCAGCAGCGTCTGCCCTTCCCTGAACCCCACTATTTCCGCCCGTACAAACCTTTCCCCGTTGAGGGTGTACATCTCGCAGATATCGCCGATTTTCGAGGAGGGGCCCGACGCTTCGACGGCGAGGCCGACGATTTTTGTGACCCTGCCCGCGCGTTCCAGCGTGTCAGAGTTTTCGAGGGCATATTGGTACTTCGCAAAATCTATGGTGGTCATTTATATCTCCGGATAATATCTGTTCATATATTACCGCAGTCTGCGGACCGCAAGAAGTCAGAAGTCAAAGGTCAGAAGTCAAAAGTCAAAAGTCAGAAGTCAGAAAGTCAGAAGTCAGAACGAGACGGGTTACAGTCTGCATTTATCAAATGCCAACTTAACGTATTTAAGCTGCGATTCCAGCCCTGCGTTTACAGTTTCCTCCGACGCGTCGATGATGCAGTCCCCTTCGTTTAACGACGCGTCCCTGAGCATAGACGCAGTAACTTTTGTGCCGCTCTCCAGTTCAAACACGACGCTGCCAGCTGAGAAATACCTCTCATACTCGGCCGGGCTGACGCGGATTATGACCTTTTCTACCGGCGCCATCTGTTTCAGCGCATTCCTCACAAGAGGCTCGAACACTCCGCCTATCGCCTCATCCGCGGGGTGAATGACCTTTCTGACTATCTCCAAGGCTAAATTAACAATCTCGTCTTCCAGGCTGTCGAATGTGCGTTCCCGCTCGCTGTACACCTCGCTGATAACGCGCCTCAGCTTCTCGTCGTCTTCGCTGAGTTTCGCCGCCAACCTGTCGTCAAAGGAACGTTTCCCTTCGTCAGTGCCTTCGGTATAGCCCTCCTGCCAGGCGCGGCGGCGGTCCTCCACAGCCTGTTCCATGGCTTCGACAACGAGGACCGCGGCTTCGTCCCTCGCGTCCTGTATTATCTTCGCAGCCTTCGCTCCCGCGTCGCAAATGATCGACTGCGCCTGTACCTGGGCTTCCGATAAATATGTCGCAGAAGCCGCCGCATAAAGGGATACCCCCACCGCGTCGGCCTCCGTGCCATCTCCGTTGTCAACCTGAACAAGCCTTGTGGCGCCGAGGTTGACGTAATTCCTGTCTATCCTAAACAATCAGGTCATCCCCTTCACCGCGGGCGACGACGATCTCACCCTCGTCCTCAAGCCTGCGGATAACATTTACGATCCGTTGCTGCGCTTCTTCAACATCGCGCACACGCACAGGCCCCATGACGTCCATATCGTCCTTTATCATCTCCTGCAGGCGCTTTGAAATATTGGCGAAAATCGTCCGCGTGACGTCCTCGGTCGCCATCTTGAGAGCGACCGCGAGGTCCGCGTTGTTGATTTCCCGAAGGACGCGCTGTACTGTGACGTTGTTGAGTTTCGCGATGTCTTCGAAAACGAACAGGCGCTTCCTGATCTCGTCCGCCAGCTCGCTGTCGTTGACGTCGAGGGTTTCGAGTATGTTCTTTTCCGAAGACCTGTCAAGGGAGTTGATAATATCTACGATCGTATCTATGCCGCCCACGGCAATGTTTTCCGTGTACCCCATGGATGTGATCTTCCGCTCCAGAATCCGCTCCGCCTCTTTGACATATTCCGGCGACGTGCTTCCCATATTTGAGATCCGGCTGATTATTTCGGTCTGCCTGTCGGTCGGCAGCGACGCGATGATCTGCGCCGATTGCTTCGGTTCGATATATGACAGCACAAGCGCGATTATCTGCGGGTGCTCATTGTGGATGACGTTGAGGATCTGGTTCGAGTCGACCCTGCGGATAAAGTCGAACGGGCGCACCTGCAGCGATGACGAGAGCTTGCGGATCATTTCCGCGGCTCTTTCGGGGCCCACCGCCTGCTCAAGGATCTCTCGGGCGTAATCGATCCCGCCTTCCGAGATGAATTTCTGGGCCAGGCACATCTCGTAGAACTCGGTGATGATCTTTTCTTTGACGTCGGGTTCGACGCGGCGCGTCGTAGTGATGCTGAGGGTCATGTCGCTGATCTCGTCCTCGGATAAATACTTATACAGTTCAGCCGAGTATTCTTTGCCCAGGCTGATCAGGAGTATTGCCGCTTTTTCCTTAGATGTCAAATCATGTGTCGCCATTATTTTCCACCTTTACGGATTTATTCGTCCGAGAGCCAGTTTCGGAGCAGTTGCGCTACAGCGGCGGGGTCTTTGTCAATGAATCTCTCTATCTGTTCAAGGCCGGTCGGCTTTTTCTGCAGTTCGACCTCCTCATACTCTTCCTCTTCGATCTCTTCATAATCCTCTTCATCCGCGATATAGTCTATGCCAGCCCCGACCAGGACCGGTTCCGGCTCCGGAGGCGGCTTGACAGCCCTTACTATAGTCCAGATAAGGAGCATAAGCATTAGTCCAAGCAACAACAAGACCGCCCACATGATTATCGTCCTGATAAGCTCCTGACGCCTGTTCATGGCTTCCTGCTCCGCCAGCGCCTTCTGCGCGTCCTCGAGGCTCGTGTCGGGATAGCCGAACGGCATACGCTCGACCGAGACATTTGCCTGGAGTATGCCAAGGCCTCTGGTTATAAGGTTTCTTACCTGTTCGGTATAGTCCTCCTCGACCGCTTCTTCGTTTATCGTCACGGCGACGCTGATAAACTCGACCGTCCCTTGCGCCTTTTCGATGATCTCTCTGGTCTCGTTTATTTCATAATTCCTGTCGCTGAGCCTTTTCTGATATAACTCGCCGTCCTCGAGCGTGCCATAGGGGTACTCCACCGTTCCCATAGCATTGGAGTCGGTTCCCGGAACGCCTGTGGCGGCGGATTCGGCCTTCCTGCTTGCTTCCCACAAGTCGCTGGAACTGCGCGCGATCCCGTCCAGTTCGCCTGCGACAGGCGGGTTAAATACGACCGATTCCGTGACCTGCTTATCCCAGAAGAGTTCGATCCTCGTGGTCACTTCTATATTATTCATACCGAATATCGGTGCAATGATCTGTTCGATCTGCGACTGCATCTGCCCCTGCAGCATCATTCTGAGCGCAACGCGCGTCTCCATCTCCGTCCCGAAATCCATGGTCAGTTCCCCGACTTTGTAATGGTTGAGATTACTGTCGGTGATATTGATATTTTCGTATTCGATCCCCGGAACCACGCCCCTGACGTATTCCGCGATGGCTTGCGCTTCCTGGGGCGAAAGCATGCCTCCGCCCACGACGGTTACCATGACGGAAGTCGTCGCGGACCTTACGCCGGTTTGTATGCGGAACGGCGAGGTTTCGCCGGGTTTCACAACGACATGCGCGCTCGAGATCCTCGGAGACGTCAGGATCGCTTTCCTTATATACTCCGCGTCCTGCGCGGCATACAGCCATCTTGCGTGCGCTTCGGTAACGGCAAAGCCGGAAGCGCCCGCCCCGATCGTGTTGTCCGGCAAGCCCGCCCCGAGCAGCCCCTGCGCGGCAAGGTCGCCTTTGACTTCCTGGACCCTTTTCTCCGGTACACGGATCCTCAGCCCATCAGTCTCGAACGGAACGCCCATATCCCTGAGCGCCGCCTGGATATTTCCCACTTCCGCCTGATCCTGCGCAGTATGAAGCAACGCGTATGTAGTTTGGGTGAATAGGGAGACTGCGACTATCGCCAGAGCGATTACTAATACGGAGAGGATTGCCAGCCTGATCCTGCTGCCCCGGGACATATTGCCGAAGTATTCCCTGAGCTGCGCCCACATCCTGTCAATGAAAGCTCTCATGTATTGACCCCCGGAAAAAAAATCACTATTCATTAGTCACAAATAGATCAACAAAGCACTATACAGTAGATATTAGCACTTTTATTTAACTTATGCAACTAATAGTTTTAATATTTGTTTTATAATTACAACTTTTATCTACTTTTAAAAGATTATTTAGACATTATAGTTATATTTCGTTGAGA
>Ga0123353_10016374_pt1 | contig 10836 bp, 9 predicted proteins | sample TergutLab28metaG_3_FD_92763 | JGI IMG/M metagenome (GOLD analysis project Ga0123353, IMG submission 92763) | Labiotermes labralis P3 segment gut microbial communities from Petit-Saut dam, French Guiana - Lab288 P3 | ecosystem: Host-associated > Arthropoda: Insects > Digestive system > Gut ... | reverse complement strand
TTAAGTTGGTACGTTTCCGCCATACCTGCTTCAATTGCATCCCAATTGTCGATTTGCATCGGCACCGTTTTGCCGTCTTTTTGCGGGATATCAAGCACGTGTTTTACCACTTGTTGTTTAACGCATTTCTCTTTCTTGCTGTCCCACGCGTGAACCGTGTTTTTGACCGGGCGCGCTTCGCGCGGAGATTCGGGATTGTGGATTAGATTTAAAGCGGGGCGCAAACCGGCGCCTCCGTCGTGCACATAGCGACAGTCAAGAGCGCCGTCGTGGCGCACATACTCTACACCACAAGAAGAGCCCGCGCGCGCGGAACGAGTACATTCATACGATTGGTTGTAATCGTTGGTATAAATTCCGTTGGTTCCGGGTGCCGGGGTTGCGCATCGATATGCGGGTGTTTGTTTTTCCACTTCGGGTAAACTGTTAATGTATACCTTTCTTTCAATTGTGTTTGCCATTTTTGTTTTTCCTTTTTTAATTTAATGTATCTATTGCACTATACACTATGTTTAATCATTTTGCAATAGTTTTCTGTCATTCTGCTTGCCAAAAAAACCGTTTCCATATATATTAAAGGTATGAATTTTAATACACTTTCTCCCACCGCGAAAATGCTTAAAAAACTTGGTAATTACAGCACCGGCCAACCCGTGGCGTCCAACGACGTGCCGAATATCGCAATAATCAATGCGTGCGATATTTTGGAGGGCAAAAAACTTGTCGAGAACCTTGTCTGTGGCATTAAATCCCAGGGCGCGTCCGCATTCGTCCACAACGCACCGTATTTTGGATTTTGCAACAAAATAAACCCCCTTACCGCCAAATACGCGGAAAGTTTCCGCCGCGTCTCCGCCGCCACCGCCGACGCCATCATCAAATCCAATATGGCGGACGGCGTGGTAATCGTCGCGGATTGTGATATAACAACGGCGGGCCTTTTGCACGGATGCCTTACCGCGAATTGCCCCGCACTTGTACTACCCCTTGGCGCGGTCGCCCCGTACGACACCGCACTTAAGATAATGGGCAAGGTCACCCGCGGAGAACTTACAACCTCACAAAGCGAAGACGTCCTTCGCAACGAATATCTTCCCAAATCCCAATCGACCTATTTTACCCTGCTTGAAAACATTGGTCTTTGCGCCGCCGGCGCAAGCACAAATAAACGGGCAAGCGGCGCGCAACTGCTTTGCGCCCTTCAAACAGGCGAAAAAGTCGTTCAATACGCAAAAAGCATCCTGTCGCCCAAAAAATTCCTTACCAAAAATACGTATACCCAGGTTGTCGAACTTACCCTTGCCGGCAAGGCGAAACTTGACGCCCTTGACCTGATTTATAAATTGTTCAACGCCAACGACATCAAAACCCCGCACGAATACCTTGGCGAGAGGGCCGTGAAAACCGTACCCACCCCGCGCATCGTGCGCACAAGCGGCAGCGCATGCGGCGGCGGCGGATACGTACAGTACCTTGACACCACTCCGCCATCATTCAGCGGTAAGGCATGGGTATATCAATCTTTGGAAGACGCCGACCGTGCCCTTTTGGGCGGCAGCCTGCCGTCCGGTGCGGTTATGGTGCTTCTTAACTGTGTGGATACCAATGTCACCGCCCTTGCCCACGCCATTATCGGAATGGGACGCGAAAAAGAAATCGCCATCGTCACCGACGGTACCTGCGACAACACGGGCGTCCTTGCGGTGTCGCTGTGCCGCCCCGATTCCCTTGCCAACGAAGAGTTCGCCAACATTCAAAACGGCGACGCATTGGAAATTGACGTCGCAAAAGGGCGCTTCAACACCTCTATCCTGTCAAAAGACCAAAAAGCCCGCGCCAAACGAAATACCACCAAAAAACAAGTCATATATTTTTGATTTTACAAATAATCACTTGCCAAAAAATTGTCTATTCGCCGCTGTTCCTTGACCGCGGCCACCGCATTTTGTACTGTGCGCGGAAAATCGGCAAGTTCCTTTTCGCTTACCGCAACACAATCGTCAATGGTGTGCCGGACACCGCCCTTATAGCAGTCCGCAATACAAGAAATCCCAAGCATCGGTTCCCCGCTGTGGAACGCAACACTTGTATTAAGCGGTAAATCATTGCGCGGGAAATACTGTAAAACCTTTGCAAGTAACTGGGCCTTTGGAAGGCTTTGCCCGTGCTGTTTTTCCCGTGACCGCACAAATGCGTCCGTGATATTCGCAAAAAAGTTACTTGCCTGTTCGTCATTCATATTCGGGCCGTCAAACGTCAGGCACTCGCCAAATCGTTTGTCGCTTGAAACCCTTACGATAATCCCCGCAAAGTCCTGTTCTTGCAATTGCGCAACCATATTGGCAAGCCGGTTTTTGACCTCGGGCGTCGCGTGTATCGAAATATACGGGCGTCCGACGTTGCTTGAGCCTTGGTCCTTGTGCCCCGGATGATTTTCATACCCCGAACACGTTCCCCGCGTCTGGACGCCGTTACTCCAAAGTGTCAACAGCAAATGCTCTAATTCCGGACAGCCTTCGGAAAAATCCTTTGCAAATTGCCGGCGTACATCCGGGCTGACCTTGGTAATATCCGCAGTCCGATAATCAAAACAGTTTTTCTTTTTCACAATAATACCTCCACAAGTTTGTGTTGCAGCAAATCGCAACTTGTTAAATAATATTTCACACCGTTTTTATGCGTGAAAAGTTCCATCCGTCCGCCTTTCCCGTGCAGGTGCCCGTACGCAAACTAAACAACACCGTACTTTACGCAAAGTGCGGTGAAGGGACTTTCATCCCGCATCGCGTTAAACGGCGGATAATGGATGATTGCAACCAATTTGTCCCCCGCCTGCATTTTGGCGGCGGCGTCTTTCAGCGACAATTCAAATCGGATTATTTCACGGTCGTAAATCTTTTTGTCCTCGGCATTTTGTACCATTCGGCGTTCCGGAACACGCCATCCGCGCGTTCCTGCGAACACGACATCGCCTATTCGCACGCTGTCGTTTTGCAATGCAATCACATCGGGGTCAAGTGTCTCGCGGATTTTGCTAATACTTTTCCACCAATAGTCATGATTGCCCCGAATAATTATCTTGGTGCCATTAAGTTTCTTAAGGTACGCAAAGTCGGCCGCACCTTCCTCCATTTTCATCGCCCAACTTATGTCACCTGCAATAATTCCCACGTCGCTTTGCCCCACGCGCGCGTTCCAATCGTCCATAATGCGCTGTTCGTAATTGTCCCAATGACCGCCGAAAAGGTTCATCGGTTTATTACATTGAAACGACAGATGCAAATCACTTATGGCAAATACTTTCATGATTTTTCACCGCCCCCGGTCTTCCTTGGCTTGCGTTCAAACTCAAACGACGTCCATGGCACCGTTTCCGGCGGATTTACCACGAACTTCATGACATCACCTGTCGTAGGGTGGGTAAAGCGTAACTCGTGCGCCCAAAGGGCAATGTTCCACCCTTTACCAAGATTATCCCCGCCATATTTCGCGTCCCCAAAAACAGGGTTGCCGATATTGGCCATTTGCACGCGGATTTGGTGACTGCGCCCCGTTACAAGTTTTACCTGGACCAATGATACCTGCTTCCCGATGTTAAGGACCTTGTAAAAAAGTTCCGCCCGCTTTGCCCCCGTCGTTGCGAAAGGCACAACGGTAACGGTATTTTTAACTTCGTTTTTGTAAAGGTGGTCAACAAGTCGTTGCTCGCGGTGTTTGGGTTCCCCCACCACCACCGAAAGGTACGTCTTTTCAAATGTGCCGTCCCGGATTTGTTCCGATAGCCGCGCCGCCGCCTTGCTTGTCTTTGCGTACACCATTACCCCGCCCGTCACCCTGTCCAATCGGTGAACAAGGCCGCAATACGACGTGGGCAAGTATTCCTTGATTTGCGTCAACAAATCGCTGTCCTTTGATTCGTCGGGACAACAAGGCACATTTTGCGGCTTTATCACCACAATAACGTGATTATCTTCGAAAATTATCGGCAAAGCAACTGCATCCTGCTGGCAGGGCAATTCCTTCGGCGGTTGGCAATCCGATTTCATATGCGTCAAGAGTACCATGGATTTTGCATTTTGCCAAGTTCCTTGACAACACATTTTTTATTACTGTGGGCTGCAAGCCCGTTGTGTAACTGTTAATCAAAAAGAAAAGCGGTTTGTCCGACAACAATTCACAACACTTTGCCACAAGGTAATCAAGGTGTTGTTCAAGTTTCCAGACTTCTCCGCCGGCACCCCGCCCGAATGACGGCGGATCCATTATAATACCGTCGTACTTTTTGCCGCGGCGAAGTTCCCTTTCAACGAATTTAATACAATCATCCACGATGAAACGCAGGTTTTCAGTTGGAATGTCGTTTAACTTTGCGTTGCGCTTGCAAACCTCTATCATGCCTTTTGACGCATCAACATGGGTTACGTGCGCGCCCGCTTTTGCCGCCGCAACCGTCGCCCCGCCCGTGTACCCAAACAAGTTTAAAACTGCGGGGGGCGTGGGGGGAGTCACTCCCCCCACAATTACATCCCTTACTTTATCCCAGTTTGTCGCTTGCTCGGGAAACAGACCCGTGTGTTTGAAGTTGGTCGGGCTTATAATAAACTTTAATTCTTTGTAACTTATCGTCCACTCGTCCGGAACTTTTTTAAGCCACGTCCATGCACCGCCACCGGTTGCAGAGCGCACATATCGGGCATGCAAGCCATCATATTTTGAAAGGTCAAACAGCGGCTGCCAAATTGCCTGGGGGTCGGGGCGCAAAAGATACACACTGCCCCAACGTTCAAGTTTCTCGCCGCCCCCGCTTGCGATGACCGCAAAATCACGCCAGTTTGACGCGCAATTCATTTTGATGTCCCTTTTCGACCGCCAAAGTCTCTTCCCATATTTTTGCCCGGTGCTTTTCGACGACACGCAAAATCGCCGCGTCCTTGGTATCAAGGCTAAGCTTTATGCGTGCGGTTATGTCAAGGTTTGCCTCTTGCCGGGCGACTTGTATCGTACGAATGATTTCGCGCAAGACACCTTCCTCGACAAGTTCATCGTCAAGAGTGGTATCAAGCACCACCGTCAAATCGCCTTCCGTCTGGGAGACGTATTCCGTTTTGCTTTTTAACTTTCTTTCGAACAAATCAAGCGGCAAATTTTTAAACGCGCCAACGGTGACCTTGTCGTTTTTAATTGTCGGCGTTTCGGTTTCAAGCGCTTTTTTTAACTCTTGCACCCTGTCTTTCAAAACCGCGCCTGCACGCTTGAAGTTCACCGTAAGATACGGCACGTTGAACTGTTCGTCACTTTGCACGATTTCAATGTTTTTCACATTGATTTCATCGCGCAAGATATTTTCGAAAAGTTTAATTGTCTTTCCGTTTTCGCGCGACGTATTGATGTAAAGGGTGCGCAATGGTTGGCGCAGTTTCAGGTTTTCGCGTGCACGCAGCGACAACGCAAGCGATATCACGTTTTGGACAAATGCAACTTGACCTTCGATTGCCGGGTTACGCTTGCCCGCTACTTTTAAATGCGTGTCAAAGCCCGCAAGCATCACCATTTCGGGAGACTTGGTTTCCACCTTGCGCACCATCTTTTGCCAAATATGCTCGGACAAAAACGGAGTTATTGGCGCCATCGCAAGGCAAATCGCTTTTATCGCGTGATACAAACACCAATACGCGTTTAACTTGTCGGTGTCGTTTGCATTTTTCCAAAACCGCTTTCGGTTTACTCTTATATAGAAATTGCTTAACTGCTCTACAAAAGGTTCCGTCAATGCGACTACTTCGTGCACTTTGTAATCTTCGTAACTTTTGGTACATTCTTCAAAATATTTTGTGTAACTTTCAACAAGCCACGCGTCCGTGGGCGACAAATCCTTTGGGACATAGTCCGCGATATTAGGCTTGTCAATGTCATAGTAAGTGTTAAAAAACGTCACCGTATTATAAAAGCCAAGCAATTTTCGGCGCGCTTCGTCAATCAATCCGGGACCAAAGCGCACATCGTTTGCAGAGTTGCCGCCCAAGAAAAGGTATCGTATGGTATCCGCACCGAATTTTTCTGCCGCGTCATCGAACTTTATGTTGTTGGGGCCCGTCTTGGAAAACATCTTGCCGTCTTCGGCCAGTATTGTTCCATGACCGATAACCCGTTCATAGGGGGCCTTGCCCGTCAATACAACGGACATGAAAAGTTGCGAATAAAACCACAATCGGATTTGTTCTTTCATTTCGATAACGACTTGGCTTGGGAAGTTTTCCTGCCACCATTTTTTATCGGTGAAATATTTTTTGGTGGAAAACGGCGCAATACCCGCATCAAGCCAGCAATCACCCACATCGGGTACCCTTTTGGCGGATTTGCCGCATTTGCACTTGATTTGCACCTCGTCAATGTATGGACGGTGAAGGTGCGGTATTTTGTCAACCGCATCTGGATTTGTTGCAAGTTTACAAAGTTCCTCTTTTGACCCAATCACCGTGACATGCCCGCAGTCGCACGGATAAATCGGCAGCGGTAACCCGTAAAAGCGTCGGCGTGAAATATTCCAATCACCCATGTTTTCAAGCCAATTTTCCATGGTCTTTTGCAAAAATGCAGGCTCCCATTTTACAGTTTTGGTGGCACGCAACAAATCCGCCTTGACGGGCGCGGTCGCAATGTCCCACCCGTCAACAAGTTTAAACACAACATTGGTCTTGCAGCGCCAACAAAACGGATAATTATGTTTGTAATCATGCACATAAAAAAGCGAACCGTTTTCACGTAATTTATCGAAAATAACGGGTTCGCTTTTAACGGTATCAAGACCCGCCAGGTATTCGAAATCTTCGGTAAAAATACCCGCCTCGTTTATCGGTACAATTTGTCGAAGCCCGTGTATTTTGCCAAGTTCAAAGTCCTCGGCACCGCAACCGGGCGCAATGTGAACCAAACCCGTACCTTCTTTTGCGTCCACCGCATTCCACGGGATAATTTTGTGTTCAAAGTTTTGCACCTCAAGCGGCAGCATGGGCTTGTATTCGATACCGACAAGCTCTGTTCCATCGAATTCACGAAGAACGCTGCGCAAATCTTTTTTGGGTATAGTATTCAAGGCATCTTTTCCCACGATAAGCAAGTCTTCTTGTCCGTTGACACTTACAAGCAAGTATTTCTGCTTTGGATTAACGGCAATTGCAACATTAGCAGGAAGTGTCCATGGGGTTGTGGTCCATATCAACATGCTTATATTTCCGTTGAAATCGTCACCAACAAGTGCGTCACTGTCAATGCGAGCCTTTGCAAACACCGCCTTATGTTCGAATTCTTTGTACTTGCCGTTCATTTCGTGTTCGCTTAGACTTGTACCACAGCGCGGACACCACGGCATTGATTTGTAACTTCGCACAAGCATACCACGCTGGTTACATACCTTTAAAAAGTGCCAGATGCTTTCGATATTGTGGTCGCTGTTTGTAAAGTAACTGTTTTCCCAATCCATGATTTGACCCACGCGGATACTTTGGCGTGTTTGCATGTCGGAAAAAAACTTGACCCGTTCAATACACTTTTCGGTAAATTTATCAAGGCCGTAATCCAAAATTGCCTTTTTATCATTAAGTCCAAGCAATTTTTCCACCTCGACCTCGACCCACATACCCTGTGCGTCAAAACCGTTCTGAAAGTGCGCCTTTCGACCGCGGAAATGATTATATTTCAAAACCGCGTCTTTGTACGCGCGCCCCCAGACATGGTGAATACACATACTTCCGTTTGCGGTAATCGGCCCGTCAAGGGTTCGGAACCGCTCTTTAGAGTTTTTGTTTTTTTGCATCATCTTTTGAAAGACCTGCCCGTCCTTCCATAATTTTAATATTTCGTGCTCGTTTTTTGTAAAGTCAAACATCGTATTTACTTCCTTTCTATTGTTATTTTAAAGTCTATGACGTCCGCTGTGGTGATAATTCCGCACAACTGCCCCGATACCGTTCCGTTTTCTGTCACAATAATCGAAGCCAATTTACGGTTGTCGTCAAACAGGGCAAGCACTTCCTCTATTGTAATTTTGTCGCTTACAATGGTAAAGTGGTCAAAGTTGGGGAACTGTTTCAGGTACTGTTCAATAGATGTTCCCTTGATGTACTCGTCAATACTTTGCCCTCTGTCTGTTACAAGGCCAAGTGCGTGCATAACATTTTCGCGCCGCAACACCCCCACCAATGCCCCTTTGCCCATGACCGGGATATTGCTGTGCCCCACTCGGTACGACAAAATAATAAAGTCGCGCACACACATATTCGCCGGAATGGTTTCAACGGCAGTGCCTTTCAGAACCTCCATCGCAAGGGGCGGGGTTGCAATGACGTTGGATATTCGTTCAATCAATTCCACGATTTCGAAGTGAGGCTCGGCTATTAAAAAATTCCCGCTGTTGTGCACTATGGCATTTCGCAGGCGCGCAATGTCGATAAGGTCGTCTTCGTAAACGCGTATCACTTGGTTAAGGCTTGAACACCGCCGGATTAAATCGGTGAACGAGATGTTGGTTTTAAAGTTATACTGCGCGCGCAAACTGTGGTCCAGCAGGTTGTACGCATTGACAAACCGGGTGCCAAGAGATGAATTTGGGGTTGTAGGTGTCATATACGAATTATACAAAAAAGCAACGGATTTTTCAAGTGAAATTTCACCGCACCACTGCCGCGAATTCGACCTGGCGGCGCGCGAGGTTCACCCCGACACAAATCACATCAATCTTGTCGCCCATTTTGAATGTGCGTTTGCGCCCGACCAAAAGGCCCTGGCTTTCATTAAATCGGTAACTGTCGGGAGGCATGTTGTCGATTTTAATAAGTCCCTCGACGGTATTCGGCAAATACACAAACACACCAAAATCCATGATTCCGCTTACCACACCGCTGAATTTCTCGCCGATATGGTCGTGCATATATTCGGCACGTTTAAGGTTATCCACCTCGCGTTCCACTTCGGTGGCAACAAGTTCCGTCTTTGATGATTGTTCCGACGCCCGCATCACAAATTCGGTAAGTTCGGTAATCTTATGACTGCTTAGTTTCCTGTTTAGCATTAATTTAATTATCCGGTGAATCGCAAGGTCGGGATACCGCCGAATGGGAGACGTAAAATGACAGTAATACTTTGCCCCAAGGCCAAAATGCCCAAGACAGTCCGCGCTGTATTTTGCCTTTTGCATGCTGCGAAGCGCCAGCGATGAAATAATCGGACGGATATCTTTGTCAAGACCGTCAATCATCTTTTGATATGCATGCCCCGAAGCATGTTCCGCGGTGATTTTATGTTCCACGCGAAAGGGTTTCAACATCTCGATTAAACGTGCAACTTTCATTTGGTCGGGCTTTTCATGAATACGATACACAAACGGCAAACTGTGTTCAAGGGCGTATCGTGAAATGGTTTCATTGCAAAGCACCATGAAACTTTCGATAATGCGGTGCGACAACCAATGCGGATACGCAATAACGTCCTTGATTTTACCCGTCTTTTCATCCAAAATAATTTTTGGTTCTGGCACATCAAAGACCACTTCCCCGCGTTTGCGCCGGTTTTGTTCCAACAGCAACGTAAGCATTGCCATATCCTCGAACATGGGGACAAGTTCCGCGTATTGTGCGACAGCGGTCTCGTCTTGGTCAAGTATTTTTTGCACGGTATCATATGTAAAGCGCGTGTGCACTTTGATGATGCTTTCGACGATTTTGTGCTTTGCAACCGCGCCCGTTCTGTCGATTGTCATGAACACCGACAATGCAAGACGGTCTTCGCGCGGATTAAGTGAACAAATGTTATTGGATAATTGCGTGGGCAGCATCGGCAGCACCATATTTGGGAAATACACCGACGTACCGCGGTTAAATGCTTCGTTATCAAGTGCACTGTTTTCCGCGACATAATGCGTTACGTCTGCGATATGTACTCCAAGTTCATATGTTCCGTCCGCATTTTTTTCAAGGCTTACCGCATCATCAAGGTCCTTGGCGTCGTCGGGGTCAATTGTTACAAGAACGCTTTTGCGCAAGTCGGTTCGACGCTGGGCCTCTGTTGGTTGTATCGGTTTTGCCACCGATTTGGCTTCGGTAAGAACTTCATTCGGAAATTCTTGGTAAAGATTGTGCGCGCGAATGATACTTAAGATATCTGTGCCCACTTTTTCCTGCAGCCCAAGGATTTCCACTACATGTACCTTGTCCGGGTTTTTTGAATCAAACGTTGCAACAACTTTTTGACCGTTCACCGCAGCAAGCATAACCGTTTGACCGCGGTCCGTTATGGTTTTGACATCAAAATGCTGGGGCAATTTTTCATCGTCGGGAATAACAAAAGGCGCGTCTTTACCCTTGATAAGGGTGCCAACAACATTCCTGCCGCTTTCACGGTAAGCGGCAAGGTATTGTTCCGGCGAAAGCCTCTCGCGTTTGGTTTGTGCCACGTTACTGCCCTTGATAAATACTGTAGGTTACAAAATACAAAATTGCGCAGACAGAAATAATGATTGCGCAGGAAATTATAAGCCACTTGATTCGGCCTTGGTTATTCTTGCCCTTGTTTTTGGTATAGTAACTTTCCGATGCGCCTGTAATTGCGTTGTTACCTATACCCGATTGCGGAGGTGACGCAAGAACCGCAATTATCATAATAATGCCAAATACTGCGATAAGCACGACAAAAGCAACCTGTAACCCCGTAAAGGTGTCGGTAACGATTTGTGGCAGGCTAAGTAAATTAAAAAACATTTTTGTACCCCATATTTCGATATCGTTGCAAACCCGTCCCCGCATGAATAAGTTTCCCAATTATAACATTTTCTTTTAAACCAAG
>Ga0123353_10016372_pt1 | contig 10836 bp, 8 predicted proteins | sample TergutLab28metaG_3_FD_92763 | JGI IMG/M metagenome (GOLD analysis project Ga0123353, IMG submission 92763) | Labiotermes labralis P3 segment gut microbial communities from Petit-Saut dam, French Guiana - Lab288 P3 | ecosystem: Host-associated > Arthropoda: Insects > Digestive system > Gut ... | reverse complement strand
TGGGGTTAAAAGTGGGGAGGGGGATGTCAACGGGAAAATGGGGTTGCCACAAAATTTATATTTTATAATTTATGTAACTTTTTTTTGGTTTGCTTTTTGCCCCCCCCCCCCCCCAACACACACACACACACACAACGTGCATGTACATATATCATAAAGTTTTCCAGTATCAGTGCTCTGAAAATGTCCATTTTAATCATTGTGAATAAACTGTGGAAGATTTTTAAAATGAATGTTTCAACTGTTTCCACTCCTTTGTCAATAAATTCACAGGTGCACTGGCTTCTATGCTTATTTCATGTTGACACAGCTATTTATTTCATTTAGCTGCCATTTGTCTGGTAAACATTTAGCTTAATGCTCATGGCTTCTGCACTGTGTCTATGACTGTGAATAGAAGGCACCCATTTCAGCTGAGTTTTTTGCGTCACCTTAATGTCTCATTGTGTCAAAGAAGTAAATATAACCCTGTTGTAAGAAGAAAAATGGAGTGGAAATGGTTGTTATACTGTATATGTGTTGCTTGATGATGTATTTTCAACTCGGTTCATTTGTGAAGTTTATTGGATTTCCTATCTTGAAGGAGACACAAAGCAAGGGCTGATGGCTGCCCTTTTTTGTAGGTTTCTATTCATATTTGGGCAACACAGAGGGTTTAGAATTCAAGGTATAATTACTTCCTGTGTGCTGTGAGGAAGCATGTTAATTGTGTGTTGGTGGGAGGGGTGTTCAAACACAAGAGTCAGGCTCATTCATGGCTCACTGGTTGTTAAAAATGTGGTGTGAGAAAACAGTGAGAGAATGTGACATGGCATTGTGCTAGTGGTTGTTATTACTTGGTTTCTGGGCTTCCTCCATCATATGTTCATTGTAACAGAACTCAGCATGCCAGATTTGAAGTTCTCACTGCATTGTTGCTGGGGATTCAAGTTTTCTGCCTTGTAATGCTGTGTCACTGGGTGAGTGGTTGCTGACATTTTGAAGCAATGAGTGCTTTCATCTGCAGCAATGAAGCAGGACAGGATCCCAAGTAATACTCATATCCATGCATTAGTGAAGAATTTTGTAGATAATTGTGTATATTCTTTATTTAAAACTTTCGCTGTGTTCTGAATGTTGTATGCTTTCTTCTGGGAAATTCCCCAGTATCTGATGCCAGGGAATTACCCAGAAGAAAGCATACAATTGTGTGTATATTAATACTTTTGCATTCGTTGGCATTATCCATTAATAGGAATGTCCTTAGCCTGCTTGACCCTGTGATCCCTCATATGGGAGCCACTGACCAAATGGCACAGCATCACATCCCAGAAGACACAACATTTCAGCAGTTGCTTGTTCATTATGTTGACAGCTGGTTTTGTTACGTACAGTCCGACATAATGTTCGTAGTTCTTCTGTGGCTATTTATTTTTACTTTCAAGGCACAAGTACTGTGCAGTGTGTGATTTCAGGTTTCTTCTGCGGTGTGAATGACTTCTTAACTCTTCTGGGATATTGTGCATTGATTGGTAGTTACCGATGTTTTGGGACAACTTGTCGGTCCCATCTTCAGAGGTCAAGCAGTCTGGACTGATGAGTTATCCTGTTATGTTGGTAACTAACTACCAATCAACGCTGCATAACAACCCAAAACAGTGAAGGTCTAAAGTATTTCTCAAGTTCATGTACTACATGTATGAAACTATTTTTTCATTATATTTTCCAAACTTACATACCATAAGTTTCTTTCATTGTTTGTTTGTTTGTTTGTTTGTTTCTCTGTTTCTTTTACATCATGGATGTGCATGCATGACCTCTATACCTCTGACTGATGCAACTGCTTCTGTCACTGCTGTGGTGTGAGATAAGCTAAGTACTGTTTCTTGTTTCTGCATTAAGACTGGCAGGCCCTTTCTGATATTCCTACACCGTATTATGTTTTAAGATGAACCAAGAGTTTTCTTTCGTTTTTAGCTATGGTACTTGGTGGAAGTAGCCTGGCCTCGCTGAAGGAACATGCGAGCAAACAAAATGTCAGTTGGAGCCAGTGCTCTTGTTTGGCATTGCTAGTATTTTATCCTAGTATTATGAATATTTTCTACTGATTCTCATGTCACTTGATGAGCAGATTTGTTGTCAGGATTTTGTCATCCATGGTCTTTGGTGTTTAGCTGTATCATAGTTGGGGCTGTTCCACTGACCCAACAAACATTACAGTTGGTATACCTGAGTGGGCAAGGAGGACAGTGAATATAGCCTGATATGAAAATTTAGGTCTTGTGGCTGAACCCTGAAAGCCGAAGTTAAACATGCAAGGTAAACCTGTGCAAGATGCTAGGTTCTCACAGCACTGTTCTTGAGGAGTCAAGTCTGCTGGAATGTGATGCTGTGCCGCTGGGTTAGTGTCTCCTGACATTTTGATGTTCCTTTCAAATGCTGGGAAACAGTAACACGACAATGTGGCGTCATGTCCCAGAAGACCTAAATCCTGATACACAGATTGTTAGTTGTACAGATGTCACATTCCCTTTATTCACCCAAATATAGTATTTGGAATGAGATTGATTTCTTGGTGCTTGCCATGTTTATCTGATCCTTGTATAGCATGGTGTGAGGTGGGGGTACCTTGCTGTTGCTGCAGTGAACCCTCCCAGCAGAAATGGAACATTGCTTGCTTGTCCCACAGAGATTTAGGTTTTCTCTGGCAAGTGCTGCTCGTTTCTTCATGTATACGACATGGTCTGGTATATCAATTGATTATTTATTTTTGTCGTTATACAAAAAGTCTGGTTTTTTTACATGGCTGGATACATTGAGTGTCCCAGTTCAGTTGCACTGCATATATTAACTCCATACACTTTTCAATAGCCATTCTCTCCTTAGTGTAAATTCATGCAATTTCCTTGTATCTTTATATCCACATTTTGATATGTCACCCTCTGTTCTCTTTGGAAGACTGTGTGTGTCATTCTTTTGAAATATAGAGAAATATGTCACACTTCATAAAGGTTGGGAATGGAGAGTGGCAGGCATGTAACATTTGACTACTTCAGTGCCTTATGTGATTCAACCATTGGTCAGGAGATGTCACTGTTTGCACTGATGGATCATTAAACTGCCATATCTTATCTGGCCACCTGTCTTATTACTTCCATTGTGATAAATTTCAATCCTGTCCTTTGAAAATGGTGAATGATACAGACCTTTGAAACATAGATTGAAATTGAGCACATTCAAATGTACTAGTTTTATATTTTTCCCTAAAATTGAGAAGTGGCTGGCTTTGTTGCATGGTGTTGCATGGTGTTGCATGGTGTTATCTGCAGAAAATGCCTCATTTCTGGTTCAGTTCATTGCTTTCTTTTGAGCATTCCTATGTTCAAATAAAAATAATTACAAAATATGGGGGTTTGATATTATCAGATGCAAGACCAGAGTGATAAACAGAGGTGTAGTTTGTTGTGTTCATGTGTCAGTGGCAAAGGTGAGTTGGACATGTGAACAGACTGTATGCTAATGTGATGTGAGAACTGTCCTGGATAAGTTGTGTCACTGATGTCATAATGAACTTGACTGTAATTGGATGAATTGTGGTTACATTTGGTACATGAAGTGGATGCAGTTTGGAACCATGTTGTTGCAAACAAAATGAAGATCAGATTTTTTACTGTCATTTCTGTCACCTCTGATGCTTTTTTCATAGCTAGTTCAGTTTGTCACATCTGCAAACTGATATCTATAACAATAAATATGTTATATTGTTCCTGATCTGTGTTAGGCTGAGTGATAACACATTTGGTTGCGCACTTTTGTGCCTTTCACTCAGTCCTTTGTGATGGTTGTCCCCTTGTTCCTCTGGAGGAAAAAAAAATATATTTCTTCATGGCCACCATTAATTCATTTCACATTCTGCAAATAGGGAAGTTCAGTAACTAGAGTTGGGTATGTATTGGAGTTCTGTTAGCACACGCTATTGGAATGAGCTAAATTAAATGGCTCTGTTGTTGAGTTACTGTGTTGGATACTTGTTACTACAGATTGTCAAAAATTGGGAAGTGTGAGGTTGAGGTGGCCTTCAGCAGCAAAATGTCTGCTGAGACATCAGTGAAAAATTTTAGTTGGTTCGGAAAAGGAGAACGTCGGGAGGATGGCTTCATAATCATAGTAGATCTGAAGTTCCAGAACTCACCTGTTTTGTGCTACAGGGGTTATATGCAAAGCAAGCACTGTGAGGAAGTTAATTATGTGTGTTTGTGTGTGTGTGGTGTGTGTGTGTGTAATTATTTCCATATTTGCAGATGTGACATTTCTGAATTTATTTATTTCTGTAAGACACTCTACATGTTTCAGACGGTTTTTCTGTCCATCGTCAGGAGCTCAAAACTGCACATACAGCGTTAGGTATTTGTCAGACCAATACCTGATGCTGTATGTGCAGTTTTGGGCTCCTGATGATGGACAGAAAAACCGTCTGAAACATGTAGAGCATTTTACAGAAATAAATAAATTCAGAAACGTTGCATTTTGTTGGTTACACTGTGCGAATATTGTAGTGATGCATGGACCTACGAATGTTAAAAAAAGTGTCATTATTTGTTTATTTGATTTGTTAATGACACAATTCACGACTGTGATCCTTTGCAGTGTTTTGTATTGTGACGGGCTTTGCAACAATAAGTTTGTAGCTAGAGTAAATGAACATGTCCAACAAGAAATCCAGATTGCAAGACATACATATTGTAAAGGCTTGGGCTTCATATTACAGCCTACTGCTTCTCTTACTGCGGTTCAGATACTTGCAAACTTTGGTGAGTCACCAGTGCTTAGTTGTGGCAGGTGGATCCATAAGCTGTGTTGTGTATTGGGGTGTGGCGTGGTGGAGCTGTGTATATATTGTTTTGTGCAGCATAATGCCTTGTTTTGTTACACAGACAACTGATGATGGGTGAGTGGTGTAAGGTAAAACTTGTGCCCTTTAAAGAGAGAATAATAATATTTGTAGCAAACATCAGTAATGATGCAAAGTAAAAGTGTTTTTATGAGCCTTGGCAGTAAAGTTCAGCAAGCTTAGATAGTTCAGTTCTTGACAGGCCTAATGCATACACATGTTCATTTTTGTGTGATGGCGCTCAGCTGGTTGGCAGTTTCCATCTACAGAGCAAACAGACTGACAGCAGACCACTGAGGCTGTGTGCCACCTGGAATTTTCGTTTTATGGCAGTGGGAGGTAGGAAGGGGACCTAAAAAAATATTCCGCAAAAACATTGACTTTTTATGCAGGTTAAATTTTCTTTAAAAATAATTTTAGTTTTTCGTGTTAATATACAGTAGTCTAGATTTCCTTATTTTACTCAGTTTTCAGTTTTTAATTTTTTGCAAAAAATTGGGTTGGGGGGTTTGCTTGGTCTTCATTTCCCCTCCAGTTACCCTTGTGCAAAATGTCATCACCCAAAAACTGGTATCACAAACATGAATGGTCCATAGGTAACATGACTTTTACATGTTATAATTATTTTTATGTGGGCCAGGTAGCTCAGTCGGTATAGTGACCGACTATAGGCTGGACGGTCCGGGATCGAATCCCGATGGGGACGAGATTTTCCGCCCATACAGACCCGCCCTGGGGCCCACCCAGCCTCCTGTACAATGGGTACTGGGTCTTTCCGGGGGGTAAAGTGCGGCCGGGGCGTGCTGCTGACCACTCACCCCCTTCTAGTGTCGCAGTCATGGAACAGTAGAGCTATACCTCTACCCACCCTCTGGGCCACACCGGGCCTGTAACGGGATCACTTTACCTTTAACTTTATAATCATTTTTATGTTCCTGTCATGTAGGAGATGTGCAGTGTTGATGTGGGGTAGGTTACAGCTGACAGTTTAATGTCGTGTTTTGCAAATGAAGTGCGCAGAACATTCTCAGACAAATTTACTGTGTCAAAGTTGAGTTAAATACCAACATTTTGGAGATGTCCTGTTTCCATTATTAGAGTTGATGTGGTGAATGATCAGAGAGTTAAGTCTGAAGACGGGAATGAGCACCAACCAGTTCGTCACTCACTGTCGTAGTGGCAAAGAGTGGTCTTGTGTTGACTGAGTGACATTAACAGTACTGCCTCAGTGTACGAGCTGTTAGTTTGCAAGTTTGCGCTTGTACGAGATGCACAAATTAACACCTGTTTTTTTTTTTTTTAAATTTAATATCCGGCTTATATGAGCACCTTCCTCTATTAAAAAAAATATTGTTCATGTTGCTTCATGTCGGTTGTTTTCTATTGCTGAATCATCTTGGATGTGCAGATCCTAGTCCTGATGACCTGCAGACTCTGACATTGTAGAATTTACTGTTTTAATACATAATAAACATTTGTTTGTATTGTGCTTGTTTCTATAATATTGTTGGCGCATAATGCAACTGTTGCTCGTGCCCAGGCCAGTGACAAAGAACATAATTGCAATACAGTAACGCATCATTAGTGATCTGTCTTCATTCTTAGGTAATGTTTGTGTAGTACTGAGGTGAAATTTTTATGGTTGAGAAATTTTTGACATCTGGAACCAATTAAAATTTTTGGAATGGAGAAAAAGTTTGAAATTAGTTCCTGTTTTTACCAGTTCAAGCCTTGTGAGTAGTTTGCAGGGAATGAACTGAGCTCAAAAACCAGTGGATTATTGTGTGTTTGTGTGCGAATGCATGTGTGCACATCTCGGCAGCTTACGATCGCTATCTGTGGGCTTTGTTGCCAAAGGTACACCGTGTCTCTGAAACATAAGTTTTTAATTCATCCTTGATGTCACCAGTCACCCAAGATTATGAAGCCTTATGTTGTTAATGTATTATAGTTGTAAAGTTTAACAGTATGAGGAATATATGAAGGTTATTTTGTTGCTTACATGCTCAGGCTCATGTTTATGAATGTATGTATAGTTACAAAATGTAGCCATGTTGTTTCTCTTTGCAGTTACTGTACAGGGTATGTGTGCCATCAAACACATCTTGTTGGTATGCCTGCATGCACCTCAAGTTTTTCTGTGTTGCATTCACCCTGCAAACAGCTTTGTGGGCGAAAAAATATTAAGTTTCAAGATAAGTCATGGCATCCTGATTCCAGTTTTTTGAGAACTGCAGGATATCCATGCTATATATGCACTTGCAAGAGGACTTCATTAATCCAGTTCAAGCCTTGAATTTTCAACTTGGTCCAAACCAGCTGCAAGTTAATCTGGGCATGAAAATATAAGAAAAGACACTTTGGTATGGGAAAATATGAAACAGCTGCTATTTGTTGTTTGTGTGTGCAGACTAGTATAAAGCACGTCAGAAACAGTAACGAGGAAAGATTGAACTGTCAGCATGGGATTCAAATTAGTGAACTGGATGGTGGTAGACTCTCAGTGGGGGATATGTCTGGGAAAATTACGGTGTGTGAGGTATTCCAAAACAACACAATGAAGTGTTAAAGCAGTTTTAAGTGTCTCCAGAACAGGTGTAGTTCACATTACTCATCTCAGATTTTAACCATAGCATGTGCTCATCAAAAACACTGAGGGAATTGGTCCTACTTCTGTAAATAGTAGTTATGTAGCCCATTTGCTGGTTTTTACCACTGTTAACAATATTTAGACTGTAGGGGTGGCATGGAGGTCCTACAGGTTGTCATGACTTTTCTTCTTTTTTTTTACACCCCAGTAAAACTTGTGCTTATTTCCGTTGGGTCATTACTCTGTGAATAATTCAGGGATTGTCTTATGATTTTCTTTCTTCTAATGTACTGTCAAGTTGCATGTTACTTTTTGCTTGGCTTCCACCCTCACTGCCTGTTTTCTTGCCCTCCCTCTCTTGTCCATGACAACTTTCCTGACATTGTCTGGAGGAGAGGCTCACATAGCACCTTGCCTGTCTGTTTTGTTGACTGCTTGATCAAGGAGGAATTTTTTACTTTGTAGATTGTTTGGTTCTAGTACCTTTGTCTCCTCCAGCATTTTGGGAAAGCAGAACACATTACCATCGCCTTATAGGAGTTTTTTGGTTACGTCCAGGAGATGATCGACTGGATGTCGTACTTGTCAGTCGTGTCAGTGCTGAGCTTTGTCGTGTTCTTTGCTGTGGGTCCGGGCTCGATTCCATGGATGATCACTGCCGAACTCTTCTCCCAGGGTCCACGCCCCGCTGCCATGTCCATTGCTGTGCTTATCAACTGGACGGCCAACTTCCTTGTTGGTATTGGCTTCCCAACCATGAAGGTACTGTGCCCCACGTGATCTGAAATGTTTGCTGCGGTTTCATGTTGCTTCGTCCTATCATATATTAAAACAGTCAACACACCTTCGGTTTATTATGAACAGTATTCAGCACTTAAAATGTGTGACTTGTATTCAGGAGATGCCAGTTTCAAATCTGTGTCATAAAAAATGATTATCTTGACGGGTATTTCATGTTTTTGTTAGTCCCTCCGTTCAGAGGTGACATACTGCATGGGCATCTGCTATTATTTTTGTGACTGCTCATGCCCAGTCGTTGTTGTTTAACAATGAAAGAGTTAATTAACCATGTCAGCTGTGAAGTGCATTGTGCATGGTTTCAGAATGCACTGGACAACTACACGTTCCTGCCATTCAGTGTGTTTCTTGCCATCTTTTGGATCTTCACATATAAGAAGGTTCCTGAGACTAAAAACAAGACTTTTGAGGAAATACTTGCGTTATTCAGGCATGGGAATGGCAGGTAAGTGAGCCCAGAAACAAGATTAGGCTCCATAATTCAGGACTTTGTCTTCATAGTGTACAGAGTTGATCCTGGTAATGCTGGACCAGGTACCACCTACCAGATGGTCCTTGGTTTGCTTTCTCTTTGTTTTTATAACAGTAATTGTATTAACAGCTGGAATGCTGGAAGTATGCTCCCAAAGACATGTTCAGTTTTCTTGCGCTTGATTCCCAGGTGGTTGTGCATGGTACTGTCTGTGTTGTCATGTGTGTGTCCAGAATATAACTACTCACATGACCAGTAGTCATTCGTTAACATGAACCCTATATAATACTGCAGGAAGGTAAGCACATAATGGTAAGCTGTGAAGTGTCTGGGAAGTCAGCAGGCACATTCTGTAATCCTTTGCTGCCCTCTGTTGGAAGATATTCACCACCAAATTTCATATAAGCTACCTTGTTCTGACAATATGCTATTTGTTATAGCTTTGCTCTTTACATTCTGTGGTATATCTTCTGGGAGTTCACAAATATGAACAACAGGTGATAGACATTTTAGTATATATTCTTAAACAACTTCTGTTTATATTTTAACTTAATTTACCAACTATGGCTGGTATGAGTCGGGCTGGAAATGCGAGAGAGTGGGATAGGGTTAACAGAAGGTGATGAATAATGTATGAGAGGAAAGACATAGCAAAAGTTGATGTATAGTTATTTTTGTGTGTAAAAAGTGTGTGGTCCAAGAATAATGTGAACACCACAGCTGTACATTTCTGTTATGCTGCTGCTGCTGGTCATTACAGAGCTGTCCTGTGATTACTGCATTCAGTATTTCGAAGCATTTCAGTTCCAGCATGGCAACTGTTGATAATGTCATGTACGGGGGTCAAAGTAAATCTGAAGAGAAGAGTTTATTGCCACCTTGTAAAGGAGCTTGTGGTGTGTGAGTGGTACAGCTGTATCCATTAACGTTATGGTAGCTGTGTGGTGAGGTAGACAGGTACCACTGTTTCAGAGGAATATACAGCCTCCATCTTCTGCAGTGTGTCAGTGTGTAGTTTGGTAGATTGGTACCAACATTCATTTCTCAAATTGTGATGTAATGTGAACAATGTGTACAATTCGTATGCTGCAGACTGTCGTGTTTATTTCCTCATACCGAACATCCTGTATAATGTGTGATTTGAGGTATTATTCACTGTGTTGTGAGGGGGTGACAGGGACAGCATGAACAGGGAGGATGGCTTGACTGTAAGCATGTCATTGAAACCTCTCATTCAGTCTCTGAAGGAACACACAAAACCTCCCCATGAAGATACAAAACTCCAGGATTTTGGCCTTTTCCAGGGTCAGCAGATCCAGGCTGCCCTTTAGTTCCTCCAGTCTGTCTTTAGTCCTAATTCTTCCTCCCACTGCATTACTCCACTTTCCTTGGATGTAGCAGACTCTATACCTCCTTCCACCCATCCCACAGGACCTCCCCTGCCATTAACTCACTATGATGATTGCCTAACCCCTGCTTTCCCTATGTAATGTGACCATTTCTCCCAGAAACTTGTTTTTCTTCGATTACCTTGAAGATGGGGGCAAAAGGAACCTCTGAAACATCGTTGACAAATGACCATTCAACATGGTGTCATATCCCAGAAAGCTGTAATCTTCAATTCTTTATTTCATTTTACAAACATGCTTAATAACTTCATCAGTTGGTCTAACAGGTTGTCTGTTCCTGCAACTTCTTGTACTGTGAAGCTGCAGGCAGCAGATTCCTCCAAAATGTTGCTAACTACCAGACTGCATGGCATCACTTTTCAGAAGAGCATCAGTCTGATTCACACCTCAGATCTCTTACTCCTGTATCCTTGTTCAATTGTACAGTATATTTAGCCTTTTTTCTCAATATGAATCATTCTTCACTGACAGAAAACTTGCAATGTCAGTAGGTACATACAGAGAGGGTCAGAAAATACAGTGTTATGAGGTACATAAGTACATACAGAGTGGTGCAGAAGTTATAGTGTCACTAGGTGCATACAGAGAGGGTCAGAAAATACAGTGTTATGAGGTACATAAGTACATACAGAGTGGTGCAGAAGTTATAGTGTCACTAGGTGCATACAGAGAGGGTCAGAAAATACAGTGTTATGAG
>Ga0123353_10016371_pt1 | contig 10837 bp, 17 predicted proteins | sample TergutLab28metaG_3_FD_92763 | JGI IMG/M metagenome (GOLD analysis project Ga0123353, IMG submission 92763) | Labiotermes labralis P3 segment gut microbial communities from Petit-Saut dam, French Guiana - Lab288 P3 | ecosystem: Host-associated > Arthropoda: Insects > Digestive system > Gut ... | reverse complement strand
TGGCTGGCTGGCGGCATCCCGTCGTCGTCGATCTCGCCGGGCTCGCGATCCCCAATCAAAACCGTCCCATCCGCTTCGGTCACGACGCCGCCGCCGGCGTCGGCCACACCGACGTGATCCGGGTGGAAGGCGGGCAGCTTATCGCCACCGGCGTCGTGTCCCGCGATACGGCGGTTGCACGAGAGGTCGTTGCATCAAGCAAGAACGGATTCCCGTGGCAGGCCAGCATCGGTGCGAGCGTCGATGAATTTGAATTTATCAAAGAGAACCAGAAGGCACAAGCCAACGGGCGGTCATTTGATGGCCCGGTGAACGTCGTGCGTCGAGCGACGCTCGGTGAAATTAGTTTTGTGGATTTGGGCGCTGACGGTAACACCTCCGCGAAGGTGGCCGCCTCCCGCCCTCAGCAGGAGACAAACGTTATGGAAACGACCACGGATAATATTCCGGAAACTTCGACCGCTACCGCGCCGACACCGGCGATCCAAGCCACCGCGCCAACGGCGGCGGACATTCGTGCCGAAGCGCTCGCGGAAACCAATCGCATCGCAGCGATTCGTAAACTTTGTGCGCCGTCTGTGCCGGGGGGGAAACATTTTGCGGAGATCGAAGCACAGGCCATTCGAGAAAAGTGGGACGTGACGAAAACGGAACTGGAAGTTCTGCGAGCCAGTCGACCACCTGCTCCGCAGCCCAACACAGTTCAATGTGCGCCGGATGGTTTTTCCATCCCCAGTCCTGAGCCGGTGAATCATGACATGCTCGAAGCGGCGTGTCTGCTCACGGCGAAGATTGCCAAGCCAGAGGATCACTGTGATGAGCGGGCTCTGGATGCCGCCGACAAACGGTTCCGTAACGGGATTGGGTTTCAGGAATTGATGCTGGAGGCTGCGAGGGCGAACGGATATCCCGGTTATAGTTTTCGCTCCGATCCGCGAACCATCATGCGGATGGCATTCGCATCGCGCGATATGGTACAAGCCGGGTGGAGCACCATTGATGTCGGCGGCATTCTTTCGAACGTCTCCAACAAATTCCTGCTCGAAGGATTCTTCTCGGTCGAACGCATCTGGCGAAATATCTGTGCTGTTCGTAGCGTCAACGATTTCAAAACCGTTACCAGCTATCGGCTCATCGGGACCGATCAATACGAGATCGTCGCACCCGGCGGCGAACTCAAGCACGGGACACTCGGCGAGGAAAAGTACACCAACAAAGCCGACACCTACGGACTTATGCTCTCCATCGACCGCCGCGACATCATCAACGACGACCTTGGCGCATTCACGGCCATTCCTCGCAAGTCCGGACGCGGTAGCGGCTTGAAGATTAATGACGTGTTCTGGACGATCTTCCTCAATAACGCAGCGTTCTTCACCGCCGCAAACAAAAACCTGCTGGCGGGCGCGGACACGATCCTGAATATCGACGGTCTCACCAAAGCCGAGACTTCGTTCATGGATCAAGTGGACAGCGACGGCAAGCCCATCGGCATCATGCCCGCGATCATGCTGGTGCCCACCGCTCTCTCGGCCATCGGCACACAACTCTACAAGAGCATGGAACTCCGCGACACCACCAGCAACACCAAGTACCCCATCGCCAACCCGCACCAAGGCAAGTATCGCGTAGAGGTTTCTCGCTACCTGGGCAACAGCAAGTACACCGGCAACAGCCAGAAGGCGTGGTATCTGCTGGCCGATCCCAACGACCTGCCATTGATCGAGGTCGCGTTTTTGAACGGCCAGGAATCGCCGACCATCGAATCAACCGAGGCGGACTTCAATGTGCTGGGCGTGAAGATGCGTGGCTACCACGATTTTGGTGTCGCGCTTCAAGACCCACGGGCTGGCGTGAAAAGCAAAGGAGAAGCATGACGGGGGAGGGGGAGAACGGGGGGGACGTGACAAGGTGACAAGGTGAACGGGTGACAAGGTGACATTTTTGGAGCTTCATTATGACTGTGTTTGTTCAAGCTGGTGACAACATTGATTACACGCCCACTGTTGATGTTCCTTCCGGTGCGGTGGTTGTGCAGGGGGAATTGGTGGGTGTGACCAAGCGACCTATTGCGGCCAATACGCTCGGCAGCTTGGCGGTCTCCGGCGTTTTTGATTTTCCAAAGGCGACGGCTGCCGGTAGCGCCATCGGCGTGGGCGTCAACGTGTACTGGAACGCAACCGCTCAACAGGCCACGGCTACCGCAAGCGGTAACAAGCTCATTGGTAAAACCATCAAGGCGGCGACGGATACCGATGCCACGGTTCGTGTGCGTTTGTCGTGATGAGGTGAACGGTGGCTGATCTTTTGCAGAAGGGTATGGCCTGGCTGGAAGACCAGCGGACGAAGTTCATGACCCAGTCCGTGGTCTACCAGCGGGGTGAGGATTCAGTCGAAGTGCTCGCGACGATCGGCTCCACGACTTTCAACATCGACGACGGCGGCGGCGCTTTGCTGCGGATCGAAGCGAGAGATTACCTGATCCGGGTGGCAGATTTGATGATCGGTGAAACGCCGATCCTGCCGAAGCGCGGGGACCAGATTCGGGAGACCAGCGGCGATCAAACCTACGTGTACGAAGTCGTCGGCCCCGGCGACGAACCGTGCTGGCGCTGGAGTGATGGATACCGGCAGACGTTGCGAATTCATACAAAACAAATCGACATGGAGACCACATGACGTGTGAACGAAATCAATATGAACGAGTTTGCAGGCAATCGTTTTGCGAAATCAACCGCAAACTCGACCGACTCGATGAATCCGTGCGCGGGAACGGCAAACCGGGGATCAATCTGCGATTGGAACTTCTGGAAGCCGCCGCCGCGTCTCGTCGGCGACTGACGTGGATCGTCATCGGTGCATTCGTGAGCGCCGGCGCTTCGGCTGTCATGCAACTGGTGCAGTTCATCGGGAGACAGTGAATATGCCGTCGTTGATTCTCAGCGTTACGGACGCCGTCGTCGCGGCGCTTAAAGCTGAACCGCTCAAGCTCGATGCGGTGCGGGCGTATCGGCCTGAGTTCGAGTTGCCGGAACTTAAAACAGTCCGCGTGTCGGTGGTGCCGCGAGGTATCGAGATCACCGGCTTGGGACGTAACGCCAACCAGCACGACGTAAGCATCGACGTGGCGGTGCAGAAGAAAGTCGATGCGAGCGACCAGGAGGAGTTGGATGGGCTGATGGCGGTTGTCGAGAAAATCGCCGACAGCCTGCGTCTGCGACGTTTGGAGTGGACTGGTGGATCGGGGGGGGCGGCGGTTTGGGTGAAGACGGAAAACTCGCCCATTTATTCACCGGAGCATTTGGAGAGTAAGCAGGTTTTTACGAGTGTTCTGACATTAACTTTTCGCAGCGTTCGCTGAATGTTGAGGATTACATGAAAAATTTTGTCATGTTGCGTGTCGATCTGACGGAGGAGTATCAGCCGTTGTCGAAGCAATCGCTTGTGGCCAGCGTGGATATCAACACGTCGCCGAGCAATGCGGGGCCAGTGTTCTTTCGCGGGACGGATGGCAAGGATGTGCCGTGGAATTCGGTATGTCACGAGTGGCATCGATTCTCGCGTGTGGACCTCTCGGAAATCTTCGTCAAAGGTACGTTTGGTGATGTGGTGACAGTCGTGGGGGGGACGTAATGATGTGTCCGTATGGATTTGGATCATGTTCTGGACATGGGGACGGAGGCGGGGCTGGGGGGGGGATGTCGCAAGATCGCGATATTACGGTGATGGTGCCGTTTCCGAGTAATACCAATGTGCCGATGAATGTGCAGGTTGATTTTGCGCTCGATGAGGATTTCAAAAATATCATTTTCGTGCTTGATACAAAAACGGCGACGCCGGAGCAGTTGGAGTTAATCCGGGTTTTCGATGGCGAGGGGTTTTTGTTTTGGCACGAAATCGGCAACGGCGGATTGATGCCGCCGTTCCGTGGGCAGCCTTTGATTATCAACGCGAGAGCATTGATCGGCAGCAATTTCAAAGAGGCATTTTACCGTTGGAAATTCACCCAGGCTGGTGAAGACGACACGAACGTCAAGGGCGGCATCTTTGTGGGAGCACTGCAATGAGCTTCTGGAGAAGTGCATTATTTGTCTTGGGGTTGGCGTTGACGATGAGCTTGTCGGCGTCGCTGGCCTGTCCGACGCCCATTGCGTTTGAGAAGAACTACCTGCACATGATTAACAACCATGTGCATACGATCAACGATGGAATTTACCACAACGGTTTCACGGCGAATCTGCCCGTGACGATGCGGTACTTCACAACGCCGGCGCAGTTGTCCAAAGGTAGCCCGCTGTTGCCGCTGGCCGATCTCATCATGGAATACAAGGTTCGGACGCCTCCGAATGCGTACCCGGCGAATTGGACGGTCGCGGCCAGAATCCAGAATCAGGAATGGAACCCCAATTTCCCGAAGCGGTCCATTGCGCTATTTGGAATTGATAGTTTTGATCCGAGCGAAGCAAAGCCCGGTGATGTTGTCATCATGCGTATCTATACAGCCACCGTCACGGTAGAGGGCGTCGTCTATGAAAACGGAAACAGGACGGAAAACCCGGATGTGAATGGAAATGATGTCGTGACAGGCCTACCCACAACATGGCATCCCAAAGATATCGTCGAATTCGTGATTGCCGAGAGGAGGAAGATGCAATGAAACTCATGATTGCAGCGTTGATCTTGATGGCGGGGGTTGGGGGGGGGGCGGGCTCGGTCGGCTTCTCGCAGACGTTCACGCCGACGACGGCGGAGTTCTCCGCGACGGCGGCGACGTTCTCACCTTCGAACGTGACGTTCTCGGAGACGACGGCGCAATTTGCGGCGGCGACGGCGGAATTTTCCCGCAAGCAGGCTGACTACACGCTGAGACCGGCCAGCTATGTTGGTCGGACTGTCAGCTTCGCGGTATCGCGAGCCGTTTTTAAGGATTCTCCCTTCAATCTTGATAATCTGGCCGAGCAGATTCCCCGGTTCATTCGTTACGCAGGGGTTTTTGAAAAAGACAGCGATATTGCCCGTCGACGGTTCTTCGTCCCGACCAGCGTCGATACGCTCGACAAATGGGCGGTAGTTTACTCGCGCAAGTATGAACCGATAGCCGAGATGCCGTTGCCGGTTGGTTTGCGGATGGTGTCGGAATTGCGAGCGCCAACGAACGACGCAGAGTATAAGAATTTCACGCGAGAGCTGGATTACTTCGCCGCGAAAAAATACAACGCATTGCTGCTCGCCTGGTACATGCAGGACAATCCGAAGAATTTTGACAAAGCCATCGCCTATGCAAAATCAAAAGGCTTCAAAGTGTGGTTCGCCTTTGCCGGGTCCGTAGACGAAACGGATATGTATGTCATGGACCCGGCGGACTACCACGACGGTTTGCAGCATCTGGCGAAGCAGTGCGACGGTTTTCTCCTCGGCTGGCGGCAAACGAATCCGGGAACCGTGCTTTACGGCAACAAGCGGGCGCACAACTATAAACCTGACACACAGTTCGTTGGCTACACGCTGGACGCAGTGCGCAAGCAAAATCCGACCATCCCTGTGCTGGGCAACCTACAGTTTTTCCATTCCGAGGCATCCAAGGCGGCTGTCTGGAAGATTGTCCCCGACGGCGTCTCCGGCATCGTCGCTTTTAACTTCGGCGTGAACACCGTTAGCACCGATGCCGCCATGCGATTCTTGAATAAGACAGAGAAGAAGATCGCAATTCAGGTCGTCGGCGAACGCTACTACTACCTGACGCTGCGACCGAACAACAGAACCAACGAAGCCAACCGTGCGATCTGCCAGGCTATCGAGGCAAGGTACATCGCCGCCGGCGCTATGCTCACCATCACGGACGCGGGGGACTTCAGTGACTTTTCAAATACGACCGACGGTCGTGGCACTTCGGACCTGCGTAGGACGAGGTGGAGTAAACATGACTCTCAAGTAAAGGATGAAAGATGAAAAATGCTGTTTTTGGTGCGGTGCTTGTGATGTTTGCATTCGGTGCTGTTGCGGTTGCGCAAACGACGGTACCTGCAAAAGAGGAGGCTCCGAAGAAGTGGTCATGGAATGGCTTCCCCGCAGACAAATCCGTTGACGAGCAGTTGGCTTGGCTGGACGCCAATATGCCCACCTGTTTTGATGATGCTGGTATCCGTATCGACTGGGCATTGCGAAAAGCAAAGCTGATGTACGAATTCGGCAGAATTTCCACGTCGAACGAATACATGGACCTGCTTGACGCGGATGCGGCCAAGGTCGGTGTCACAAAATCGGCACGCTTTGGCTTCGAAAAAGGGCTGCTGCTGATTTACAGATTCCGAGATTACAAAGAAGCTGAGACTTTGGCCAAATCCATGAAAGACAAGGAGACGCAAAATACTTTGCTGAAACGTATTTACGCCGCGACGAACAACCGCGAAAAACTGGTCGATGGTGCCGAAGATTTTGGCATCTCGGTCCAGACCATTCGGGCGGCAGCGGAATTGGGACGCAAGGATAAGTTGTTTGAATTCAGTGCAACATTCCTCAAAACCTCGCGCCCGCTCACCCCGAATCAAGCACGGTCTGTCGCGGATGTTCTAACCTCCGTCACGGATTGGAGCGGCACGACAACCACTAAGCAGATGGTGTTGAATCTGTTGCGTGATTTCCGCAAGACGATTCCGCCCATCGGGTCGGATTCACAGTTTAACGAGCAGTGGGGCAAGCTGGCTGGTGATCTCGATCTCAAGTTCCAGTTGCTCGCAGTGGAGATCGCCAAGGAAGCTGCCGCGAAGTAAGCCGTTAAAGTTACAAACGGAGAAGGTGTGATCGCTGCCAAGGCAAAGATCAAATTTAACACCAAGAAGATCGCCAATGCCGCCAAGCGTGGCAACATCACAAGTGTTGACCATGCGGCGGCGGCGATCCGGTTGCGGGCGTGGTATTCGATCAGGAAGTCAGCGAAGAAGTCACGGGTGGGGACGCCGCCGAATAGCCGCAAAGGGCGATTGCGGAAAGCCCTCAAATATGCGGTGAGTAAATCACCGTCGGATGGGGTGTCGGCGGTCATTGGGCCGGATGTGGCTAGAGTCGGCACCAGCGGGCAAGCGCACGAGTTCGGCGGGCGCTACAAAAAGCAGCATTACCAGAAACGCGCATTCATGGGACCGGCACTGGAAAACGTTAAACCCCGACTCCCGGCGTTTTGGAAAAATTCCATACGAGGCGAGTGATTCAGGCTGCCATTCAACACACGTAAAACGGGAGGTTCTTAGAAATGTCGATTAAGTTTGGACTAGATGCAAAGCTGTATTACTGCGTTGCCGGTATCGGTGGCAGCCCCACCTGGCTCGAGTTGACAAACGTCAAGAACGTTACGCTTTCGCTGACCAAAGGTGAGGCGGATGTAACCACTCGTGCAAACAAAGGATGGCGGGCAACGGCGGGAACCTTGAAGGAAGGCACCATCGAGTTCGAGATGATTTGGGATACAAAAGATGCCGGTTTCACGGCGATTAAAAACGCATACTTCGATAACTCGATCATTGGTCTCGCCGCGATGGACGGCCCAATCACCGGGGCGGATTCCAACGGTAGTCAGGGGCTATGGGCGGACTGCATGGTGACGGATTTTTCACGCGATGAGCCACTCGAAGATGCGTTGGGTGTGAAGGTCACGGCCAAACCCACGTACTCGACCAACCCGCCCATCTGGAAAACGGTCGGCACAGCATAATCCTCCCCCCCCCGATCCCCGATCCCTCCACACACTGTTTGTATAGCGATCCCCTGTCTTTTTGGAGACTGGCATGAAAACTTTTATTGATAACGCTGGGCGAACCTGGACGGTTTCCATCAACGTGGACACGGTCAAGCGTGTACGTGATCTGGCGCAGGTGAATCTGCTGGAAGTCATCGAGGGCAAATTACTCAATCGGCTGATTGGCGATCCGGTGCTGCTATGCGATGTGATTTATATCGTTTGCAAACCGGAAGCGGACGCCAAGAACATCGCGGACGTTGACTTCGGTCGTGCGATGGCTGGCGATTCCATCGACTCCGCGACAACGGCTCTCCTGGAGGGCCTCGTCGGTTTTTTCCAACAGGGTCGGCGACAGGTGCTGACCAAAGTGATAACGAAGCTGAGGAAGTTCGAGAAGCCGGCATTGCATGCGGTGGAGACCAGGCTGGAGAGTTCGGCTCTCGAACGGCAGATGCAGGCGGCATTGGCGGAACTCGAAAACGGGGGGGGCGGGGAGCCGATACTGCTTGGGAGCTTATCTGGCAATGCGCCGGAATCCTTGGCATCGACCCCGGTAGCTTCACGCTCCGCGAACTCATCGACATGACACAGGCGAGGCAAGAGGACAACTGGAACCACACCGCGGCGCTGCTCACGATGCTGGCAAATGTAAACCGCGATCCCAAGAAAGGCCGGGCGTTCAAACCCGCTGACTTCCACCCGGCACTTCCCGCACGGCGCAAACGCACTGAATCGCCACCCCCTGCCCCGCTCAAGGGCGACATCACGATGCTCAAGTTTTTTGTCCCGAATGCATAGTTTCAAGTTCTGGTTTTTCGGTTCTTTCATTTTGAAGAGGAATTTTTCTATGAAAACAAAAATGAAGTTTATTCTCGCTGTAATCTTTGCGGCGGGCATGGTTGCATGTAACGGTGTGCAACTGTCGGCCACGTACTCGGAACGCTTGGATACTGCCGCTGCCGCCGCCGCTGAAAGTTATCGTCGCATTCAGATTCCGGAAGACCAGGGCGGACTCACTCGCAAGCAAACCGAGCAGGTCATCGGCGGCGTCGCTGATTTCCTCCAGCTTTTCCGTGACGCCCGCGATGGCAAGGCGTCCCCCAATTCGACGCCTGTGACAAATCCCGCTGGTAAGTAAACGTGTTCATCATCAAATACATGGAGATAACAATGTCTGAAACTGTTGGAACGATCATTGCGGAAGCTGGCAAGGAAACTTTGCAAATCCTCATCGGACGAGTAGTTGCAAAGTACGGCAAAACGCAGGCATCTTTGCTCACCCCCATCATCACTCAGTACGGCCCTGTTTTCGCCGCGATGACAGCGACGGAAGTATGGGCGTGGCTTGAGCTGGCAACGAAGGGAAACCGCTTCAAGGCATACTCGGAAATCGTCGCGAAGTTGCCGAATCAGGAGCTTGCCGACGAATGGGCGTCGATCAATGCAAAGATGCAAACCGCGAATGTCCAGAACGCACAGAACGTTGATTGGCAAAGCGAAGCGATCACCACTTTCCTCAAAGGGCTGGTGATGATTGCAACTTCAACGGTGATGCTTTAGCAACGCACCGGGAAAAAAGGCTGCGTTCAAAACTATAGCTTGGGTACTTGAGAAAGGATTGGATATGAATCGTTTTCGTGAATGGTTGAAGGGGAAGAAGACCTACTTTACCGGCGTCGGTGCCATCATCACGGCCATCACTTTGTACGCTGCTGGTGATTGTGAATTGGGTGTCACGATGCAAACAGTTTTCGGCGCGTGTATGGGTATGTTCATGCGAGCGGACATTCAGAAAACCGAGAATGCGGCGAAAGAGACTGAATGACCAATATCGCAAACATCAAGGCCTTTGCAGCGGTGCTGGGGGGGCTGGGAAGCCCCCAAACCGGCAGCATCGCCAACGCACTTATGCAGATCAACGGTGTTCGCGTCTGGACACCCTCGCTGCGCCTCGATCAATTCCGCGCTGATGTCGATCTGGCAACTCGCCTTTTTCCGGTGAGAGAAGTGGTGCTGATCGGGCACTCGTTCGGTGGTCAACGAGTGCTCGAATCATGCACCCATCTCGCCAACTTCAACATCCGCGTGGACTACCTTGTGTTGATTGACCCAGTGGCATATGAGCCGTGCTGGTCGCGGTCGCTGGCTTATCCACAGGGAAAGGCTGCTCCGGTGATTTGCGATATTTTTCGGGCAGCCAACTCGTTCCCTGTCTTTCCCACCGCCATCAGCGGCGGTCCCGATCCTATCGTGGTTGCTGGAACCGGCCACAATTCGCTGTGCCATAGCAAGGCGGTCATCACCGCCATCGTGGACCGTATGGCAAAATTGGTGAAGGAGTAAACGGTGGCGTCTGCACAAGGCATCAAAGCTGGTAGCGCGTTCGTCGAGTTGCTTGTCAATGACAAGGCTCTCGTGAAGGGGCTGCAGAGGGCAGGTGCGAAGCTCAAGGCGTTCGGTAATTCCGTCGCGGACCTTGGCAAGAAGATGGCCATGATCGGCACCGCCATCGCTGCGCCGTTGGTGGGGTTTGCAAAGGTGTTCGCGTCGGGGAGCAAGGAGCTTCAGACGCTCAGCCAGCGAACGGGCATCTCGGTGGAGGCACTTTCGGAATTGGGTTATGCCGCATCAATCTCCGGTACGAACATGCAGACGCTCGAAGGCGGCATTAAGAAAATGCAGCGGACGATCTATCAGGCGGCGACAGGGTCGAAGACGGCGACGGCGGCGCTTGCGCAGTTGGGTTTGACCGTCGATGATCTACGGGGACTGTCGCCGGACCAGCAGTTTAAGCTGATTGCCGATAAACTCGTCGCCATTCAAAGCCCCGCCGTTCGCGCGGCAATGGCGATGGCGATTTTTGGTAAGTCCGGCATGGACCTGTTGCCCATGATGAGCCGGGGCGCTGCGGGAATTGAGGCGATGCAGGAGGAGGCGAGGAGGCTTGGACTGACATCCTCGGAGGCCAGCGTCGCCATCGGCGTCAAGCTGGCCGATGCGCTCAGTACACTTTGGACCGTGCTCAAACAGCTTGGCGCGACGCTGGGGGAGGCAGTCGCGCCGCTATTGACGGACGTTGCCGACCGCATGATTGATATCGTC
>Ga0123353_10016370_pt1 | contig 10837 bp, 11 predicted proteins | sample TergutLab28metaG_3_FD_92763 | JGI IMG/M metagenome (GOLD analysis project Ga0123353, IMG submission 92763) | Labiotermes labralis P3 segment gut microbial communities from Petit-Saut dam, French Guiana - Lab288 P3 | ecosystem: Host-associated > Arthropoda: Insects > Digestive system > Gut ... | reverse complement strand
TGTACATAGCGCTTGACCATTTCAAGGCTGGTGTGGCCTAGTATTTGCTGCAGGCTGTAGATGTCGCCGCCGTTCTCCAAATACCGTGTGGCAAAGGAATGGCGTAGTAGATGGGGCCGCAGGCGGGGGATTCCAGCACGGGTCTTCAGCCGTTTTGCACGACCTGAAAGAGCAATATTTACATGCGCACGCACAAGGCACGTTGTGATTTATGATCTATTTATCATAGTAAAATCTCCAAAGCCGCGCCTGGTCCTCCGCGCTGGCATAGCCAATGCCCACCCGGGGCGCGGTGAGGATTTCGCCGGGCTTATATCCGTCGTCTTCGATCCAGAGTTGATCTGAAACCCGTAGGTCAAGCGCATTGTGCGCGCGAGTTACCTGCATGGCTTTTGTCGCAAGGCCGGGCCCTTTCGCGCCCTCAATGCCGCGAATGAGCACGCCCTGCGGTTCGCCTTTTTCACCCGTGATGACATTGAGCAGGCTGTGCACGCCATAACATAAATAAACATAGCTATAGCCGCCGGGGAAGAACATCACGCTATTGCGGGGCGTGTGGCCCCGGCTGGCATGGCAGGCCGTGTCTTGCGTACCACGGTAAGCTTCAGTCTCGGTGATGCGGCCACGCAAAATTGTGCCGTCGTCCAGGTGGTGGCAGAGCAGCTTGCCCAGCAGGGCAGGGGAGGCCGTGAGGACATCCTGGGCGTAAAAGGCAGAGGGCAATCTCATGTGAACTCCTTCGTTGCGTTATTTGCTGCGTTTCGCTTGCCAGTGATGAACTCCAGCGTGATTTTATATATGCGCATATGCGCCAGCGCGACTTTGTTATATTCATAGCTATGAAAGCCGCAGTGCGAGCAGATCAGGCCCAGGCCTTTGGCAGCTTCTTCGCCTTCGATTATTTCAGCGACACCAAAGCCAATCACGCTTTCGTATTTTGCAGTTAGCCCAGTGTTGGTCTCGGCATAGTGATGGAAAATATCAGCCTCAACGCATACATGCGGGTTTTGCTCGAGCAGCGTATGCTTGAGGCCCTCTTTCGCGCCGTGGATATACAGCGTGATTTGATTGCTGTCCTCCTCAAAACCGAAAGACAGCGGCACAATATATGGATACGGTTCACCGTGCATGGCAAGCCGGATGGTGTCCGCACGGCGCAGTGTGTCCATTATTTCGGCTCGGGATGTGATTTCGCGGTCTGTACGTCTCATAGGCTTCGCAGCTCCTTTTCATACAGCGCGACATCGCAATGCCCGCCGGTGTCTTCCGGGAGATGCATCCTGCGTTCGCCAGTCCGCTGAAAGCCCATGCCCTCATACAGCGCACAGAGCTTGGGCCGGTGCAGATCCGTATCCAGCCGCAGCATAGTGATGTTTTTCATGCGACAAAGCTCTTGCGCGTGCTCGATTAGCCGCATGGCAATGCCCTGTCCGGCGAATTTGCGCCGCACCGCGATTTTATGCAGAAAACCCGATGTCCCGGCGGGAATGTCCGGCCAGAACAGCGGATCTTCATAGCTGAGCAGGCAACAGGCTGCGCTTTCGCTGCCCAGCCATGCCACTAAAAACTCATCGGGCGGGTTATTGATTCTCTCCCGGGTGAGGGTATTGATGTCCCACATGGGATTTTGCGTGTCGGCCAGCCATTGGGCGGCTTCGCGCATGATTGTGAGGGCGATATCAATGTTGCCCGCAGTGAAATTAATTTGCATAATAATCTCCCAAAACGCTTGTATTTTGCGCCGCGTTGTGTTATACTCAATTTAGCCCCCATGAAATTCACGAAAGCGAAGTGGACAATATGACAATATTTCACGTGACAAAATTGGAAATCGTGTTGTCCGCAGCGCAGGCGGGGTAAATCCCTCGGTCGCTCACGGGCGTCTCCGATTTTGTCGGGGGCGCTTATTTTATTTGAAAGAGGGAACAAAATGAACGAACTGAACTTCGTCCAAATCAGGAAAGACGACACGCGGCATTGCGAGATGTTCAAAAACATGTTTTTGCCGTACTGCCACGAAACTGACAAAGTGCTCAAAAGCGACGAGATGTACTGCAAAATCGCGCGCAGCACCATTGACATGCAGGGCCCGCACGACAGGCACCTGGAGCTCGCGTTTGACGGCGGCGAGCTCGTTGGCTTTCTCTACGGCAAGGTGGACCACGAGAATCACATGGGGCATAAAAAAGTTGGCTACGGTTATGTCATGGAGTTCTACATCAAGCCAGAATTTCGCCGCCGCGGCTATGGAGAAGCCATGTTCCTGCGGCTGCAACGGCATTTTGCCAGCCACGGGGTAAAGCGCATGTACCTCAACACGAGCGCGCCCGCTAAAGCATTCTGGCAGTTCATGGGCTTTGCGCCAACAGACGAAATCCAGCCGCACAACAACATGGTGATATGGGAAAAAGAAATCGTGCGGGAATCGCTCGCCTGCCGCGCCATGACTGTGGAGGATCTGCACACGGGCATGATGGACAGTTTCAGCCGTTATCAAGAGATCAAGCAGGTCTACCGCAAGCGCCGGATACTACCGGGCCATCGCATCGTGAAATTGCGCAGGTCTAAAATCGACAACTGGTCAGCCGAAGAAAAAACCGTGTTCATCCGCAACTGGTTTATCCACCATGTGTTCCTACGGCAATATTACCCCGGCCAGCCACGGGTGTTCGCGGCCTTCCGGGGTAATCAAGTTGCGGCTTTCGCCGTTTGGGATCTCTATTGGGGCAAAGAGCAAGGTTATGCCGTCCTGCTTCGCTTATTCGTCAGCCGGGAGTGCCGCCGCATGGGTTTTGGCCGCCAACTATTCGAACTTTGCGCCGATGCCGCGCGGGCCGAAGGCGCACAAAAGCTGTTTATCAGCGCGGAACCTCCCGTAGAAACGCAGGATTTTTATCGTAGCCTGGGTTGTACTGCTGCGAAAAAGCGTCTTTATGGTCCGAAGAATGACCTGCCGCTGGAGTACAAGCTATAGCACCACCGTGCAGCCATCCGCTTCCGCTTTGTATGCCGCTTCCACAATGCGGGTCATCACAAGGCCGTCCGCAAGGCCCAGGCCCGCAGGTTCGGCGGTGCCATCCAGGCAGGCAGAGATGAACTGCGCGAGGGGGTTGTCCAGCGAGGGCGGGAAGTCATCCACCTCTTCAGGGCCGTCGCCGATATTTTGCCAAACCTCGCCGCCGCGCATGAACACCGCGCCGCCGGTGCCGTAAACTTCAAGCAAATCCGGCACGCCTTCGGTGACGAAAGCCGTCTCCATCGTCGCCAGCACGCCGCCTTCGAATTCCGCCAGGGCGATGCAGTTTTCGTCCGAGCCGGTGCCGTACAATTCGCTCATCAGCGCCGTGACGCGCTTCGGCGCGCCCAACAGCTCCGCCAGGACATATACCGGGTGCGCGCCCAGGTCCATCAACGCGCCGCCGCCGGAGGCCGAAACGTCGAACCAATACTTCGGCAGCCAGCCGTTGCTCACGCCGCCGTGGCTGCGCCTGAAACGCGCGCCCGTGACAGTGCCCAGCTTGCCTTCGTCGATCAGGCTCTTAATGTACAGCACAGCCGGGCTGCACTTGACGGGCAGCGAAATCGTGAAGGTCACGCCAGCTTCCCTGACTGCTTCCGCGATGGCCTCGGCGTCTTCGCTGGACGCCGCGAGCAGCTTTTCCGTGAAGATATGCTTGCCCGCTTTTGCCGCAGCAACTAGAAGTTGCTTGTGCATCATGGTGGGGGAGTCGCAGGCCACGGCGTCGATGTCGCTTGCCAGAAAGGCAGCGTAGTCCGCGATGAACGGCGCGCCGAGCTCCGCCGCCCAGGCAGCGCCGCGTTCGGGGTCTTCGTCCCAAACCGCCGCAATGGTGGTGCGCGGGTCGTTCTTGAGCTGGTTTGCGTAGCCGCTTGCGTGGACGTGCCATTTTGAGATAAGGCCGAATTTGAGCATGGTAGTTCTCCTTTATGTATATTTAGTGGTATTAGTTACGCTTGACCTGTCCTTTGGGTGATGATCCCCTACAAGCTGATAATGTGCGTTTTTTCCTTACATGGAACATGAACTTTACTAGCGCGAAATACCCATATAACGTCAGTGATTTTCCATGTTTCACAGCTTTAATGGCAGTGAATGCCGCAACAGGGGCTAAATAATGTTATTTGTTGGCAATATATTAATAGGATAAATAAGGAAATTATGGAGAATTATTCAAATAATATTGACAAGATTTTTTAGTTATGCTAGACTATATATGATGCATTGCTAGGTGCCCGACTGAGAGGGAGGGTCCGATTTGAAAAAACATATCCGGAATTTTTTCAGTAGCAAAATCGGCCGTTTAATTATCCACTTCGTTATTATAGCAATAACGCTAACAGCATTGCTTGCAAGCGGAACGCGGCCAACAGAAGCAATAATTAGCTTCGCGTCAGCCGCGCTCCTGATTCTCTTGCAAATCGCGCTTCCGTAAGTTAGGCTGGTACCCTATTCTTACGAATCGGCACAAGAAACCTGCACCTAGCGATGCATCGTATAAAGAAAGGCGCTGTATTATGTACAGTGTCTTTTTTTAACTTAAATAGTAATTCGTTAGTGAGATGTGGTTATATCCTCTTTCTTCACAGACAACTATCTTTTGTAAAAAATCACTTCTGCGAAGCTCCTTAACTATCTTTGCGCTTATATTCTCCTTTTCTATGAGTCAACGGCTTTTCGTAGAAGTACGCTTCTACGAAAGTCCCCACTATCTTTTGGTGTTTCAATTATAACATACTAACCCGGGAATTGCAAGTTTTTGCTATAAAAATATTGCGCAAAAATTTTTTTAATTTTAGTCATTATCGACAATAACTTTGGGTGAACCTCACTTTAGAGTCGTAAAAAACAATGCTATTAACCTAAAACCCCTCCAGCACTCCCTTGAGCACCCCAACGCCTTTCGTGAGCTGTTCATCCGTCGGCGTGCTGAAGTTGAGCCGCACCGCGTTGATTTTGTCACTCGCTTCCACCGCGAAAGCTGCCCCCGGCACAACAGCGACCCCGGCTTCCACCGCGCGTTTGGCGAGTTCAAGCATGCAGATTTCGTCGGGCAGCGCGCACCACAGGAACAGCCCGCCCGCGGGTTTTTCGAATCGCAGGGCAGTGCCCGCCAAACCGGAGCACATAATGTCAAGCTTCTTTTTATAAATGCCGCAGATGTTCTCCACATGGGCGGCGACGTCGCAGCGCTGCATCCATTCGTCGACGATCAACTGGCACAGGATGGTGGTGTGCACGTCGCTGGCCTGCTTGCCCACGGTCATTTTCGCGATGATCTCCTGGGGCGCAAGGGCATAGCCCACACGCATCCCCGGTGAGAGAATCTTCGAGAACGAACCCGCGTAGACGACAATTCCGTCTGTGTCGAAGCTCTTGATACAGGGCAGGGCTTCGCCCTCATAGCGCAGTTCGCCGTAGGGGTTGTCCTCTAGGATGAGTACGCCATATTGAAGAGCAAGTTCGTACAGGCGCTTTCTTTTCGCGAGGCTCATGGTAATGCCAGAGGGATTCTGGTAATTTGGGATGGTGTAGATAAAGCGGACATTTTTCTCGCTTTGCAGGACTTGTTCAAGCTGGCCGATATCCATGCCGTCGTGTTCCATGGGCACGCCGCGCATGCGAACGCCGTATGACCTAAAAGTATTCAATGAGCCGATGAAGCTCGGGCTTTCCGCGATAATCACGTCGCCCTCGTTGCACAACACTTTTGTTGCCAGGTCCATTACCTGCATCGCCCCGGAAGCGATGATCAGGTCGTCCGCATCCGTGCCAATACTTAATCGGCTTTTGATATCTTCCCTAATACGCCCGCGAAGCGGGGAAAATCCCTCCGTGATGCCGTATTGCAGGCAGTCCACAGGCCGTTCAGCGAGTAACCTTGCGGTGATATCGCGTACGTCGTCCACTGGGAAAGCCTCCGGCGCGGGGTTCCCGGCGGCAAAGGGGATCATCCCCGGCTGCGAAGTCGCTTTGAGGATTTCACGGATGGCCGAGGGCTTCAGGGCGCTGATTTTGTCTGAAAATATGTAGTTCATTATGAAGTTCCTCCTGTTGCTTGGTCAGTTTGCTGCTGCTGCCTGAGGGCATTGGCGACATTCCGGTCCGTGATGGCGCGGGCATGCTCGCCCATGGTTTCATAGGTTCTGGCGCGGTAATCAAACGCATCGGCGTTGCTGGGGTCGAGCTCAATGGCGCGGGTCAGGTCATCAATGGCCTCTGGGTACCAGCCCGCGCGATAAAAACTGCCGCCGCGCAGCGCGAGGATATCCGCGTCGTTTGGCGCGCGCCTATGCGCGTTGGTGAAATCCCCAATGGCTGCATGGAAGCTTTCGAGGTTGTAGAAGCTCAGCCCGCGGTAGATATAAGCTTCTGTGATCGAATCAGGTTCGGTTCTCATTGCCTGCTCCAGCTGCGCAATTGCGGCGGCATATTGCCCGGCATTGAACAGCGCGATTCCCCGGTCGAGGTCGTTGTCAGGCGTGTGCGGCATGGTTGGCGGTGTATGGTGCTCGAAGGGCGGCGGCGTGAGCGTTTCGCTCGGCAAGGTTGTTGGGGCTTGCGTCGTGAATACGAATTCGCCTGGCTCGCCCGGCTCCGAACGCCCGCCAAGGGGCGTGAACAGAAACAGGCAGACGACGAGCACCACCGCCGCAAGCCCTGCCAGGACAATGATCCGGCTTCTCTTCCTTTTTTGGTTCGAGGCTTGTAACACAGGGTCCACTTCAGGGTCCCAGTGAATGCATTCGACTATGTTTCTTGCCATGATATTACCTCCAAAATGTGCTATATATGAGGTCAGGCGTCAAACGCCATGACCGTTTTTCCAAAGCCTTGCTGAACGTCCAGCCGGAACGCGTTGTGGATATCCGCAATTGAGCGCACCGGGACAATGTCGCCGATGAGCCGCTCGAGGGCCTGGCCGATCCAGGAGCATGCGCTTAGGAGCTCTGACGCACGTTGAAAGTCCACGACGCCGCATCTTGACGAACCAAACATCCGCAGGCCTTTTTCCAGCACCATGCGGGTGTTGATTTCCACGCAGTTTTCGCTTACGCCAAGCAAAGCCAATGTGCCTTCGGGGGCGCAGAAATCAATCATTTGGTTAATCGCCGGCTGGCAGCCCATGCCGCCCACGCACTCGAAGGCATGGTCGCAAAGAACTTCGCGCGCGCGCAAATGGACATGGTCGACATGCAATCTTTGGTCAGCAAAAGAAAAATAAGCTAGTTTTTCCCATATTGCGCCCAGGACGACCAGCTCGCAATCCGGGTACAGCGCGCGCAATAGCAGCGCCATGATATAGCCCAGATTGCCGTCGCCCCACACGGCCAGGCGGTCCCTGCGGGCATGGGCAATGTTTTCGAAGCGAGATATGGCATGCATCGCTACGCTGATGAGCTCCAGGAAAGAAGAGACTTCCGGCCTGGTATTCGTCGGCGCCAAGACGAGCCTGTCCTGGCCTGACAGGAAATATTCCTGCAAAAAGCCATCGTAGCCGCTGGAGCGGAATTGGCTGGTGCAAAGATAATTTTCGGCGATGAATTCATCCTGTTGGGTGGGAAGGTTCGGGCAGGGGACGACCAAATCGCCGGGCCGGAATTGGCCGCTTGGGTCAATAACAACCTCGGCGCAGCATTCATGGGTGAGAGCCATGGGTAGCTTTGCTTTGAGCACTTCCGGCGAGCGATTGCCCTGATAATAGCGTAAGTCGGCCTTGCATACGGAGAGAAATCTCGGCCGCAGCAGGGCCTGTCCGCTCTTGAGGTCAAGCTCCTGGCAGGCGGCTTCGATCATGCCCGGCGCGGTGAGGCGATAAACGACAGAAATCAAGCTGATTCCTCCTCAATGCCAAGCAGCGCATGCGCGACCTTCAAATCATAGGGCCAGGTGATTTTGATATTATGCACTTCACCCTGCACAAGGGCTACGGGCTCGCGGCGCAGGGCAAAAATACCGCATGCGTCAGTGAGCACGGCTTCTTCCTCCGGCAGTAGGGAATTCATAATTTCACGCAATTTATTGCATCGAAAGCTCTGCGGCGTTTGCCCCTGGAACATGCTTTTACGTGGGGGGATCATCGAAATAAACGCGCCGTCGTCACTGCGCACAATCGTGTCTGTCGCGGGGATGACCGTGTCGCAAGCCCCGTGCTTGCGGGCGGCGGCAATGTTGTCGCTGATGATTCGGTGCGTGACGAAGGGCCGCACGGCGTCGTGCGTGACGATGATGTGATCCTCTGCCGTGCCGAACTGCGCGGCAGCCCAGTCCAGGGCGCAGCGCAGGGTATCGTTGCGGGTTTCGCCGCCTTCGATGACCGCAACGCCGTGGTTACGCGGCAGGTGCTCGTTGAGGCTGTCCTGCGTAAACCCCAGCCACGAACGCGGCGTGAGCACAACCACGTGCTCCACCTGCGGGTGCGCGAGGAATTTCTCCACCGTGTGGACGATGATGGGCCTTGTACCTACTTGCAGGTACTGTTTTGGCATAGCGCTGTTGCCCATGCGGCTGCCGATGCCGCCGGCGAGAATGGCTCCGATGGTCATGCTGAATACTCCTTGCTGTTTTTGCTGGCGTTTGCGTTTTACTCATCCCATAGTTTTTTATATTTGCCCGGTGCTGTAAACTCAATTAAACCTAAATCGCGAAGTTGCTGCAATATTTGCCGAATTTTTGCTTCACGGTTGTGATTGCGGGGATATTGTGTCCGCAGTCGTTCTGATATAATATTTATGTCGCTGGTTGTGATTGTTTCACTGAACAATTCCAGTTCTAAGAAAACCGCACGTTTCCACCCGGAAAGGCCATCCGCGATCAAGGAGCTTTTCTCCCTGTTTTGCGTTATCAGGTTAAGGCGCGGATATTCAACGCGAGGCGCTGACGGTATTCGCGTTAGCAAGCCGATAATGTCGGTTACATGAGCTGCTGTGATCCTGCCTACGTCCTCTCTGTGAATGGTTGTGTTATAAAATTCTGCAGCAGAATGAATTAGTTCCGTATCATCTGTCAACACGCCGCATTCCGCATTTCTTGTCAAACCGGATGTTGTTAAGTTGGCCGAAGTAATCATGCAATACTCGCTATCGAAAATATAGATTTTTGCATGAAGATTCGAGCAATTATAAACTCTTCCGTCGCACTGGAGGGTTTGCTGCAGTGCCATAATATCAGACGCTTTGCTGTGATAATCTCTTAGATTTACTTTTGTTATCAGGTCAATACCAGCTTGGTTTGGTTTAACACTTAGAATATCAGCTATAACCTCTTTCTTAACATACGGAGCGCATAATCTGATGCTGCGTTTTGAGCTGGCGCTTAACGACAACAACTCATCATAGCAAGAGCTGCTAAGAAATCGCGTCATAAACTCTCCCCTCATTTCGTCACCATGCTGTCATATATGTCGCAAACCTCGTTGACTTCGCCCTGGGCGATCACCTGGCCTTTTTCCAGGATAATCGCTTTATCGCAAATGCGGCGCACCTGTTTGGTGTTGTGCGAGACAAACAGCACCGTCACGCCGCGGTCGAACATTGCCTGGATGCGCTTTTCGCTTTTTTTCTTGAACTTCGCGTCGCCCACGCTGAGCACTTCGTCGACGATGAGGATTTCGGGCTCAACCGCGGTCGCGATGGCAAAGCCCAGGCGCGCGCGCATGCCCGATGAATAGTTTTTTACCGGGGCGTTGATAAAATCCTTCAGCCCGCTGAATTCGATGATTTCGTTGTATCTTTCCTTGATATACGCCCGCGAATAGCCCATTGTCGCGCCATAAAGGAAAATATTTTCACGGCCGGAATAATTTTTGTCGAAGCCCGCGCCCAGCTCCAGCAGCGGGGCCACCACGCCGTGGACTTCAATTTCGCCTGTGGTTGGTTTCATCACGCCCGCGATGACCTTGAGCAGCGTGCTTTTGCCCGCGCCATTGAAGCCCAAAATGCCCAGGCGTTCGCCCCTTTCCAGCGTGAAAGAGACATCCCGCAGCGCCCAGTACTCGCTGTAGTTCACGCGGCGCTTGAGCAGGCGGATGACGTATTCTTTTAAGTTATCGATTTTCTCGTTTTGCAGGTGGAACATCATGCTGACGTTTTCCACGCGGATGGTGGGGTTGGGCATGGGGGCCTCCTTGGGTTTATGACTTAGTTCGATATGGAACTCCATTCGATGATAAAACCAACATTATTAAATGTAAAATCTATCCATTCAAGATGAACGGAATTATAGAATGAATCGTTCCATTTCCCCGATAAGCTGAGTCCTCCCCTGTATGGACTTGGAATTCTATATATTTGAAGATAGTGTTCGTCATTGTCTTCATAGCTTGGTTCACCGTAATCCCAGTTGGTATATTCAAACGGTTCGTCAGTTACCCACTCCCATTGGCCGGATGGTGTTCTGCTTGTTCCACCAAGCCAATATATATTTTTAGAACGATTTTCAATCAATTGCTCAATAAAATCCTGTTCTGCCTGTGAAGTAATGGTCGCTAAGTGCCCACCCAAGCTTTCGCAATAGGCTTTCGCTTCGTACCAAGTCATGCTACTATCAAATACTTTATACATGCTTCCATTGAAATATACTGTTTCACTATCCGCTACCGCAACTTCGGTCCCTAACGCGACAAGCATTCCAAAAAATCGTTCTACGCCCGGGAACACTCTTACCAATACCTGCAACAACCGCATTGCGAATGGCTTCATATCAAAGCTTACATATGATTCCGCAACAGCTGCAAGGCCTTCCTCCGGCGAGGTTTCGGCAGCAGCAAGCACAGCGCGGATTTCCGCCCCGCCCGTGGCCCTTCTCGAAATATGCCTC
>Ga0123353_10016369_pt1 | contig 10837 bp, 8 predicted proteins | sample TergutLab28metaG_3_FD_92763 | JGI IMG/M metagenome (GOLD analysis project Ga0123353, IMG submission 92763) | Labiotermes labralis P3 segment gut microbial communities from Petit-Saut dam, French Guiana - Lab288 P3 | ecosystem: Host-associated > Arthropoda: Insects > Digestive system > Gut ... | reverse complement strand
GCCTTGATCAATTTTTCCATGTTTACCCAGCATTTTTCTGGTCCCCAATGATTTTCAGCGCCTATTCTGAATCCATTGTCAAAAGCAAATTGCGCCAGTTCCTTATAGCGCTTGACCAGAAAATCAAATTCCTGATTAGTCCATCCATCTATTTCCTTGCGACCATTAGCCATATACGGACCGGCATCAAAACGGACAAAACCTACACCTAATCGTTTAGCGATCTGCATATAGCGGTCTTGTGTGGCACGAAGTTTCGCAGCATCCTCATTTCCGGAAGCCAGAAGATGTCCTTCATCTACTGCAATATTTGGTACGACTAATTGACGCTCCTGTAAAGCGCGGAACACCTTACTAATATATGTATCGTCATCGGGTTTTGTGATCATTCCGTTCCAGAGATCGGCTGCCTCAAGCCCGAAGCGGTAACGGCAAGTTTCAAAATAATGGAAAATATCCATCATACCCTCGCTCACCAATCCATGAAAGGAATAGGATAGACACGATACCGGCAAGGTTTTAAATACCTTTCGGTTAACCAACTCATCCGATGCTTTGGCTTCATTTGTAAGTGCAGGAACAGCAGCAACTGCAGCTGCACCGAATAACGTTTTACGTAAAAAATCTCTTCTGTTTGACATAATATATTTTCGATTATAAATTAAACAAATTCCCAACCTTTGCGCGTATCGCGATGAAGAAGTTTGTTTCCTTCCTCGTCGTTGGTAATACGTCGGGTATTAGGATCATAGATCATTTTTTTACCATTGCGCATCAGTGATACTGCGCCAAGGTTATAGGTTTCGGTGAGTTCGCGAATAAATTCAAATGAAGCGGGGTCCTTTGATTCCCCTTTTACATTTTTGATCCATTCTTGCAGCCACTGCTGTGACTCTTCCTGACCTGATCTTCTGCCCTCGTTCGTCGCAGACGCAGGTTTGATGTTGGCATATTTTTTCTCTTCAGCCGGAGAAAGTCCCACCAACGTTGGATCTTGCAGATAAAAACCACCTGTAATAGCGCCTTTTTCGCCAATGAACATCATTCCCTCAATCGGCAGATCGTCTTCTTTGTAACCAAAAGGAATATTAGGTTTCATCCCACCATCGTGCCATGTGAAGAATATTGTTCCACTCCCGTTCTTATAGGGAATTTCGAAACGGAATGCAGCAGCGTCGGGATATGACCATGTATTAACAACCTGCGAAGGAATCAGATCGTAATTACATTTTACCACTCTTGAAAATCGTGTGGATGCAGAAACAGCCGAACCAAGTCCAAATACGTTAAAAACAGGTATCATACTGTAGATGCCCATATCGGCAATTGAGCCTGCGCCAAATTCAAACCATCCACGAAAACAACAGTGGGTGTATTTTGCCGAATATTCACGCATCTGGGCAGGTCCAAGCCACAGATCCCAATTGAAACCCGGTGGTATCAATTCTCTTTCAGTTGGAATGTCGGGATATTGAGGCCAAACCGGACGATTGGTCCAGTTATGAATCTCTCTGAGTTTGCCGATAGCGCCTGCGTCTATCCATGCCTTAGCCTGTCGGATGGTGTTAAATCTCGATGCACTGTAAGCCAGCATGTGGGTGGCAATATTTTGCTGTGCTGTTGCCATGTCCACAACTTTCATGGCTTCGTGTAGTTTATTACCTAACGGTTTGTGCATGATCTGATGCTTTCCGCGTTTGAAGCAATCCACTGAAATGTATGAATGCAGGTGATCGCAGGGAATAATCTTTACGGCGTCAACATCGCGCATTTTTGTGAGCAATTCCCTGTAGTCTTCTTCTGCCTGAATGGTACCGCTGTATCCGGAACGATTCTTTCTGTAATACGTTTCGCAGACGTACTTCATTACATCTCGTCCGCCCGGATGTCCTGTGATTCCTTCGAGCCAGGTTGGTTCGTTCATCAGACTGCGCAAACTGTTACGAAGACCGTTGACACTCCAGCCAATATAATTATTGGTTTGACGGTTGGGGTCGGCAACGCCTACGATCTCAATCTGGGGACTGCGGAGCAAAGAGCCTATCTCCGACAATCCCTGATAGCCGCATCCGATATGAACCATTGTAATCTTGTCGCTTGGCGGAATGAAACCTTTGCCAAGCACAGAACGGGGAACAACCGTTGCCATACCTATAGCAGCACTTGTGGCTAAAAACTCGCGTCGGCTGAGTTTTCCTTTATTAGATGATTTTTTCATGGGATATTAAAATTAAATTTGTTAAATCATTTTGATAAAAAGATTTTGCAATATTATGGTTTTTTTTGTATCAATTTTATAATCTTGCTAATTATTTTTATTCATATTTGGGTATAGATTTGAGAATTTCTGTCATTGGGGTGTCAAATATCATTGTGTCTGGATAACTGTCTGAATATGAGATGTAAGTGTTTTTATAAAAAACTTTTATATTTTTTCAATAAGCATCAGTTCGTTCGGTTTGAAATTACATTGGTTAAGAGACCTGATATTGTGATGACCATTTCGTCCCGATGTGTTTTCAATTGTTTTGTCAGAATTTTTCCAAAATTGATTTCAGCGCTACCGGGCGACGGACCATAGTTGTTTGCCAGATCGAAATGAGTAATTCCCATTTCAAAAGTACAATTATTCATGCTTTGATCAAAATGAAAAATTTTTGAATATGGTGATTCAATTCTTTGTATTATCTTTGTTGGTTCGTTTAGTTAAAAAATCATTAATTCAACAAAATGAAATTAGATGTATTGTTAGGACTTCAATGGGGCGACGAAGGAAAAGGCAAAGTAGTGGATTTCCTCACCCCTCAATATGATGTGATTACTCGTTTTCAGGGAGGTCCAAATGCAGGACACACTTTGGAGTTCAATGGCTGCAAGCACGTGTTGCACACCATACCTTCAGGTATTTTTCATCCCGAAAAAATTAACATCATCGGCAACGGCGTTGTTATTGATCCCATCGTTTTCAGTAAGGAAATAGAAGCCTTACGGGCACGCGGAGCTGATTTGAAAAACCTGCTCATTTCGCGCAAAGCGCACCTGATCCTTCCCACGCACCGTCTGCTAGACGCCGCATCGGAAGCATCCAAAGGTACAACCAAGATCGGCTCGACGCTGAAAGGTATCGGACCAACGTATATGGACAAGACCGGACGTAACGGCTTACGTATAGGCGATATTTTTACTTCCGATTTCAATGCACGCTATCGTCAGTTGCGCGACAAACACCTGAACATGCTGAAACAATACGATTTTGCGGCAGATTACGAACAGGAAGAAAAAACATGGTTCGAGGCGATTGGTGTGTTGAAGACTTTTACGGCAATTGACAGCGAATACGTCATCAATCAATATCTTACAGAAAATAAAAGTATACTTGCCGAAGGAGCGCAAGGTACATTGCTTGATATTGATTTTGGTTCGTATCCTTTCGTTACGTCGTCCAGTACCGTGTGTGCCGGAGCCTGTACAGGATTGGGCGTCGCCCCGGCGCATATCGGCAAGGTGTTCGGCATTGTGAAAGCCTATTGTACGCGCGTTGGCAGCGGTCCGTTCCCAACGGAACTATTTGATGCAACAGGCGATGAACTGCGAAAAAAAGGTAATGAATATGGCTCCACCACAGGTCGTCCCCGTCGTTGCGGATGGTTGGATTTACCTGTGCTGAAATATTCGATCATGATCAACGGTGTTAATTCGCTGATGATGACCAAAGCCGATGTTTTGTCGGGCTTCGATACCATTAATATATGTACACATTACAAGGTGGACGGTCGGATAACCGACCAAATTCCATTCGACGTACATACAAAAATAGAACCGGTGTACAGGGAAATGAAGGGCTGGAACGGTGAAATAACCAATATATCGAAATTCGACAACCTTCCGCCGGAATTGAAAGAATATGTGGCATTTATCGAAAAGGAAACCGGCGTTCCATTTCAAATCATTTCGGTAAGCCCCGACCGTGAAAAAACAATATACAAGGAATTGACCATTGATAATTGACAATTGACAATTGGTGCGAACTCTTAACTCTTCATTCGTAATTTTTAATTCGTAATTCATAATTCTCATGTTTACGCCAGATACCTATAAAAAACGCCGCGACGAACTGCGGAAAATCTTAACAGGCGGGATTATCTTTTTTCCGGGCAACGACGAAGCGCCGTTCAACTATCCTGCCAACACCTATTTGTACAGGCAGGACAGTACTTTCATGTACTATTTCGGATTGCAGGAACCCGGACTTGCCGCAGTGATGGATTTAGACGACGGTTCGGAATGTCTGTTTGGCAATGATTGCACCATGAGCGATATAATATGGATGGGGCAACAACCATCCATGCGCGATAAGGCAGCTTCCATCATGATGGAAAAAACAAAGCCATACACCGATTTGGCTGGTGTTTTGCAGAAAGCGCAACAAAAGGGACGTACCATTCATTTTCTTCCGCCGTATCGCGCTGAAACGAAAATTCAAATATTGGATATACTCGGCATATTGCCCGCAAAACAGAAAGAATGCGCTTCTGTTCCGCTCATTAAGGCAGTGGTCAAAATGCGTATGGAAAAGGAGCCACAGGAAATTAAGCAAATCGAAATGGCTATCGAAACTTCATATCTCATGCACACATACGTGATGAAACATGCGCGTGCAGGAATGTTGGAAAGTGAACTGGCAGGCGCCATCGAAGGTATTGCGCTGGCAAACGGCGGTACGATAAGTTTTCCTGTAATATTGAGCATCAGCGGACAGATACTTCACAATCATTATCACGGCAATTCGCTGTGCGACGGGAGACTGATCATTACCGACGCCGGTGCCGAAACTGCAATGGGATATGCCGGCGATATTACCCGTACTGTACCGGTTAGCGGAAAATTCGATACACTACAGAAAGCTATTTACAAAACTGTTTTGCAGGCAAACCTCAAAGGCATTGAGATGAGCCATGCAGGCGTGTATTACCGCGATGTACATTTGGCGGCGGCGCGTGTCATTGCAGACGGACTGAAAGACATCGGATTGATGCGCGGCAACATGGAAGACGCAGTAGCACAGGGCGCTCATACCTTGTTTTTTCCGCATGGTTTGGGACACGCCATGGGACTTGACGTTCACGATATGGAGGGATTTGGCGAAAATTACGTGGGCTACGACGATACCATTACGCGTAGTAAAGAATTTGGTTTGTCTTCGGTACGTTTTGGACGACGTATTGAACCCGGTTTCGTTCTCACTGTCGAACCCGGCATTTATTTCATCCCTGCCCTGATAGACCAATGGGAAGGCGAAAAGAAACTGGCGGAATTTATTGATTATGAGTCGTTAAAAGCATATCGCAGTTTCGGAGGCGTCCGCATCGAGGATGATATATTGATTACCGAAAACGGCTGTAAGGTACTTGGAAGACCGGTTCCTAAAACGGTGGAAGAGATTGAGGGAATGAGGTAAGGGCGAATGAGAAACATCGTCATTTATCTCGTATTAATCCTGTTGCTGATTTCCGGTTTTCTTACGATACTGTTTACCGGCAGTGTTCGTATCCCTTTACCGGATATTTTAAAAATATTATTCGCAGGGCAACTTTCTGCGGAAGGATGGACGACTATTATTCTCGAATTTCGTTTACCCAAAGCCATTACAGCCGTATTAGCAGGCATGGCATTGAGTGTGAGCGGATTGCAGATGCAAACCGTTTTCCGCAATCCGCTGGCAGGTCCGTATGTGTTGGGGATAAGCGCGGGAGCAACTCTTGGCGTGGCAATCATGATGATGGGCGCTGGTTTTATCGCAGGAACCGCAGGCAACTGGATAAATGTACTTTCCGCTTTTCTGGGAGCGTCTGCCGTGCTGTTTCTGATTTTCGCGGTATCGTTGCGCATCAGAGACGTCATGACTATTCTGATACTCGGCATCATGTTTGGAAGCATTACATCATCGGCGATTAACGTCCTGCAATATTTCAGTAACGAAAGCGTGTTGAAATCCTTTACCGTATGGACAATGGGCAGTTTGAACGGCGTTACGGCGGAGCAGTTGAAGGTTTTGTCGCCATGCGTGCTGATGGGGCTGACGGTTTCGCTATTTACCGTGAAATCGCTCAATGCAATGCTTTTAGGCGAGAATTATACCCGTAGCCTTGGCGTAAATATCATTGCCTCGCGTTTGTTGATTTTTTTCAGCACCGGAATTTTGGCAGGCAGCGTTACCGCCTTTTGCGGTCCGATAGGATTTGTGGGCATCGCAACGCCTCATATCTGCCGGATGCTTTTCCGCACAGCCGATCAGCGTATTTTACTTGCCGGGAGCATTCTTGTCGGCGCTACGGTAATGCTGGTGAGCGACCTGATATCGCTACTTCCGGGAAATGGCGTGGTACTGCCCATTAATTCGGTTACTGCATTCATCGGCATACCGGTTATCATCTGGATTATTGTCCGTAATCACAGGATGGCTTCGTTGATGTAGATTTTATCTTTATTCGTTAATGCCTGCACAACCTCCAAAATTAATCATACAGTTACATATAATATTATTAATTTTTTGTAATATTTATATGGTACATAGGTACAAAAAGAAATTACTTCTCCAAAAAAATAAAAATAACCTGAAAATAGTTACATTTGCGCAAATATTCGTTTGAACGAGTGTAAAACATTGAAGATAAAGAAGAATGATTACTTTTAAAAAAACTCAATATAATTTGTTCTGACATGCAAATCAACGCTCAACTTTATTCCTGGCAAATTATCCTGAATCCCAATGCCTTATTAAATCGAAGCCGTCAACTTTGGAAGGAAATTGAGAACAAACTCCAAGAGGTTCAGATCAATTTTCTTCATCACGTAACTCCCACTATTCATGAAGCGAGTGAATTAATCATCAACCTTTGCAAAAAAGGAGAACGACATTTCATTATTGTGGGCGGAGATGGCACTTTAAATATTTTCGCGAATGCAGTTATTGAGGCTAAAGTAAACAGTTCTGAGGTTTATGCCGCGCTCATTCCCTTGGGTACCGGTAATGATTGGAGCCGTACGCACGGCTACTCAAATTGTCATCTTGATACGATTGATTCATTGGCAAAAGGAAATTTCATCAGTCACGATGTGGGGTTGGTTGAAACTGTCGTCAACGATAAAATAATCGGTACACGCTATTTTGTGAATATAGCAGGTTTTGGATTTGATGGTTCCGTCATTTTCAATGCAAGTAAAAAAACAAATAAAATTTTCCGTAAACAGTTGTATTTAATCAACTTGCTTAAAACTCTGCTTTCATATCAATCGCAAGCAATAACAATAAAAATAAATGATTTGACCGTTACCAAAAATATTTTTACGATAGCGGCAGGTATCGGACAATACAATGGAAACGGAATGCGTCAATGTCCCGAAGCAATTCCCGATGATGGCCTTTTTGACGTTGTAATCATTGAAAAAGTAAGCATTTTTAAGGTTCTGCTCAATATTAACAACCTTTTTAAAGGTACTCATGTAAAAAATATGAAAGAAATATCCACATTCAGAACTAATTATTTGGAAATTAATACGGAACCTTTTATTTTAGGGGAAGTGGAGGGAGAAGTGTTAACTGCCGGTAATTACCGGATCAAATGTCTGGGTTCGGCGATTAATTTATTAAGTATCAGCGGGAAAAAACTTGTATAAACGAGTTAGTAATTTCAAAAAATGAATATCCAAAAAATACGCGCCGATTTTCCAATCCTGGCGCAAACAGTTTACGGTAATCCCCTTGTATACATGGACAACGGGGCGACCACACAAAAACCGCAAGTAGTCATTGACACGTTGGCGCGGATGTACACCGATTGCAACGCCAACATCCACCGCGGCGCACACTACCTGAGCGAGCAGGCAACCGAAGCCTACGAGGGTGCGAGGCGTACGGTTCGCGATTTTCTCAATGCCGGATTGTCGCAAGAGATTGTTTTTACATCGGGCGTTACGGCGAGTATCAATCTCGTCGCTTTTTCTTATGGCGAACGGTTCATCAGGTCAGGCGACGAAATCATTGTTTCAGAAATGGAACACCATTCAAACATTGTACCCTGGCAAATGCTGTGCGACCGAAAAGGTGCGCGCCTAAAGGTAATATCTGTTTCCGACAGCGGCGAACTGATGATGGACGAGTATCGCAAACTTCTGAACGAACGAACGCGATTGGTAGCCGTTACACATGTTTCCAACACTTTGGGGACGGTTAATCCCGTAAAGGAAATCATTCGTCTGGCGCACGAAGCCGACGCTCACATATTGATTGACGGCGCACAATCGGTACAGCATACCAAAATTGACGTACAGGATTTGGGTTGTGATTTTTTCGCCTTTTCGGGACATAAAGTTTACGGACCTACCGGTATTGGAGCGCTTTACGGACGAAAGGAACTGTTGGATGAAATACCACCCTGGCAGGGCGGTGGTGATATGGTAGATAACGTCAGTTTCGTGAAAACCACTTACAATGAGTTGCCGTTCAAATTTGAAGCCGGAACCACAAATTACATTGATGCCGTAGGTCTTGAAAGCGCCATTCGTTATATTGAAGGTATTGGAATGGATGAGATTACCGTCTACGAACACGATTTGATGCTCTATGCCTGCGAACAACTCTCAAAAATCGAAGGAATACGGATTCTCGGAACAGCCGAAAACAAAATCGCCACCTTTTCATTTCTGTTAGACAACATTCATCCCTACGACACAGGGATGATTCTTGACAAGATGGGAATTGCCGTGCGAACCGGCACGCATTGTACGCAACCGTTGATGCAGCGTTTTGGCGTCGAAGGCACGGTTCGCGCTTCAATGTCATTTTATAATACACGAGAAGAGGTGGATTTATTATGCAAAGGATTGGAAAAAGTGAAAAGATTGTTTCGATAAAGACACATATCATTTTTTTTGTATCTTTGTCCTTCATCTTTTCAGTTTTTCGTTACATGAAAACCACACATTTGATTGTCCCATGCTTTAATAATGTGGCGCAACAACATCCCGAAATCATTGCTGAGTTGGATATGCTGATGAGAAAATCGCATGTTGACTCGGAGGCATTCCCGTCTTCACTTCCTGTTCAACTTTCTAAATAATTCTATAAAAAATTAAACAAGATGCAAGAACAATCATTAAAATCAGTTGTCGAACAATTCGATATCCAAGGTACAGTAACATCTGTTAAACCGCTTGGGGCAGGGCATATCAACGATTCGTACAAAGTTTTGACCGAGTCTGCCGACACTCCCGATTATGTATTACAGCGTATCAATCATTACATTTTCAAGAATGTAGATGCTTTGCAGAATAACATTCTAAGGGTAACTGACCATATACGAGGTAAACTTGCTGCGGCAGGCGTTCATGGCGTGGAAAACCGCGTATTGCGACTGGCTCAGGCAAAAGATGGCAAGTTATATTACAAGGATACAGATGGCAATTATTGGCGTATTCTGTATTTCATCCCCGACAGCCATAGTTACGACGAGGGCATCACACCCGAACTTTCGCTGTTTGCCGGTCGCGCCTTCGGCGATTTTCAGGCGATGCTTGCCGACCTTCCCGGCGAACCGTTAGGGGAAACCATCCCGAATTTTCACAACATGGAAAGCCGTCTGGCGACATTCCGACAGGCTGTGAATGACAACAAAGCCGGACGATTGGCAAAAACGCAGTTCATGGTTGACGAATTAGAAAAGCGTGCCGACGACATGTGCAAAGCCGAACGTCTGCATCGCGAAGGCGTGTTACCTAAACGCATCAACCATTGCGACACAAAGGTCAACAATGTGCTGTTCGACAAGAATAATCAAGTTTTATGTGTGGTGGATCTGGATACGGTCATGCCGGGCTTCGTGCTTAGCGATTTTGGCGATTTCATGCGCACAGGCGCCAATACCGGAAAGGAAGACGATACCGACCTGAACAGAATTTCGATTGATATGAAGATTTTCGAGGCATATACGAAGGGGTATCTCGAAAAAGCCAAATCGTTCCTGTTGCCGGTGGAAATAGAAAATCTTGCTTTCGGAGCCAAATTATTGACTTACATGCAAACAGTACGCTTCTTTGCCGATTATTTAGATGGCGACCTTTATTACAAGATACAATCGCCCGAGCATAACTGGCAGCGCACGATATCGCAGTTCAAACTGTTGCAAAGCATGGAAGAGAATTTTGACGAAATGTGCAATATCGTAGCGGAAGCAGTGCAATGAAGATAGTCATTGACGATAAGATACCATTCATCAAAGGCGTATTCGAACCTTACGCCGAAGTTGTTTATTTGCCCGGCGCCATGATTACGCATAACGAAGTTGCAGAAGCCGACGCGCTGATTGTCCGCACCCGAACCCAATGTAATGAAGACTTACTGAAAGACAGTCCGGTGAAATTCATTGCAACTGCCACCATTGGCTACGACCACATTGACACCCGATGGTGCGACGCCAATGGAATAGTGTGGACGAACGCTCCGGGTTGTAATTCAGGCTCGGTGTATCAGTATATCGCGTCGGTGCTGGCTACATTGTCAACTCATTTCGGGTTCATGTTCGAGGACTTGACTTTGGGCGTTGTAGGCGCAGGTAATGTCGGGAGTAAGGTTGCCAAATTGGGTAAGTCCTTGGGGATGGAGGTGTTGATGAACGATCCTCCGCGTGCAAAAAAAGAAGGTCCCGCTCAATTTGTTCCGTTAGATGAGATTTTGAGCATGAGCGACATCATTACCCTGCACGTCCCTTTGAACTGTTCAGGCGCTTATCATACTTACCATTTATTTGATGAAGACACATTCAAATGTCTTCCTCGCAGG
>Ga0123353_10016367_pt1 | contig 10838 bp, 6 predicted proteins | sample TergutLab28metaG_3_FD_92763 | JGI IMG/M metagenome (GOLD analysis project Ga0123353, IMG submission 92763) | Labiotermes labralis P3 segment gut microbial communities from Petit-Saut dam, French Guiana - Lab288 P3 | ecosystem: Host-associated > Arthropoda: Insects > Digestive system > Gut ... | reverse complement strand
TCAATTGAGGAGCTACTTGAATGAAAAAAGTAGCGGCTCCAGGTCTAGAAAACAGAGATTAACGGCTGTGGGGACCCGTTGCGCTGACCACGTGACACCTCTCTATCCGCAAAAGTTGGCACCAACTTCGCCGACCGGCGGCGGCCGCTCTGTCGGTATAGTTCGCGTGCGGACTAAGGCCACGGAGTTTAGTTTATTATATAGTATAATGTACTATTAATATTATCGTTTATTAACACTGCAATTATGAAATGTATTTCGTTTTGCGTGCTTCATGTGAAAAAACTGCTAGGGATAATATTTAGACGTGTACACTTATTCTTCTTCTTCATTTTTATTCTTTTGGGCTATGGTCCCGTGTGCCCTGACCTCCCTGATTTCATTACAAACATCTCTATCTCGTGCCTTCTTCCACCGAATCTAGCCACCCTTAATCTAGGCCTTCCTTTCTCCCAGAGACACGTACACTGGTACTGTAAACACGTATAAAAAACCGGTGAGGTGCGATAAATAAGTGGCGGTGAGGTCAATTCTGACTTACGTAAATTTCGAGTTACGTAGAACTTTTGGTACGGAAACCTTACGTAAGTCGGAAACTGTCTTATATTCAGCTTGAATTTCTCATTTCGTCAGCTATACATTCCTGAAGATTCGTTTCGAAATTATTACATAATTTTTAACGTAAAATATTTTCATATTAGGCCTGAATCTTGCAACAGTGAAGGATGTCGGGGAAACATTACAATGTAACCGAAGATTCAGAATCAGCCCCAGTCGTGGGATTTTAGGTATATGGTAAAGAACACGGACCCAAACAGGAAATAAATGTCTTCATTGTTTCAGTAACAGAATAAGTAATGATACGACCTGCACTAAAGGAGATGGATATCCAGTCATTCAGCTACTCCTTGCTCCTTACTGGTAGGTAGCGTTATAACAGCTGCGTGATTTCAAGCTTACGCCGTGGTGTGAAAGAGATCTTCGCTCTTCTGGGATGTTACGCAGCGTATACCGGTAGTTACCGACGTTTCGGCACAACCTATGAGTCCCATCTTCAAGGGTCAGAGAAAACGTCGATGGCTAACAGAAATTCAAAACAGAAACTTTTGATTCCATAAGTGGATGAGTTTTAACAGATATCAAATCCAGTCACAAGCGCACCATCTAAGTGGGTAGGAGGGAATTCGAATTCAGAGTTAAATCGGCGAAATCTGTTGTGGTCATTCAAAGTGCCGCGTTTTTACGGGCGTGCGTTACATCACTGAACCTGTTTTGTCGCCTGATTTACACTATGGGTCACCTTTCACCTACCTACAGGAGAGAGTCGGGCATCAGTCGCCAGTGAAAAGTCACCTCTCATAAGGGCGAGAAACAGCAGCATAACGCAGTCTGCATTGACTGCTGGTAACGAGAAAAATATGGGAAAAAACAAGTACGGATGACAGTTATTTTCTTAAATAATTTAAGTCTACTTAACATATGCAAGTTTCAGCTACACATATGAATGAAAAAGAAGCAGGCCCAACGGCTATCAGGCACGGAGAAATAAGATTATAAATATAAAAACCGTAATAATCTCTGATTCGAGATTCCTGCTTCCAATGGCGGTGAGGTTTCTGAGTGTTGCCTGGAAAACTGACGTTGTGTAGCTGTACACCAACGTTTCGGAGTAACCAGAATATTGTCCTTGAAGAAAGAAATGCTAGGGCTGCAAATTTGCTGCTAAATCACGTTACATCTCAGACGGCAATCTTCCATTTCGATCCTGAACATGAGGGGCAACATGTCCCTCTGAAATGGTGGTAACCACTTACAAAAACTATTAACGTTACAACGTAGAAGACTATAATGAACAAACAGGCAATAGGTTCTTTGGGAACGTTAATATCCATTTACAAAACTATATGTCACACACGACATCTTCAACCCTAAAGACGGAGGTAGTATGATGGTATCTAGCTACAAGACTACACGATGTCACAAGTCAGAAGCCCACAGTACGATGTGTGATAGGAGTCTTGTGTTTAGGGTCTGTAAAAACAGTGAAATTTAAAAGACGATTCTATATGGCGATAACTGAATGAGCGGGCGGAAATCATTACAAAAAGTCTGGTGAACGTCCAGTTGCAGATTATGTGTGCTGTAGGAGGTATCAGCTACAACATGTTTTCGGATTTAATCCAATTAAAATCGCGCAATTATTTTTCATAACCGAAGCCTCACACTAATCATACTACGCCAAATGACCCCACGCACATATTTAATTACTATTTTTCGCCCACCAAAATACTGCATCCAATTAAATATTCTATTGCACACAGAAAATCACAACTCAAGAATAGCGCACATCGCATGAAACTTAATGAGATAAATTCAGTGACAAACATGCACATATCAGTCATTAGGACGGCCAAAAATAATGCCTACGCTCCTGTATATGGGGAAACATATACATAAGCGTAACTGCTAATTAGGACTAGGTAAATAATATCAAAGGGTGAGTGGGTGGTAGTCCTACACAACTAACTGCATGTGTGAGGGGTGTACAAACAACACCTCTTTGGGAATTGCACTGGGCAAAGGATAAACGCCATTAAAATTGTCCCCACGGGCATTTACGCAAGCATGCCATTGAAACACCAGCCGATTAATCACTTCTGCAAAACAAAAAGCCTTTAACCGCTGCTGCAACCGCCACATCACCGCGGGCGGGCTCCATTTGAACAAACTTTATGTGCATCTGAGTGGGAAGCACCCCTGTTTCATATTCGGGAAGTCGTGGGTTCGTACGTCGGCGCGGCAAGCAGCTAAGGAGATAAAGTTTTCGCTTGCTTTTCCTCAGTAGTGTGCAGTGACGTGAAATAGGTACTCATGCAGTCAGTAACAAGCTCACTGTTGTCGTTAAAAGACCTGCAGTGTGTTCTGGATACTTTTATAATGCTCAGGATTTGGGGAGGAGGCGGGTACTTGTGAATGCAGTAATGAAAATTACACAAAATGAGGGCAATTTCTTGACTGAGAACCGGCCAGCTTCTCAAAAAGGATTCTTCTACATGGAGTTAGTCACTTAGTCACACTTATTATTTTAAGGCAGATTTATAAACGTCCGGTGCTAAGACATAATAAGTTTTGTGGGTGTGCTGAATACAGTTATTTACTATGATTATGGCTAGTGGCGAGGCACATCGCCTCGAAGTCTTTCTCATGTGTATCGTTTTAAAAACTGCATCTCTTTCCGTCATCATACATTTGGTGGTGGATGTGGGAAAGGAGGAGGAAATTCACGATGAACGACAATGTCCAAAATAACAGGGACGATTAATGTTAGCATAAAGCCATTAGAAACAGAATCAGCGCATTTCAACTACTCTTTCAGTAAACAAACCTCACAAACATGTGCCATAAGCGAATGTCTGAACTTTAACAAAGATTTAAAAGGATTGTCTGTTAACACAGGATTCTTCACCTTCAAACACCGTAAATTTATTTGACACTCCCAATGAAGATTTTTCTCTTTCTATTATTTGCTCTAGGAAGCCCAGTGAGTGGTGAAGGGTGGCTGAGAAAACAATTGCGAGACTTCCTTTCTGGGGTTGATAGACACGATTGGTCACAGATGTTTCCAACTGCTTTAATGTAAAGAAAAAGGGGAGTCTGAAAAAATGTGATAGGAGTCGCTGAGCCCCTTTCTGAAGATGAAGAAGAGTTGGCTTAATCTTATGCATATTTATACAGCCGCGGTTTCGTAAGGTGGGGGTGGGGTGGGTCGCTCTGAACACACTGAGGGGATTTCTTCTGTACTATACCGGAAGAAGTTCGCGGCAGTGTTTTCATAACAGTAACTGTTGTTTGTTGCCAGAGCCCTCTGTTCGTATTCCAGAAGGCTTCCTTTTCAAATCGCAAAGATACTACATGGTAGCGTGCACTGTCCATGAGGCCTGACAAAGATCATTCTAACTCCAAGACAAATAAACTTCGAAAATTCTGAGAAGGTATTTCGATGTGACAGAAAATAACATCCACGAGTACACAGAAAATTACGTAACAGGAGCATAATTACGCGGAAGCTAGTTAATTACTGGAGCCAAACGATAGTCGATGCATTACCTTAGCTATGGCCTGGGAAACCGAGCTATCATGGTTCGATTCCCGGCAGAAGCAACAGATTTTTCTACTTTCGACAGCATCCAGACAGACACTAGGACACAAACAGCCTCCAATTCAAAGAGCAACGAAAACTCATAAATCGAGCATAAAACGGCGGGAGATCGAAGACGACCTTCAGAAGTACCTAGAGCTGAGGTGAAGTTTGGCTCCGGTCCCTCACACGCGTTTATGGTGTGCACAGGGACAGATTTCTCATTACCATAAAAAAATATTATTATAAATAAAGGGTAATTAGGGGCATGCCACCAGAAGTGTACGAGTATAGCAGATTTTAGTAGGAAAAGGAGAAAAGAGATTACCTGGAGGACAGTACTGAAGTGGAAGGACGACATTAAAATGAATCCCAGAGACAGAGGGAGTGACCGCGTGGACAGATTTATCTGGCTGAGGACAGGGATGAAAGGAAATGGTGGATATTTTAGACATGGTGAAGGAGGCTCGGTTTCCTGTTCTAACAACATGAAGTACAGTAATGAACAGTTGAGTTCATGGTTACTGGCACTACAGCTGTGAAACACACAACAATCACGACTCTACAGCTGAATCAATTAAACAAAATTCCCAGCGGCAGTGGAATAAAGAAGTACTACTCAAACTTATCAATGTGTCTTTATTTAACCGGAAAATTGATACTTCTTGTCACTATATTTTCCAGTATAACTGAGCGAAATTCAAGCACGATACTTCAAAAGAAGAAATCGACTTAATTACCCGTATCTACTCCCTGCTTTTTAAGGGACAGTAAACAACCTCTCACCCCCTCGATTCCTCATTAACTTCCCACTCTCATTGAGTTCAAAGAAAATTAATCTGGGCACAAATTTTATGTCTAATTTCCAGTTATAAAAGTTTGTACGAAAAACTAGAACGTTTCAAACTCTGACCCAACTCTAATTATTCTGTGTTCATTTGAAACGCTTCAGTCAACCCGTCTGATTTCAATTTATGACTCAGCCCGCTTACATTTTAAAGCAAAACATTTATTTTCATAAAAGACGCAAAACTGTCAAGTTGCAGTGTACACGCCATTAAGCCATATTATAGTCATCTTTCTCAACCTCGGCATTAAAGGGACGCGAATGCTTAGCTTTACCCCTCGGCCGTTTTATCTCCGGGGGGAAACATCCCTCGAAACCCAATGAATAACATTTTGGATGGGCCCGATAGATGGTCTACGTACTTCGACGAAAAGAAAAATCTCGAAAATCTCTTGCCTCTGCTGTAACACGATCTCTCTGCTGTACGGTCTTGTCGCTATAGCGACTGAGCTATCCAGGCTAGGAAGCAAAATGTTACAGACCACGGACTCCCTCGAAGCACCGTCGAGTTCGTTGGTACATACGGAACAATATTATAAACGAAATCAGGCCCCCGTCACCACCCACAGGGCACTGCAGACGAGCGGGTGAAAGGAGGAAGCCGGAAGGGGGCCTGGGCCTGAATATATTGCATATATTTCTGTCTTTCTCGGTAGTACCATTTTTTGTCGACTGTACAAATTGAACCTTTTATACCATGTAAAATTCATTCTACACTGACAGTCAGCCTTTTCGATTTAGTTTTATTTTTTTGCTGGTCTGCCCTTACTGGGGGACCCAAAAAAATTTGATACCGGGGCCTGAACCTGCTCTCGACAGCCAAGGGTTACGAATGATCTCGAAATTGCAGACAGCACGTCCCTCTTACAATAGTATATAACTACAATCTACACGGCGCCATACATAACACAACCGATATGAATGTTGACCACCATGAGAACCTTAAATCTCAAACTGCATAATCTGTTAACAATCGATCAGTGAAGAAGATATAATAGTGGAATTGTAACACGTGTTTGCAAGTAGGTATAAATTTCAAATTTGTTTTTCGCCAATTTCACTCCTCGCTAGTCCTGATCTTCCAAGTACAACAAATGCAAATACAGATTTGTTAAAACTTACCACTAAAAAATCAGAATTTCACAAAAATACTGAGCGGACAGCTCAGCTGAAAAACTAAGTAATGGATAAGGCCATAGCGGAACTGGAATCCGATTCTTGTCAAACACATCCAGTACGGCTCTACGCCTCAGAAGCGTATCGAAAGACACTCACAGCCATTTCTCCAGGGATAAGGTAGCCAAGGTGGAAAGCTGACTGCTTACATCCTTGTCGTACAGAGGTTAAAATGCCTGGACTTATACCACCACTTCTCCATACATTTTGGTGGAGTAATTCTTAAAGCTTTGAAGACTAATATTGATGTAGAGACTTTGTATGAGTCAGTTCGTACTTGGCAGAGAACACAGTCTGCTCTCATTCGAAAAATCAGGTGGTTAATTCTGTACAGGAAAATACTCGCTGTTTACTGTGAGAATTTAAAGGATAGCATAAATACAACTTGTGGGTAAAACGCTGATGTTTTCATTGCTGTACCTGGCAGAGCACAATCGAGATGTAAAGAGTTTATCAAGCATGGGGACAATTCAACTACCCTGCCTCCAAACAACCGGTTCCAAGAGATAAAAACGTTAATGATAAATGACACGCTCAGCTACTCAAGAAGTTCCCTTTCTTTCTTCCTCTGTTTCTTTCTTGCTTTCTTAGTCTTGACTTCTTTGTACCTAATCATTGTAGGCGTAGAGATTATTCTTACAATTTATCACACACACACATGCGCTGTAGGACTCCTCAGGACGAGGGATCGGTCCGTTGAAGAGACCTCTACGTGAACACACACAACAGTCATACGAGAAAAACATCCATGCCCCCGGTGGGATACGAACTCGCAGACCCACGCCTCAGTAGCCCGGTCACCGGGATTGGCCAAAGAAATTCGCTGCCTTTAATACTTGCTCAAAGTTCAGTGTTGTGGACAGAACAGCCTGCCACTGGCCACTATCCTTTGGGACGATGTCCAAGGCTGGGCTTTCGTGTTAGTGACTTTAAACCTATGAGTGCTGTTACCAGAGCATTTGTTAGCGTTGCTAGTGTCGAATATTGACACCTGAGCTGACTATGAAACCCTGTAACTAACGAACGTCACTTCTGGAGGGACTTAGGAAAACCTCTGACAAATAACAACTTCGCTGAAATGAGGGCCATGATGAAAGTATCTGACTATTCTGTCGTTGAACTGCAGAAGTAATACACTCAGTATGTATGGAGACTGAGCTAACCATGTTTTCTTATCATTTCCCAAACAAATCACGTACCTTCAAGGCATTCTTCAGTGCAGGGTACATCAAATCAAACATTTACTACCGAAAAAAAGCAAACAAAAGGCTGAACAGAATTACGGAGTTATGTCAGGGACCCCGGCAGAGGACAGTAACCCCTGCATTGTCACCCATCTTCAGAGGGTAACAATTACCCGCAAGCAGTAATTGCACGGCAGAGGGAAATGGTAATCCACAATGCTTAACCGTTTAAGGCCTAGCGGTTACTGTATTTATCACCAGTTTGAATATTCCAAAATTCTACATTCTGCCCTCAGTGTATTGATATGTTTGTGTCGATCTCAGGACAAAAAGAGAATTTTGCGCTATAGAGCATTCAGAGATTGGTTTCTATAACCGAAATGGCAAGTGTTTACTCTGCGGTACGAACTGGGCCTTTAAATAGAACGGATTACGTTTAGTCGGTAGAGGGCTAAATCTGTATTTGTGGGCCCGAAGCAAAGGCTGTGCCAAAAACGAGTAGCCTATTCGAAGAGTTGAATGAGCAGGGACCAGGCCATAAATTAAAACAGCGCCATCCCAGTTATATATTAAATGAGATTCTTCACTTGTTAAACGTATTTCAGTGCCCATATCTCCTCTCTACCACTGTCCTTTCGGGAACCTTCTACGACAGTCTCGATGTTCGTGAATCCCAGTGTTCGGGATTTCGAAATCTCCTAACCACCCGTCTTGATATCACTGTTTCGACCTTCCGTGAATGGTTCTGATCATTCGGAATGAGATCATGTGAAGGGGAAGTGTGTTTCACTTCTGTCCAGCTATGGCGCATATAACATTTAGCTCGTTCAACCGCGTTCTTTCATGAAGTTACGTTGATTGCGTTCGTCCTTTATGGTATGGTATTTTCGTTTATTCATATAATGCATCTCATGATTAAAAAAAAATATATTTTATTAAAAATAAATTCCGTGATTTTATAATATTTCTTGAGGTTATTTTATATTTTAGTTGTGGCGTTTCGTAAGTCTTGGAACCGAAGAGGAGTTTCACATTGAATATTGATTTTGATATTTTTAATTTCAATGGTCGTGACTGTTTTATCGGTCCCAAATAACCGCGAAAATCGAGGCGATACAGAATTTCACTCTTATTTTTCATCTGTCCATTTTTCTATTTTATTTTTTAAAAGTTTTGGTAAAGGAAAAAAAAAAAAAAAATTGAAAGACGGAAGCTTGCGATGTTGCAGGGTTTCCAGCGAGGTCAGAATTTCCTATAAGCGAACACACACACACACACACAAGCGCGCGCACGCCCACACAAACGATTTCATAACTACAGAAGATGCAAAGACAAAAAAGGTAAAGCTGTCCCTGTACACGCCTTAGGTACAGTTATGGCTCCAATGATGTTTAAACTCGACACCAGAGGAGTGGTCAACATCATGCCGCAGCCGCTTTACTACCGTCGAAACAGTCCCTGGTACACAGTAAGTGGGGGGGCCTGGCGGGGCCGCAGCCCGTATGGACATATCCGGAGACTAGGAAAAATCTCTCGTCGTAGTCGGGAATCGAAAGCCGGATCGTTAATCCCGTAGCCTAGTCACTATCCCGAGTCCGATGTGAAGGTATATACATGCATTATCGAACGATGCGTCGAAACTGGCAATAAAGGCTCGCTGTCAGTGATAACAACTACGAAGAGTGTAGCCACAAACAGAGCTGGGTGGCGCATAACTTCACACTTCGGTACCAAAGTTCCATCCACCAAACGCCAACGGAGAAATCTCGGGATTTCGGTTAATTCACAGGAGGAGTCTACAGAGAATGGCGGAGAGAGATATCTAAATGCACCTGCCCGGGAATCAAACGTTACACCCATATGCCGTAACATCGCCAAACGAGTCACCGCAGCGGCATCTGGTGCAAAATTCTTTTCAGGTTTGTTTCTAAATGCCTTAATTCCTTTATAATTGTGTCGTCATCATTCGGTCTCCAGTGACGTCTTTCGTTTAAACATAGTATGAACACCAGCTGCACTAGTAAACATTTGTGGCGGATTTAGGTCCGCTTCTGTGGTAAAAAAAGGCCCGGTGTGGCCCAGAGGGTGGGTGGAGGTATAGCTCTACTCTTCCATGACGGCAGCACTAGAAGGGGGTGAATGGTCAGTAGCACGCCCCGGTCGCACTTTACCCCCGGGATAGACCCGGTACCCATTTTACAGGAGGCTAGGTGGGCCCCAGGGCCGGTCCGGACGGGCGGAAAATCTCGTCCCCACCGGGATTCGATCACGGACCGTCCAGCCCGTAGTCAGTCACTATACTGACTGAGCTACCCGGCCCACCCTCTTCTGTGGTAGGATCTTCATTTTAATAACTTGAATGCTATGACACACTTATGACCCCATCAGACAGAAATTAAATTTTCCAACTTATGACTGTTGTCACTTTGTGTTCCCCACTAGCACTCAATATCTGTTTCGATACCATTTTGAGATAAAATATATAAATGGAAATGTTACTTCTTCACTTTGCGTAAATGTTATCCATATTTTCAACATGGTCTAGTAAGTGGCAACTGCATTACACGGACAGTTGATGCAAGCAATGTAGTGTAGAGTATGCGTGATTTTAGACCTTTTGGATTCTTGACCCTTGAAGATGGGACCGACAGTTTGTCCCGAAATGTAGGTAAGAAATTACCACCACACGCTGCGTAATAAGCCAGAAGAGCGTAGGCCCCTTCTAGTGTAACGTAATTCCGCGGTGTGCGTCCATTTTATATGCTAGGCGTGCTGAGAAACAAAAGAATAAAGTAAAGCATGAAGGAATAAAGTAGAAGGGCCGAAGGAAGGAACTGGCAAGAATAAAAGGCCGATAAAGTAACCCAGTCAGATCAACCCCCCTTCGAAATTTCCTAGGGGAGTATTCCGTGCCATCCCTAACACAATTCCTAACCAAGTACTACTTCTCAATGTAAACACGTACTGCTACTAACTCCCCTCCCCTAAGTTTCGCCTTCTATTTACTTCCCCAAGTTTCGTATTATGACGACAAATAGTAGGACCAAGGCAATTACTATAGACGTCTTCAAACTCGCCAAGCCTCGGCCGAATCAGTAATGAGTGCAAATAAACCGTCCTTACAAGCAGTTCGTCCCACATTTCCGCGCCACGTTCAAATGCAACCAATCATATAAACAATACAAAAACTGTTGTCCTGTCTGTAGTACCGCACTACTAGCTCAAAAGCACCCTGTTGTCCTGTCTGCAGTACCGCACTACTAGCTCAAAAGCACGATGTCCTGTCTGTAGTACCGTACCGCTGGATCAAAAACACGATGTTCTGTCTGTAGTACCGCACCGTTAGCTCAAAAGCACCCTGTTGTCCCGTCTGTAGTACCGCACTACTAGCTCAAAAGCACCCTGTTGTCCTGTCTGTAGTACCGCACTACTAGCTCAAAAGCACCCTGTTGTCCTGTCTGTAGTACCGCACTACTAGCTCAAAAGCACCCTG
>Ga0123353_10016365_pt1 | contig 10838 bp, 7 predicted proteins | sample TergutLab28metaG_3_FD_92763 | JGI IMG/M metagenome (GOLD analysis project Ga0123353, IMG submission 92763) | Labiotermes labralis P3 segment gut microbial communities from Petit-Saut dam, French Guiana - Lab288 P3 | ecosystem: Host-associated > Arthropoda: Insects > Digestive system > Gut ... | reverse complement strand
TATGAAGCCGTTCTCATAAAAATACTGCAGATTGACCGGCAGCGCGGCCCACATGGGATAAGGCAGGTTCCAGTAGTCATAGTTGGAAGGGTAATCGTATTCGATGAAATTGCTTGCGATTTTCACCCAGCCCTCCAGCTGCCTGCGGATGGTCGCACTCTCTTCGCCCGTGCAGGATTTTAAGGGGTGTGCATAGCACATGGTTATGGGCGCGAACCACACGTTGACGCGGTCGCTGAGCCTCGTAATCTTCGGCGGATCCATCGAAGCGGCGTAAGCCAGTGTGCCGATCAGCATTTCCGAGCCGATTTCATCCAAAGCTTCGGATACCCGGTTGAGCAGCCTTACAAGGGTGGCGCCGGATTCGCCCCGCCCGCCGCGGGTCCCTTCTTCGTTATATACCGCCACGCAGCTTTTACACTGGCAGCAGAGATCGGTATCGTTGAGAGCCATGCTGATGCAGAAGGGCGGTGATTCAGAGGCCGCGTACGCTAAGGCATGATCGATGTATAGCTGTATAACTTCCTCGTTTGTCATGCAGGGGTTGGCGTATTCTCCGGAAACCCGCCGACCCTTTTTATTCAACGCAAACCATTCCGGATGCTCGGCGAAGTACTCGTCTTTTAGAATGGAACCCACATTATGCCCCGCAGTATACCGTTCAAGGCCTCCGTATTTTTCGTCGGCGACCGTCCCCGCGCCCGCGTTTATGCGGTTGGCAAGGCAGTAATCCGTATCCTGCGTCAAATAGGGCACGACGACAGGGTTGCGGAAGGCGAAGGCCGGTTTTTCCAGCTCGTCGATTTCAACCGGGACGGCCACTGTTTGCGCCTCGGGGACGACGACGGCCTCCTTTGTAAGCCATAGGCAGCCCAGATATTTTTCAAGGAAATCAAACACGCCGTAAAGGGTACCCCGTTTTTCCCCGCCAGCAATGACTATTGTATCGCCGAAGGTTTTCAGTATAAAACCTTCATTGCCCAAATCATCGCGGTCAATTCGGAATGTGTCCGCGCCTTCGCGGTTTGTTTTGCCGATGACGAATTCCTTCGCCTGCGCGGCTTGCCCGTCCGTTGCGATCGGCAACCTGCAGCCGCTGATGCGCTCCAGATATTCCTGCAGCTTTTCCGCTGCGGTAATCTCGGCAGACGCGGCCTCTTCTCCCCTGACGATGACATACTCGCTTGCGCCGTTTTCTATAACGGTCATCAGGGGCACCTCGGGCTTTTCGTCAATAGGTTTGATCGGGACGAAGGGTTCGATTGCTTTTGCCGAAACCGGGAAAATGCCGATCAGCATCAGCAGCGCCAGTACAACAGCCGGGATTTTTATGGGTTTTCGCATGGGTAACACCTTCCTTTTATGTTCTTTTATAAAACATAATATTGTCATGCACTCCTTGCTCTGTGACCACAATTTTATCATAACCGGGCATGATTGTCAATGGTGTAAACAGACATATGACAAACATATTCTTCCTGTTTATAGCTAATTTTTCTTGACTTTTTCCCGATATGCGTTACAATGAGAATAGAAAAGCCGAAAAGCCCGTATTGTTTTCGGATTCGATTTAACGGAGGCGGCCATGTTTTTTCACGAAGCGACCTATGACCTTGAGGAGCTTGCGCGGAGCAACTTCCACATCCATACCTCCTTTTCCGCCTGCGCGAAACGCGACATAAAGCTCCCGGCCATTTTGCGGGAAGCAGAGCGGAGCGGCCTTGAGCGCGTCGCCCTGACGGATCATTCCCCCGCGACGGAAAAACCGCTTATGCGGCAGATTGCGGACCTGAAGCGGCAGTACCGTGAAAGCGGCGCGGAATTGCAGGTTCTTTTCGGAGCGGAGCTTTCCGCCTTCGCGCCGGGCGAACACAGCGAAACGGAGCTGACGCGGGAGCAGCTTGATTACCGGCTTGCAAGCACTAACCATTACCATATGGAGTTTTGGGGGCATCCGGAGGAAAAGACGGCCGCAGGGTACAAAGCCCACAACTTTTCAATTGTGCGCGCCCTGTTCAAAGCACCGCCGCGCGGGCGGACGGATTGTGTGGCGCACCCCTTTTACGGGCGTTTCGTCCGTGCGCTGCCTGATGAAACGGAGCTGACGCGGTCGATCACGGACAGCGAGCTGGGCGACATCCTTCAGGAAGGGACACGGGCGCAGGTCGCCTGGGAGCTTAATGCCAAAGCGGTGATGCGCGACCCGGGTTTCTACCGCCGCTATTTCAACATAGGCAGGGAAACAGGCGCGGTATTCAACTTCGGCACGGACGCCCACCGCTTGGAGGACATAGACCCCCGCCCCTTTTTGGAGCCGCTGCGGAAAATCCTTTTATGAAAAGATTTATACGCCCGGAAATTGCGGGCGGTATGCTGCGGTGCATATATTTAGAATAAGATAAAACATTTTAAAAGAAACACCAAATAAAATAAGGGGGATGTTAAGTTATGATATGTTATGCCGGAGATTGGTACGGATGTAAAGAGGTTCCGTTCGAGGAGCGATACCGCCTGATTAAGCAGGCGGGCTTTGACGGCGTGTACGCCTGGTGGAACGAGGAGGGCATGGACGATTACCGCGCCCAGCCTGAGATGATCCGCGGCTTAGGTCTGTATATTGAGAATATCCACGCCGAAACAGGCGGTTCGAACTATTTTTGGGAGGATACCGCGGACGGCGCGGCCACGTTTAAGTATTATCTCGATTTGATCGGCGAATGCGCGGAGGCTGAAATCCCATTGTTTGTTATACACATGGGCATAGGCGCAGGGTGTCTGCCCCCCGTGAGCGATGTGAGCGTAACCCGTTTGCGGAGCATGATAGACAAAGCGGAGCGAAGCGGTGTCAATATAGCGATAGAAAACCAGTGCGCGCCTGATAAAAACGAAAGGGCTATGGAAATTCTTGAAATGTTCGGCTCGCAGAGGCTCGGCATGTGCTATGACAGCGGCCACGGCAATGTTTTGCATTCTAACGGTACGGGCAGGAAGATGCTGAAGCGGTTCGGGCATAGGCTGACGGCGCTGCATCTGCATGACAACGACGGTTCGGGGGACCGGCACCGCCTGCCCTTTGACGGCAGCATAGACTGGCCGACCCTCATGCGTCAAATTGAGGAGCTAGGCTACAAAGGTCCGACGACCCTTGAAATGGGCGGCGAATATCCTGATCTGACGGCGGAGGAGTTTTTGGGTATTGCCTTTGAGCGCGCAAAAAAACTGGATGACCTGCGAAAACGGCAATAATACTAATCTTAGCTTGCTAAAACCGATAGAATATTGTAAATAAAAAAAATTGGAGAGATGATCATTATGACAGTCCTGTTTTCCAGAATCGCAGCCTTGTTTTTAGCAATAATCTTGGAGCTTACGGGGTTTCTGCCCATGCCGCCCGCAAAACGGGGGCTTGAACCTGCGGAAGCGGACGGAACCTTTCATATGCAGCCCGCGGAGCAAGCCGCCGCAAGGGCCGAAGTTTTAGCCGAAAGCTATTTTAAGCAATATTACGACCCGCTGTTTAAGCGTCTGAGCTTCTACCCCTACAGCTTCCGCACAGCCTCCTGCTGGGAATATATAGGGCTTCTTTCCCTTGTCTGCAAGCTCGCCGCAATAGATGAGACCTATTTGGCTATGGCGGATGACGTTCTTGAAGGGCTTCGGCATTACCGCCGGGAATATAAGGACGGCAGCTTCGCGGGATACGCGGTAAACCGGAAGCTGTTTAAAAACGCGCCCGCTACAGAAGACATAGCCTACGACGACAATATGTGGCTCGGCCGGGATATTATAAGTCTTTATGAGCTTACGGGCGAGGGCAAATATTTTGATATGGCCGCGGAGATTGCCGACTGGCTTATCGAAAACGCTTATGTCGGCCTGCCTCCGGCTCTATTCGAGGAAAAAGGGCTTCCCGTCAAAGACGAGCCTGTGGGCGGCTTTTATTGGAGCTATAACAAGGATGCTTTGCATACCTGTTCCAACGGGCCCGCCGCGCAGTTTTTGGCCGCGCTTTATAGGGCAGGCGGCGGACAGGAATATTTAGACCACGCCAAAGCCTCATATAATTTCCTTTATTACCTTGAAAACAGCGACGGCGTATTCCACGACCTTATGCGTTTTGAAAAGGACGCTGGAAACAATATAACCGCAATCAGCGGGTATGACGCCGCGACATACAGCTACAACAGCGGCTCGCCCATAACGGCGGCGATAGAGCTTTACCGTATTACGGAAGAAGAGCGATATCTGCTCGACGCGGAGCATTGGGCCGCTTCGGCGGACGCGTATTATGCCCGGACCTCCGATATGGAAGGCGTCAGGCAATACCCGCCGGGCAACGCGAAGGTCTGGTTCAACCTGGTTCTTCTCAACGGTTATGCCGCGTTCGCCCCATACTCGGACGGGGCCGCCGCATATATCGAAAATATGCGCGGCAGCATCAACTACGCTTATGACAACTACCGCAGCACAGGATTTTGGGGTGTAAATGAAAATATCCTGCCGACGGATTGGGTAAAGGGCTTCCCGGAAGAGGGATACCGCCCGGTTGCCCTGGATGTGAGCGCGGCTGCGGAGATTTACGCCATGCTGCATATATTGATATGCGTATGACAGACAGAGAAAACGTATTATCGCTTTTCCGCAGGACGGGGTATGAGCGCGTACCCTATGATTTTAATTTATGCGCCTCTCAAATCGAACAGTATAAAAAAAACACCGGCTCGGATCTGCCTTATGAGGATTACTTTGACTTCCCGCTGCGGAGGTTTTCGGATTTGCCGGAAGCCGCGCCCGAACCGGGGGTTTATATGAAATATTATGATTCCCCCCTTGCCCCCGGCGCGGTTGTCACTGCCTTCGGCGTGGCGCGCGAGCCGGGGGGCGAGGGGAGCTACCATTTTTTCCGCCAGCGGCACCCGATGGCTGGCTTTGACAGCGCGGAGCAGGTTTTGGAATACCCCTTCCCCTCCCTGCCTTTTAACATTATAGATATTCTGAAAGAACAGGCGGACGCGGCACATAAAAGAGGCAAGGCGTCCGTGGGGAGGATGTCCTGCACGATATGGGAAACCGCATGGGCTTTGCGGGGCATGGAAAACCTTATGGTAGACATTATGACGGAAAACCCTTTAGCGGAGGCGCTTTTGGACAGGCTGACGGCGTTTTCCTGCGAACGCGCCGCCAATTTCGCCCGTGCCGGGGCGGATATCCTCCATTTGGGGGACGACGTGGGAACACAGCGTTCTTTGCTTATGAGCAAAGAAATGTATTGCGCCCGGTTAAAGCCGCGAATTAAAAAAGTTATAGACACTGCAAAGTCAATAAGGCCTGACATACTTGTTTACTACCATTCCTGCGGGTATGTCACGCCGCTTATAAAGCATTTTGCAGACGCCGGGATTGACATTTTAGACCCCGTGCAGCCGGAATCAATGGATTTCGCGGAAATCCACGCCGAATTCGGTGACAGGCTCTCGTTCAACGGCTCTGTAGGCACCCAAACCACACTGCCCTTCGGCGCTCCCGATGATATAAAAGAATATGTTTGGAAAAACCTTGATATAGCGGGGGAAAAAGGCGGGCTGCTCCCCTGCCCCACCCATACCGTCGAGCCGGAAGTGCCGTGGGAGAATATTGTGGCTTATGTTGAGGCGTGCGGAAGTTATAAATAATTCATAATGCATAATTTATAATTCATAATTTCGGCCGCGTTTAAGGTTTCATTAAAAAATCAGCTTTAATGTCCGCGAAATTAAGGCAACCTCTAAAAACCTTCTTCAATGGCTATGCGAGATAAAATTTCGCAGACCGCGAAAGACGACGAAGCCTTACTGTCAGGAGGATGACAAAGGTCTGCGGGATTTTAGCCGCATAGACGCGAAACGGGGTTTTTAGAGGTTGCCTTAAATTTGACGTGATTTAAAGTTTTTGATTTTGTAGCTTCTTTAAATAAATCGGGTAGTAAAGATTAAAAAAAGATGTTTCTGCCTGTCCGACATTTAATTATGAATTATGCATTGTGAATTATGAATTAAACCTTCCCGCCACACAATAAAACTTCATATGGCTTGCCGGGCCATTGCAAAAATCCGGGCAATGGGGTACAATATTTTTAAAGAAAGGGGTTTTTGCAATGGTCGATAAATTTGATTTCGCGAAATTCATCAAAGAAAAAAGGAATGAAAAAAATTTAACGCAGGAACAGCTGGCGAATATGCTTTTTGTTTCCGCAACCGCCGTCAGCAAATGGGAAAGGGGCGTCACCTACCCGGATATAACCTTAATCTCTAAAATATGCGAGATTTTGGAAATCAGCGAGCATGAATTTGTCACAGCCTGCGACGATACCGAGACGCGCAGGGTGGCTCACGAGGCGAAAAATTACCGAAGGGCCGGGAAAATAACTTTTTGGAGCGTTCACGCGGCCTTTCTTATACCTATTGTTATATGTTTTATTGTAAATCTTGCCGTAAACCATGCTTTGTCATGGTTTTTTGTAGCGCTGGCTTCATTGGCCTGCGGCTATTCGGCAATTTGCCTGCCGTTTGTGTTGAAAAAGAATAAATCCCTGCTTTCAATGGTTTCGGCTACATTGTCGGCCGCGGTTATTATTCTGATGTGCAAAATTTTCGGCTACATGGATTTTTCGCTTTTAAGGGCGGAAGCCGTGCTTTTATTTTGCTCCTGCCTGCCCTGGGGGATTTGGGCGGCGTGTAAATATACAAAAACCAGAGCCGCGTTTATTTTGATGATAACGGGAATTTTTATCCCGGTTGTTACCCCGGTTTTGGATTTTATCATAGGTGAAAAATCGCAAAGCGTACCGTTTTTCATGTATGACAAAATAATTTTCGGCGGCATCCTTGTGACGGCAGGGTTCCTGTTCTTGATTTCTAAATTCATTAAACGCAAAAACCGCATTGAGCAAAAAAATTTCCGAAAAAATTAATAATTTTTTAAATAAACTATTTACAAAATTTTAATTTGGGTGTATAATGTTTTTAGTTTGGACATTAGTATGTAAATATTTAAGGATGGAGCGATATTTATGAAAAAGTTTACAGCGGCTTTATTGTCCGTAATCATGATGGTTTCGGTGTTCTCGGCGGGTTTTTCAGCCTCGGCCGTTGATGCCATAACCCCTTTCGGCAACCTGACGGAAGGCTTGGACATGACGCCGGAAGGCATTGTTGACGCTTTTACGGCGCCTATCAGGAATGTCAGCGCCTACGACCTCGCAAACCCGGTCTACGCGATCAGCAAGGTGATAATCGGCTATCTGGGCGTAATCGTGAAAGGGTTTATAACGGGGCTTTTGAACATTTTCCCCTTCCCCGAGAGCTGGGTGTCCCTCGCAAAGTATAACGAGCTGTCCGACGCCGATAAGAACTTTATGCCCGGCAGCGAAACCTTCGCCGACAGCGCGACAGGCGATAAATGGATGGCCGGCTACGCGATCACAAGCCTTGTCCCCGACGACCTCGCAAGCGGCAATTACGTAATGGCGGGCGACATAGGCACCAGCGTCGTAGCCACGGAAGTCGCGGAAGGCGATGACCAGACTTTCAGCGTTATGGCCCTCAGCGCGGACGGCGGGCAGACCGTAGCCCTTTTCTGCGCCATCGACAGCTTCGGCTTTACGGGCATCAACGTGAAAAAGGTGCGCGGCTACATACTTGAAGCGGTTGGCGGTTTAATAGACGGCGAGATAATCAGCATCAACATCTCCGCCTCCCACACCCATTACTCCTGCCTTGATTATCACGGCCTCGGCGTGAGCCTTACGGATCTCCTGCTTTTCAATTTCATGAATATGTTCAGCGCGAAGGCACCGACTTTTGAGCAGATCAACCCCAAGCTCCTGGAAATCCTCTTCGAGAGAGGTTCCGCCGCCGCAGTTGAGGCAGTGCAGAATATGCAGGCAGGCGACCTCGAATATAATAAGGTTTTCGCGGAAGACCTTATGCACGACAAGCAGATACCGATAGTTTTCGACAAGAATATCAACCAGATAAGGTTTGTACCCGACAACGCGGACGCCAATGAGATATGGATCGTGAACATGGGCGTGCATCCGACCACAATGGAAAGGAAAGGCACCGTGATAAGCGCCGAATACCCCGGCGGGATAAGGAAATACGCGAAAGAGCTTGCGGGCGCCGACGTGGTATTCATTCAGGGCGTACAGGCGGCTATAACAAAGAATTACGACGGTCTCAGAAAAACGGATTGGGCGGACAAATTTGAGGAAGTCAACGTTTACGGTGAGGAAGTCGTTTTGAGGATACTTGACTATATGGAGAGCCCCGAAACGACGGCTGTGGGAATAGAACCCATCCTCAACATCCGCCACATCGAGGCCTTCGTACCCACCGACAACCCGATAATGTGGGCGACGGGCAAGCTGCAGCTCGCCAATAACCGTATGGTTTTCGCTGATGAAAGGCCCCTGATGCAAAACGGCATGGCGGTGACAGAGGTAGGCTACGCGGAACTCGGCAAAGAGCTTGCGATAGCCATGATGCCCGGCGAAATCTATCCCGAAGTCGTCTACGGCGGGGCTAAACCCGCGAAAGACGCTTGGAACAATGTTGACTGGCCCTATAAGGCATTCAATAAAATAGGCCGCGCCGCCGACATGGATCATCTCATAGCCTTCGGCATTACCAACGACCAGATAGGCTACGTCATCCCCGACAACGATTATGCGGTGCCTCTTGCAGACACCTTCTCCGGCCTTTTGGGTGACCTCTTCGGCCTCGGCGGTCACGCCCTCGGCGATGACAACAAGCATTACGAGGAGCTTCTCTCCTTGGGCAGCAAAGCCGCTTCAACCCTTGCGAAAGCCTTTATTGCGATGGTGGAAGGCATTTAGTTAAAATATATAATTGTATGGGGACGCGTGGGCGTCCCCATTTTTCAAAAACACAAAATATCCGTAGGGGACGCCGTCTCGGCGTCCCGAAATCAGATAAAATCATGTTGCAGAAGGGACGCCGCAACGGCATCCCCTATAATGATAAATTTTACGGAGGTTTTATAGCTATGAAAAAGAAACTTTTAAGCGTGATCCTGTGTTCTGTAATGTTTACAGCCGTTTTCGCGCCCGTGTACGCAAACGCGGCGGATAAGCCTTACGTGGCGGACTTTGACCCAACCACAAAATCCCCGCCCTCGTTTGAGGACCGCATTTTCCCGATTAAAAACGCCGTCGCTGAAAAAGACGACAAAAATTTAGCAATGGGCAAGTTTGTGATCGGTTATTTCGACCTGTTTCTGAGGGGGCTGGTCAGCGGGATTTTAAAACTATTCCCCCAGCCCGGTTGGCAGAAGCTTTCCGATTATGAAGCGGGCGGAAACTTTCTAAAAGGCAGCGAAGCTTTCGCGGACGAGCCTGCGGCGGGGGCGGTCTGGAAGGCCGGGTACGCCGAAGCAAGCGTTGTCCCCGACGATTACCTTACCAAAAACTACGGCACGTCGGGCTATCTGGGGACGAGCTACCCCCAAAACGTCGTGACGGGCGTGCTTGACGACCAATGCCTGAGGCTGGTTGCCCTTGACGCGGGGTCGGGCATAGCCCTGTTTTATTCTCTGGACGGCCTGGGCATCAGCTCCGAGCATGTTAAAATGATACGGGAAGCTATATTGAAAATGGCGGAGGAAAACGGGACAGACAATATTATAAGCGTCAACGTGACCTGCACGCACTCCCATTACTGCGTTGACACGATGGGCATCGGAGCTAATTTAAACGATTTGTTCTCCTTTAACCTTAAAAATATATTTAAGTCAAAAGCCCCGAAGTTTGACAGCGTTGACCCCGAATTTATGGCCGGGATCATAAAGACGGGCGCCGAACTGGCAAAAGAAGTTTTAAACAATATGACGCCCGGCGCCCTTGCGTATAACATGATACCCGCGGAAGACCTTGTGTACGACAAGCAGACCCCGCTTTCGCTGGATGAAAATATCAACCAGCTGAAGTTCGTCCCCGACGACGCCAATGAAAGCGAAATATGGCTTGTCAACATCGCCGCCCACCCCACTACCCTTGACAGGAACAGCACGCTGATAAGCGCCGATTTCCCCGGGGCGATAGTGGAATACGGGAAAGAGCTTGCGGACGCGCGCGTGGCGTTTTACCAGGGAGCACAGGCCGGAATAGCGTCGAACAGCAAAGGCATCAGGCAGAGCATAATCGACTGGGAAGCCATTGAGGAAAGCGGCGAAAAAGTCACGGACGTTATGAGGATGCGCGCCTATGCGGAAGAAATCGTCACAAGGATGAAGGAATTCGACGGGGATTCGATAGCGCTTGACCCCATTTTGAATATACGGCATATCGAATATGTGCTCCCCGTAGGCAATCCCATATTATGGCTGGGTGCTAAGTTTCAGCTCATAGGCAGCTCGATACTTCTGTCCGACAAGTCAAAAAGGGTCGAAGACGCTTATGTGCTGTCCGAAATGGGCTATTGCGAAATGGGCAAAGAGCTTGCGATAGTTATACTTCCCGGCGAGGTTTCGCCTGAACTGATATTTGGGGGCGCAAAACCCGCTTCCGAGGCGTTCAGAGGGACGGAATGGCCATATCCCGCGTTCAATGCCCACAGCGCCGTCGGGGACAGGCATATGATATGCTTTGGGGTGACGAACGACCACACGGGTTATGTGGTGCTCGACAACGATTTTACGGTACCCCTCGCTTCGGATTTGTTCTCGCAATATTTCGGCGACAGAAATAAGCATTACGAAGAATTAATAGGTGTGTCCCCGAACCAGGCGTCAACTATGGCTAAGGCCTATGCGTTTATGATGGACGGAATCAGGGATTGATA
>Ga0123353_10016364_pt1 | contig 10839 bp, 8 predicted proteins | sample TergutLab28metaG_3_FD_92763 | JGI IMG/M metagenome (GOLD analysis project Ga0123353, IMG submission 92763) | Labiotermes labralis P3 segment gut microbial communities from Petit-Saut dam, French Guiana - Lab288 P3 | ecosystem: Host-associated > Arthropoda: Insects > Digestive system > Gut ... | reverse complement strand
CCGCAAGGAGGACAAGCTCGCGGGGCTCAGGCTGGGCGCGGACGATTATATCGAGAAGCCGTTTGACATCGACATCCTGCGCGCCAAGGTCGCCGCGCTGTACAGGCGGCATTACGGGGAACACCCGCTGGGCGCGAAGCTCACGCTTGGCAGCCTCACCATAGACACAGCGGCGCGGACTGCGGTTTACGATGGCAGGGCGCTTGAACTGCCGGCAAAAGAATTCGATCTGTTGGTCTATCTTTGCGAGCATCGGGGCAAGGCTTTGCATAAGGACACCTTACTCAACGCCGTTTGGGGCGTCGGCAGCTTTTCGGATCCGTCAACGCTGACCGTACATATCAAGCGCCTGCGCGACAAAATAGAGGCTGACTCGCAAAACCCCAAACATATCCTGACTGTTTGGGGCATCGGCTATAAATATGAGGAATAGCGATAGAGAATGAAAAATTACAATAGATTGATGGCGCTTATCCTTGCGGGCTTTGCCGCCACGATTCTTCTGTTCAATGTGACGTACGCCATCCGGCGCGGAGCGGGCGACAGGCTGTACAATGTCGAGATCAACCGCCTGATGGACCGGTTCGCAAATGGCGCTCTTATAGGCGCCGAGGCGCTTGCGGACTGCGAGCGTATTATCGGCGTGGATTTCTTGCCTGTGGATTCTTCGCAAAACGCAGCCGAACATTTTTTTACGGACAATCAATACGTGATCCGCCCGTTATATCGGGATGATTCGCTTTCGGGATACATCAAGTTTCGTTACTCGGACGCTCTTGATTTGAGCCGGGACATCCTGTGGCAAAACGTGGTATTGTCGCTGCTTTTTTGCGGCGTGCTGGTAATGCTGCTTTACATACGCCGGCAAATCGTCCGTCCGATGAATGTGTTTTCGCACATGCCTGCGGCCCTCGCCAAAGGGGATTTCACTACGCCGGTACGTGCCCAAAAGGGCAAATTCTTCGGGCGCTTTCTGTGGGGCTTGGACATGCTCCGGGAGACACTGGCGCAGGAGCGCCAGCGGGCGTTGGCACTTGAAAAAGAAAAGTCCGAAACGGCGCTTTCGATCTCACACGATATCAAAACGCCGCTGAACGCCATCCTGCTCGCTTCGAAGGCGCTGCAGGAGGGGCTTTACCCCGAGCCCGAAAAGCAAGACGAGATGCTTCAAAAAATCGACGTACGCGCCCATGAAATCGAGCGCCTGGTAGCCGCGCTCCAACGCAGCGTGTCGGAAGATATGCTGGATTTGCCTGTCAATATTGATGAGTTTTATCTGAGCGATGTGATTTCTCGAGTGGATGAAGCATACCGCTGGCAGCTGGAACTTGTGAGGACTGAGTTCACAATCGACAGTTATTCAAATTGCCTTTTGATCGGCGATATGGACAGGATTTATGAGGCGATTTGCAATTTAATGGAAAATGCGGTAAAATATGGCGACGGCAAACAAATATCCATCCTCTTCTCTCGCGAGGAGGGCTGTCAGCTCATAACTGTTTCCAATACGGGCAACACTCTGTCGGATATAGAAACAGTAAGATTGTTCGAGAGTTTTTGGCGAGGGAGCAACGCGACTGGAAAACCCGGGAACGGCCTGGGACTGTTCATAGCGCGCCAGCTAGTGGTAAAAATGGGCGGCGACGCCTTTGCAACAAGCCAAGAAGGCGAAATGAGAGTGACGCTGGTACTGCGGATGGCGTAACACAATTAATTTACGTACAAACTGAAAATACACAAATTGCTTGCAATAATTTATAATTGTAGTATAATAGTAGGATATTAAGTTTAATACTGACAGGGACTACTCTATTCTACTCTATTACCGGAGGAGTGAGCCTGTGACTAAATATGTCATAAATGGCGGCAATCAACTTTACGGCGAGGTCGAAATAAGCGGCGCAAAGAACGCAGCAGTGGCGATCATCCCGGCGGCGCTTATGGTTAACGGTGTATGCAGGATCGAAAACCTTCCCCAGATATCCGATGTAGTAACCCTTTTGAATATACTAAAAGAAATGGGCGCGGATATCCGTGCCGTCAACAAAAGGACTGTTGACATCGACTGCACCCGTGTCAGGACGGCAAGGGCGACATTTGACATGATGCGCCGCATAAGGGCCTCGTACTATCTTATCGGGGCGTTGCTTGGAAGATTCGGCAACGCTTATGTAGCCATGCCCGGCGGCTGCAATTTCGGCGGCGTTCGCCCGATCGACCAGCACATAAAAGGCTTCACGGCGATGGGCGCGCATGTCAGCGTTAAAAACGGCGTCGTTTCCGCTGAAACCGGAAAGACACTCCGCGGCGCAACGGTTTATCTTGACGTTGTTTCCGTCGGCGCCACGATCAACCTTATGCTCGGCGCGGCGCTGGCTGAGGGCAACACGTATATCGAAAACGCTGCCAAAGAACCGCACATCGTTGATTTGGCTAACTTTCTAAACTCCATGGGCGCTGATATCCGCGGCGCCGGCACGAACGTGATAAAAATCCGCGGCGTACGCAAGATGTCCGGCGGGTTTTACTCAATAATACCCGACCAAATAGAAGCAGGCACATATATGGCGGCAGTCGCCGGCGCAGGCGGGCGGGTCGTTATCAAGGACGTTATACCGAAGCACCTCGAGGGCATTTCGAGCAAACTCAGGGAGATGGGCGTTACTGTTGTGGACCTCGAGGATTCCATCATAGTGCAAAGGACAGACCCCTTGCTCAAGACAAACATAAAAACAATGCCGTACCCCGGTTTCCCGACCGATATGCAGCCCCAGATATCGACTATACTCTGTTTAGCCTCCGGAACAAGTACAGTTACCGAGGGCGTGTGGGACAACAGGTTCAGGTATGTTGACGAACTGTCTAAAATGGGCAGTTCGATCCGCGTTAGCGGCAGAACGGCTATAATAGAGGGCGTACCCCACCTAACCGGCGCACCAATAAAGGCAAGCGACTTGCGCGCAGGCGCCGCCCTTGTAATTGCAGGCATATGCGCCCACGGCGAGACACAACTCGAAGGCGTCAGCTATATAGAGCGGGGCTATGAAAAAATGATCCAAAAACTATCGGCCCTGGGCGCTGATATAAAGACAATATATGTACCGGACGAGCCCCTGGCAGAAGAACAGGAGGCCGGATAAACGCCGCTGCAACAACGCTTTTTAGTTTGCCATTTTGCGCAGAATCTTGCTTGACCGTCCCTAAGGAGCTGCCCATAAATAACTTGCACATCTTGCCTTGTCTTTTTGCCGCCATGCGGCGTGGTAAAACCTTGAAAGGCAGCAAGCATTCCTGCGGTTTTCCCGCGCCACCTGACGACAAAAATCCGGCGGCAATCTTGTGTAACTTATTTATGGGCAGCTCCTAAGCCCCCAAGTTTGAATTCATTCAAACTTTTCTTTTTGTGACAAATGTTTTCATTCTCGGGTATAATACCCTCATAGGCGTGGTTGAGATATGTTGAATATTAAGATAATATGCGTCGGAAAGCTCAAGGAACGGTTCTATACCGATGCTTCAAAGGAATATGAAAAAAGGCTCTCCGGTTATTGCAAACTTGAGGTCCTGGAGATATCTGAGCACCGCCTGCCTACCGGAAGCGAGCAACCCGCAATCCGCAATTCACAGCTTACTGTCAGTGTTGTAAACGCAAAAAGCAACAGCGCACAGATTGAGATAGCCCTTGATAAAGAACGCGTCGCGATCAATCGGCACATCCCGCCCGGTGCTACTACTGTCGCTTTATGTATCGAAGGCCGCGAGATGGACAGCAACGGGTTGTCGGAATTCCTGACAGAATGCGCTGTGCGCGGCGCGTCGCGGCTGTGTTTTATTGTTGGCGGCTCTTTGGGGCTACACGACGATATAAAAAAAGGCGCCGATTTACAGTTATCGATGTCAAAAATGACATTTCCCCACAACTTGGCACGGATCATGTTGCTCGAACAACTCTACAGGGCGTTCAATATCGCCGAAGGCGGGAAGTACCATAAGTAACCGAAATAGGCGTAATATGTAGATTATTATTATTTTTACCGCTATATTTCTACATATAAAACAACAATTTTGGATTTAATTACTTGCATAGTTAAGTCTCCTCTGTTATTCTACTAAAGGAGGTGTTTATTGCTTTGGATTGGAGTCTTAAGAAAAAGGAAGAAATACCGTGGCCACAAAATGAAAACGGTGAAGCTATTGCACCGGCTTATCTCATTCATATTTCCGGGGGGCCGCTTGATATGGAGCTGACTTTAAATCTGCTCAATGCCTATGGCATACCGTATGTTTGCGAATATCCGAACAACGGCTTGTTTGGCAAGCTGATACTCGGTCATCCGCCGGGCGGAATGGAAGTATTCGTCCCCGAAACGATGCTTGAAGACGCACAAAACCTATTAAGCGCAGAAATTGTTGAAGATGAAGATGCAGAAAGCGAAGAGGAGATTGATTAATGGACTATCTTGAACAATACAACAACTGGCTAAATAGCCCAAACCTGTCGGATGCTGAAAAAGAAGAACTACGCGGTATAGCAGGCGACAAAAAGGAAATCAAAAGCCGTTTTTTCAGACAGCTCGAGTTTGGTACAGCTGGCTTGCGCGGTATTATGGCCGTGGGACTGTACAGAATGAATATCCACGTTATCAGGCACACAACCCAAGCGTTTGCAAAACTGATACTTGAAGAAAAAGGCGATAATAAATGCGTCGCTATTTGCTTCGACTCGCGCCATAATAGCGAAGAATTCGCCAAAGAAGCTGCTTGCGTTATCGCCGGCAACGGAATAAACGTCAGGATATTCGAATCGCTTAGGCCGACGCCGGAGCTGTCATTCGCAATACGTGAATATGGCTGTATAGCGGGGATAAATATCACAGCCAGCCATAATCCAAAAGAATATAACGGCTACAAAGTCTACTGGGCTGACGGCGCCCAGCTGCCGCCGCAACACGCAAAATCCGTGGCGAAAAAAATGAAAACATTGGACGTCTTTTCGTCAATATGCTCAATAGATTATGACGAAGCTATCCGGCGTGGGCTTATCACCATAATGGGTAAGGAAACTGATGACCTGTTCATGAAAAACGTCATGGCGCAGGCAAACGACTTTAATGCCGTTAAGTCCGCCGCCGACAGCCTAAAGCTTGTGTACACACCGTTTCATGGCTGCGGCCACAAACTTGTGCCTCAAGCGCTGAAAAAGCTCGGCTTAAAATCGGAGAACATTATTTTAGTGAAAAAACAGATGAAACTTGACGGCGATTTTCCAACGGTAGAATCTCCAAACCCGGAAGAACCAGATGGGTTTAAGCTCGCAATTGCCCGGGCAAAAGCAAAAGGTGCTAATCTGATTATTGGAACCGACCCGGATTGCGACCGCGTAGGTATAATGGTTCGTGACGATAATGGGGACTTCATCACCATTTCCGGTAATCAGACAGGCGTGCTGCTTCTCGATTATATCATCGGCGCGAAAAAGAGGTCCGAGACAATGCCCGAAAAGCCAGTTGCATTAAAAACCATAGTGACGACTGAAATGGCTCGCAAAATAGCCGAGAAAAACGGAGTTGAGTGCTACGATACATTCACCGGTTTCAAATTCATGGCGGAAAAAAAGAACAAGCTGGAATCCAAAGGCAACGGCAAGGTAATATTCTCGTACGAGGAGTCTTACGGCTATATGCTCGGCGATTTTGTCCGCGATAAAGACGCCGTTACAGCGTCGATGCTGATAGCGGAGATGGCAGCGTGGTATGACGGCCAAGATATGACTTTATACAAAGCGTTGCAAAAGCTTTATGAGAAATACGGCCAATATGGCGAAAAAACGCTGAATCTTAAAATGCCTGGCCTGGACGGGATAGCACGGATGCGCAAGTTGATGGCTGACCTGCGCGCTAACCCGCCGGAAAAAATCGCCGATGTGGATGTCCGTGTCAGGCGCGACTATAAAAACGGCTTGGAAACCGACGCACAGTCGGGCAACATTTCTAAGATGGAGCTTAAAGGTTCAAATGTGCTGTGGTACGAAATGCAGGACGGTACGATTGTCATTGTACGCCCATCCGGGACGGAGCCGAAAGTGAAAGTATATATATTGGCTCATGGAAAAACCCGCGCCAAATGCGACGAGTACATAACGAAATACGAAGCTTGGGCGAATACGCTTGCGAAATAACATACAATCATTATAATAACGAAATCTCTCAAAGCATCGGTATTCCATGCTTTGAGAGATTTTTCCAGCATCCGCGCCGTCATTATTGCGAGTGAACCAACGCACACTCCCCTTCCGCCAGAAAAGGTTACTTTTCCGCTCTATGGAACACCAGCGCCAGGACGACAAAGTTCAGTATAAACAATATCGTCGACACATACAAAATGGGATGCACGTCTTTTGCCTTCTTCTTAACGATCTTGGTTATACAGTAAAAAATGAACCCCGCGGCTATCCCGTATGAGATATTATACGAAAACGCCATAAAAAGGACAGTCATAAAAGCCGGGATCGCTTCTTCGACGTCGCCCCACTTGATCCCCGCGAAGGACTCCGCCATGAGTACGCCCACGACTATTAGGGCGGGAGCCGTCGCCTGTTGCGGGACTACCCCGAACAGCGCCGCAAACGGCAGGCAGAGAATAAACAGTATGGCGGTGACCACCGAAGAAAGCCCCGTCCTTCCACCGACAGCGATTCCTGCGGCGCTTTCTATGTATGTCGTGGTGTTTGACGTACCTGCCAGCGCCCCGATTGACGTCGCAATTGAATCCGCAAAGAGGGCTTTGTCCATCTTCGATTTGAACCCGGCGCCGGTCGCCAACGCTTTTTCGTCTTTAGCGTCAAAAATCCCGCTCTTTCTTCCCGTCCCAATCAAGGTCCCAATTGTATCGAATGTGTCCGTAAGGCTGAATGCGAAAATAATCAAAATTACAGGGAGGATTTTTTCCGGATTCGAGAAAATGCTCCCTATACCGGGGCTTCCAAAGAATGCAAAAGCTACGTTGCCGATGGCGTCTATTTTATTCTCGAACAAATTGTCCGGCATTTTTACAAACCCTGTCAATAGGGCTATAACAGTCGCCGCGACTATGCCGATCAGCATAGCGCCCTTGACCTTGCGCAGCATTAGAACAACAATTATTACAAGCCCAACAAGCGCTATAATGGCGCCGATGTTGTCAAAATCGGCCAGAGCCGGTATAATCGAAGCGTCAGAAACCACCGTATGCGTCGCAGGGTCGATAGCCGCGCCCGGCGCCCCAAAAGCAAACCAACTGCCGGGATTGCTCGTATATGTTAAAAACCCCGCGTTTTTTATGCCTATGTACGCGATAAAGAGGCCAATCGACCCTCCGATCGCTAATTGTAAATTCTTTGGTATAGCTTTAATGATATATTTACGGATTTTGGAAACTGTGATAATAATGTTGATGATACCACAAATGAATACCATCGCGAGCGCTTCCTTCCAGTGAAATCCAAGACCATAACACACGGTATAGGTAAAAAACGCATTGAGGCCCATGCCGGGGGCAATGGCATACGGCACGTTCGCGACCAACGCCATAATAAGTGTGCATACCACCGTCGCTATCACGGTCGCTACGAAAACCCCATCCTTTGACATCCCCGACTCCGCCAAAATACCCGGATTAACGATAATTATATACGCCATGGTGAAAAAAGTCGTAATTCCCGCCGTCACTTCAGTCCTGATGTCAGTTTTCCTGTCTTTAAGCTTAAAAAAATCTTCCATACCGCTCACCCCTGTATAATTGTATAATAACACTTGTAAAAAATAAAGATTTTTTCAAAAAAAGTTGTAAATACTGAAAATAATTATTAATATGGATATGGAGGTTATGCGGGTATGAAGGAATACTTGTCCATTCTAAAAACAGTCAGCCTGTTCCGTGGTATCGAAACCGCTGAGCTTGAATCCATACTCGGCTGCATGAGTGCGGAGATAAAAGCCGTCAGCAAAGGATCCATTATCCTTCTTGCAGGTGACACACCGAGGCAAGTCGGCATCTTGCTGAGCGGGCAACTTCATATTGTCCGTGAGGATTACGATGGGAACCGTTCGCTTATAGCGGTACTGACGCCCCGTGATATTTTCGCCGAAGCCCTGTGTTGTGCAGGCGTCTCCGAGAGCCCGGTAACGGTCATCGCCGATCTTGATTCAACAATCGCCTTAATGAATTTCGAACGGATCTTGCACGTGTGTTCGACCTCGTGCTCATTTCACAGGGAACTAATAAAAAACATGCTCAAACTCATCGCGGGCAAAAATCTCCAGCTGCAAAGCCACATGGAAATACTCAGCCTGAAATCGATCAGGGCAAGGGTAATGCGTTATATCGAATCGCAGGCGCAAAAGCAGGGTTGCGAGGTCACAATACCGCTCAATCGCGAAGAACTGGCGAATTATCTTTGTGTCGAACGCAGCGCGCTCTCCCACGAACTAATGAGAATGAAGAAAGACGGCCTTATAGATTACAGGAAAAACAAATTTGTTCTGCTAAAAATCGTACATTATTGATTTACGGAGTTGATTTGTCGATAAAAACAGGTTATTCTTGCGTTATGCCTGCTAAGCGGGCTGCACAATGTATGTTATAAAATTTTCGTATAAATCGAGAGGAGGCTGCCAGCTATGTTGCAGCGAATGAAAGAGCTTATACCCCTCATTAACGAGGCCGACACCGCTTATTACAAATTTGACGCCCCAATCATGACGGACCGTGAATATGACCAGCTTTACGATGAGTTACTGGCGCTCGAAAAGCAGACAGGCATCGTCATGTCAAACTCGCCCACGCAAAAGGTATCGGGTGATATCCTTGAATCCCTCGCGCAGGTGCGCCATACCCGGCCTATGTTGTCGGCTGAAAAAACAAAATCAATAGATGCCGTAATAAGTTTCATTGACGGAAAAGCCGTTGTAGTTTCATGGAAGCTGGATGGTCTGACCCTTGTGCTGCGGTACGAGAACGGCAAGCTCATGCAGGCCATCACACGCGGCACAGAGGGTATGGTCGGCGAGGATGTGACCCACACGGCAAAAGTATTCATGAACATCCCGCTTGTTATCCCCTGCAAAGACTCGATCGAAGTCCGTGGCGAGGGCGTCATAAGCTGGGAAAACTTTGAAAAAATCAACCGGGAAGTTGAAGTTCCATACACTCATCCACGCAATCTGGCTGCGGGCGCGGTCCGCAGGCTCGACGCCGGAAGAAGCAGGAACCAGTACCTTGAATTCTTTGCCTTCGAGCTTATAAGCGACAGCGGCGAGTATAACAGCAAGCTGGGGCAGCTCAAAACTTTGGCTGATAACGGGTTCGACGTCGTTGCCCACATTCCCGTCGAAGTACAGACGGGCAGTGAGCAAATTGAGACTATAATCAAAGGCTTTGACCCCGGCGATTTCAGCTTTCCGGTCGACGGACTGGTCGTTGAATACGACGACCTCGAATACGGGAGGTCGCTCGGCGAGACCGGCCACCATACGAACCGGCTTATAGGACTCAAATGGGAAGACAAGCTATATGATACGGTATTTCTCGGCCTGGAGCTGGCGACAACGAGGACAGGTGTAGTCAGTCTGACAGGCATGTTCGAAGACACCGAAATTGACGGCACGATCGTCAACCGCGCATATCTGCACAATCTCGATATATTTGATAAATTCAGCCTCGGAATCGGCGATAAAGTGAAAATCTACAAAGCCAATATGATAATCCCGCAATTAGCCGAAAACATCACCCGCAGCGGCACGCTGCAGTACCCGGATAAATGCCCATGCTGCGGCTCCACCCTGGTAATCAGGGCTTCCGAGAGCGGTACCCGCCTGCTCTATTGCGATGAACCATCCTGCCCCGCAAAACTGATCCGGAAATTCGTCCATTTTTGCGGCAAGACCCGCATGAATATCCCGGGAATCAGTGAGAGGACCCTGGAAAAATTCATCAACAGCGGGTGGGTAAAGGATTTTGGCGGCTTGTACGAACTCGAGCAGCATCGCGAAGCGTTTATCAACACACCCGGCTTCGGTAATAAACTGTTCGACAAGATCCAGGCATCAATAGACAACAGCCGGAACTGTACGCTGGGCCAACTCATCGCCGGCTTGGGTATCCCGATGGTGGGGCGCACCACAGGGCGCATCCTGAACAGTTACTTTCACAGCGACTGGGATGCTTTTGAGAGCGCGATACAGTCCGGGTTCGACTTCACACAGATCCAGGATTTCGGGCAGACCTTAAATGACAACATCTATTGCTGGTATTCGGATGAGTCCGAAGCAAAGCTCTGGCGCCCGCTGCTGAAACATATAATTATCAAAAAAGAGACAGAAAACGCAGACGCAAACATCGACAATAACGCTTTCTTTGGCAAAACGATAGTGGCTACCGGAAAGCTGATAAACTATTCCCGCGACGGGATTCAAGCCAAACTGCTATCCCTGGGCGCAAAACCCGGCAGTTCCATCAGTAAGAACACAGACTATCTGATAGTAGGCGAAAATGCAGGCAGCAAGCTGGCCAAAGCCCAAAGCCTGGGCGTAAAAACGCTAACCGAGTCCGAGTTTGAAGCTATGTTAGTACCCCATCCGGCGAGATCTTAGTGCATTAACAAAACTTTAACATTATTCAAACATTTCACAAACAAAAAAGCTGTAAGATAGAGCAACAAAGGTTACGAGAGGAGAACACTCTCATGATTAACATTCTTGTTCTGGAGGACGATGCGAAGCTCAACCAGCTTGTTTGTACTTATTTAAATGACAGCGGGTTTAGCGCCAAGGGCTGCCTTCGCGCCGCTGAAGCCTATGATAT
>Ga0123353_10016363_pt1 | contig 10839 bp, 11 predicted proteins | sample TergutLab28metaG_3_FD_92763 | JGI IMG/M metagenome (GOLD analysis project Ga0123353, IMG submission 92763) | Labiotermes labralis P3 segment gut microbial communities from Petit-Saut dam, French Guiana - Lab288 P3 | ecosystem: Host-associated > Arthropoda: Insects > Digestive system > Gut ... | reverse complement strand
CTCATCATCAGGAGGTCAAATTGTATTATACAGCATCTGGTATCATCACACTGAAACAAGTGAATGGTCTAAAATGACTAAAATACAATTCTATAAATATGAGCGCGTATTAGTAAAAGTTATGTATGAATTCTTCGGGTGTAACCGCTGTATATTTCTTCACTATGAGCATGTTATGTCATGTAGAGTTTATGTTTATCCAGTTATTAAACTTATTAAAAGCGTACTATGTATACTTTTTTTTCTGTGGCGCTGCGGTCCAGCACGGGCCATGGCCTCCTCATTCTTGAGGTTTCTAGATCACACACAACGACGCATCACAGTCGGTAGGACTCCTCTGCACGCGTGATCAGTGGGTCGCAGAAACCTCTACCTGACAACACACAACACTCACAACAGACAGACATCCATGCTCCCGTTGGGATTCGAACCCACAATCTCAGCAGGCGAGCGGCTGTAGACCTACGCCTCAGACCGCGCGGCCACTGGGACCGGCCTATGTGTATTTACATTATATATTTGCTGAGTCCATCTAGTCGTAAAATCGTATAAATTGTTTCAGTGTGACGATACCAGATGCTGTATAACACAATTTTGACCTTCCGATGTTGAACACAACAGTGCTCGAAACATGTACAGGAATATAATAAACTTATTATAAAACAAGAATTTGTGCATTAAGTTGGTCAATTGCTAAGATTATACTGAGATGCACGGCCAGCAAAACTTTCGAATTGGCTCATTTTACAAGATACAAGCAACACTAATTCGAACTAATCCAGCTAACTCGATGGAGAACAGTCTTTATTGTGAAAATGACAGTCCTTCAGCTCGTCGAGAAATATCCTACTCCTACGGAACAAAAATGTTAACTAGCAAAACTAGACCTGTCCTGAGTAGGGTGAACTCACTCAAAGCCCGCAAACTTCGCTTCTTTGAAGTTCTGAAATCTGCGCTTGGATCTCCCAAGTAGACTCTTACAATCAGGTCTTCCGATTAAGATTTTATGTGCATATGCCATGTGTCTCACGTGTGGTAGGTTTATGTGATTATGCAATGTAAGGGATTGTTTCTTTATCATTCGTTCGCATGGAAACCAAATAAGATAATACCAGAAAAGACAGCAATAGAAGACAATGAAATGTATTTCTACTACCGTGTTTAAGGATCGTGGTGGAATAAGACAGAGGCACCGATTGTTCTATCAGGCTTTAATACTGGATTTATTTACATATTTAGATTAACACAACTAGCAAGTGTACGTACTGTTTATTCGTTATGTTCACTGCATTATGTTTCGGCCAATTGTTTTATGGCCATCATGCGGTAGCAGCACAGTACAGGATTCTTGGTTGCTGACTTAGTCTGAACATAATAAACAATTCGATTTCAAACACAATGGGGATAATGACTACGAAATTATATTTTATGCAGTTTTAAGAGGGGGGCCGCGGTAGCACAGTGGTTAAGGTGCTGTACTACAAATCGGAAAGTCGCTGGTTCGATTCCAGATGGTGTCATTGGAATTTTTCATTGACATAATCCTTCCGATCGCACTATGGTCCTGGGGTCGACTCAGCCTCTAACAGAAATGAGTACCAGGAATAATTCTTGGGGGTAAAAGCGGCCGGTGCGTAAGGCTGACAATCTCACCACCATCCTGGGCCATTGTCACGTAATCTGGGAACCCTAGCTTCCTGGAATCCTCTGCGCACCTCAGGCCTGTACCGGGACTGCTTTACCTTTTATTACCTTTACAGTTTTAAGAAGGCCATTTTAATTGTTTTAATTCTTGATGTGGTGTTTAGAGACAAAACACAACACAACAAAACAAAACTATGCCACATAATATCCTAAAAGTAGAACAGTAATATTTGAGGAATAACAGTAGATTAATGAAAGTGTTGTCTATGGATGCCATTGTTAAAAATTGGGGGTTTCAGCTGCTTCCACTGAATATCAATGTGCTCTTCGATATTCAAATGACAGTCCGTTTCCTAACACAAACAACCAAGTCTCGCGTCGAAAGTAAATTAATATAGAAAGATCGATAAAAAAAGTATCATGATATGAATATTAAACCTTCCTGAGCAGCTTTGTTGTTGAAACTCCTTCATACAAATTGCAGAAACGCAATTTACTTCGCCCCTGTTTTTAATTTCATACCACGATTATAGCACGTAATCTGTCCACAGTCTCCTAAAAGCCGTAACATGAGATTTTACGAGTATGAGACAAGCGGCCAGCAAATGGCAGTTTGGATGTTTGCATCCGACAAGGGGAAGTTTCAATTTGTTTAGCGAACTTTTAGTGGAGTTGAAACGCACTTGGCTACGGATTATTAGCAGAGATTCTCGTGTCGAGGGCTTGCTGTTACGACGTTAGTTGGGCAGAATGGCACGCCGTGCAAACATGCCTTGTTGGTATATACGCTGTTTCACAGAAACTTCCAGCCTCACGGAATGTCGAGATGTTTCAAGGCCTCACTATTTTCAGCAAGTGGCCGACAGTATCTGCACAGAAGGTAGTCAGTCGCTCTGGAGAACCTGACACTCGCTCAGCTAGTTATGAAATTCTTCAGGAAATTCTAATAAATTCAATTTTATAGTGTTAAATATAATATAAACACAAAATAAAATTTATGGAACCAGAAAGTCCATTACCGTGTTGCAACAACTCGATCTTACACTTAATTTAAACCAGATTAATTCAGTCCTCAATCGCACATACCACTCCTTGATGATCCATATTAATATTATCATCACTACATCTATGCATAGTTGACCCAAGCTTTCTCTTCATGTTTTCGTCCCACAATTTTATACACACATTTGTTATCATCTACTATTTACGTGCCCCCTTCTTTCTATTTTGATTTCGTCATCCAAACAATATTACTAAAAATGTACGTATTATGAACCTACCCATTTTACAATTTCCCGCGTCTTATCACTCTACTAGTCTAGCCATGTATTATCACATACTATCTATCTACATATCATCCATCACCAAATGTACGTTTACTCTCATGCCGTTTAATTCATCTCAGTTGATTTGTTCGCATTCCCGCAGTTTTATCCGCAGTTCTGAAACCACCCTTTAGATTAAACAAGTCCACCTGACCAACTTCCATGAAACTCGCTAGATTCATCTCGCAATCTAGATTTCGATGTAGATTCGTGCAGTTTAATGGTACCCTTTTTACAGATGCAAGGAACATTTGGTTTTATGTTCCATTCGTTCGAAGGATTTCGGTGAAACTCCGAAGCCAACAAATTAATTATGATTTTGTTTATTACCACCTACAAACTCCTTTAACTTCAATTTGTTTAAAGCCCTGCATTACTCGAGGATCGAAACATGTTTTTCAACGAAATATTCACATACGCAGAATGTTTTGAATGTGTAGTACAGCTTAGTGTCATGTCTGTGACCGTGTATATGTATGTATGTATGTATGCATGCATGATTGGATGTATGTATGTATGTATGTATGTATGTATGTATGCATGCATGCATGATTGGATGTATGTATGTATGTATGTATGCATGCATGATTGGATGTATGTATGTATGTATGCATGCATGATTGGATGTATGTATGTATGTATGTATGTTTGCATGCATGTATGTATGCATGTATGTATGTATGTATACATGCATGATTGGATGTATGTATGTATGTATGCATGCATGTATGTATGTATGCATGCATGCATGCATATATGTATTTATGTATGTATGTATGTTTGCATGCATGTATGTATGCATGTATGTACGTATGCATGTATGTATGTATGTATGCATGCATGATTGGATGTATGTATGTATGCATGCATGCATGTATGTATGTATGCATGTACATATGTATGTATAATATGGAACTGAATGAATTACGCAGGTTTTAAATGGCTGCGTTCCTTCCCAGGCCTGTCTCTTTACGAAGTCGGGACACAATATCGTGGATATTTCCTTAATTCCGTGTTCAGTTTGGGAAAGTATGTAGACACCACAAGACTGTAGCATGCGTGGATGGTAGGTGATTTTGCTGTGGATTTGTGTTGCTGGAAACAACGTAATTGATTTAATTGCTGCGCGTCTGGCACTTAGCTCGCATTCAAACGCCCGCCATCTGTTTTCGACCATCTGGTATTTACTAAAAATAAACGAAGGCACCTAATTGTAGCGAATTAATTCAATTGCTGAATGCCACGTGCATTTCAGGGAAAGGTTGAATACAATTGAACGTTTCAGTGTTATCAGACGCTTCATTACAGAATCTTATCTCTGAGTTATTCTCGTCCCATCTCTCACGCGAAAGTTTGCGCCTGATAAGAAAACTACAAGCCAGCTGAGCCGGCAGCATGCCGAACTAACCACAGCGCAATCAGCTGCAGTTATCTGTGGAGTGGCATTGCTCTGGTTACACTATCAGTTTTGGTTGTGCTGTGATGACGTCACCCTCCAGTTCTGGCGCGTGGAGTTAACAGGTCGCGTCCTGCCACTTTTCAAGGTAGCCAGACCGTGGACTGTGTGACATCAATGTTCATCGTAACGTACTGCATGACAATATATACCGTAAAAAAAACACGCACGATAAATTGTTTGCGTGGAAACTGGTTGCTCCGCATGGAACAGAGAAACAAAGAAGTCTGTGATGGAGAAAGTTTAGCTTGCTTAACAATTTGATTCGCAAGCCTGCGGATTGGCTCTTAAACTGACACCGCTCATCCGTCTGTACGGTTGGAATAATTCGTCATTCGATTTATGGAAGTGAATAAAATTTCATATGGGGAATTTACACTAATACTTGTTACACATTCAGACTGTAGATAAAATCGAATAGCACTAACGAACAAATAACACGAATAACTACATGCGTTTATACGCACATCTTTATATAACTCGCTCAATACTTACCGAGAAAAATATTCGAAACAATTCACGGCGAGAAATAATTCACACATTTCAGTCCTACGGGTTTCGAAGTAATGAAAATAATTATGCTAGATATGTTGAAATTTTTTACTCCTACATTCCACAAAACCAGAAATGGTTTACGAGATTTGAGGCCCTCGCAGTGCTTCTCATGAAGAATCTAGTCTTCTTGACTATGGGTCCTGTAGGTTTGTCTAAAGGTGCCGACGTTTCGGAGGAGATTCCTCCTGCTGTCTTCAGTTTCGGACTACCCTGAAGATGGAAGCAGCAAGCTCCGAGGAAACATATGTACCTATATACCGGTCTATACAGCGTCATACCCCAGAAGACAGGGATCTTCAACAATGGTCTTTGAAACACAAGGGAGGACATCCGAACAGTTGTAATTATTCTAAAGACGGCATTGTTTGTCACGAAGTTATTCGTTGCGTATGTACTTCGCTTCCACGCTTTGCATTCGCTAGTCGTAGAAACAAACGGTAATACCTCTCGGCTGACCAAATCTACTGCAAGGAGAAAATATCGAAGTGTTTCCTCATATTTATAATTCCGTAGTCTAACAAGGAGTTTAGAGCACAACACAACACAACACATCACAGCACAACACAACGTACCTCCTCTTCCCATCTAAATCTCCTACATTCATTTGGCGCTTTGGCAATTCACACAACTTGTACTGTATTTCCCTACAGTAAATTTTCTCTCTAGAAGTTCTCTGTTTATCACTCTTTATTAGTACGGTGCTATACATGACACCTGTCAAGCACAGCTGCCTTAAATCCAATATGATCCACTTGCGTACAAATTATCTGGACTCTGATGGCTGTATTTCACCCTGCCGTAAAGAAGCTGTGATCGTCTCTGCTGATTTGATGCCACTCTTGTTCCATTTGACCTCCTGCACTCTCACTGTATCTAACCTGCACTGTGCCAGTTTCCTCGCAGCAGTTTTGAATGACCCCAGTCTTCCAGAAAAGGTGGAGAGCCTCTTGACTAGGTGGGCAACTACCAACTTCTTTAGAACTACTCTTCGTATTTCGTGGACTTCTTTAAGTCTTTATACGAAACTTCCCCGCTGATGTATCAATCACGAATATTAAAGTAAAATGCGACCATAAAGCAACTTCATGTGTTCATGGACTTCGTTCAATGTAAATTTTACTAACAGCCAACGTAGTTCGGTTTTACTAAATCACAAAATAAAGGCCAACACTTTCCTCTCCAGTTGTCGCTGATTCTGACTGCATAGAGTAGTCTTTGTTTAAATATTCAGGAATTGTAGGAAAAATAAATACAATACAATATATAAAGTTCAATTTTAAGCATGAAAATTACAATAACACGACAAAATGATTGTTAAAATCCATAAAATTTATAGTTAAGTTGCATCAATATGGGATTTTAAAGGCTGTTATCAAATATCCTTTTATTGTATAATTCAGTAAATAGAAAACATGTACCGAAAAAAGTTTACGCCCCCTATATTTTAAAAATATCAGATGCCTCTAGCAAAAGCAAAATAACTTTTTGACTTCTCAAAATTTAATCCAGTTTATAACTCAGTGGAAGCTTTCGCTTTCTTAATTTGCTGTTAAAGCAGCATGGTGGAATTAGGAATCTTTCCTGAGATTTGGTAACAGATCTCACAATAAGCAGTAGCTGTGCGGCACTGCTGTCGGAATTTGATGTCAGGACGGTCAAATTAGCGACCTGCCAGCCGATTTTGTGCGTCCCTGGGAAAAAATCCCCTTACATTCCCCAAAGTACAAGACCCCTATTTTATCTGACAAATATCACTTCTGATTCCCGCCGCGCGTTTGTGCTTTCGACTGAGTGAACTAAGTTAATACAATAATCGAGACGGCAGGGAGGGGCAAATGATGGTTGCCAGAAAAATATTGTCGTATAGGGACATCTGGTAACGCTTTCCTCACATTTAGATCAAGATTGTAGAATGTGTAATTGTGATGAAGTGCGCAGACTTCAACAAGGCGTTCTTTACTTTTAAAATATCATAACGTTTCGCGGTACAAGCGTAAACGTAATTTAATGGCCATGCACCTTCCTTGCCCCATTTGTCAAGACACAGTCACCTGGACGCCTCCCATACTCTTTTTTCCTTAGAAATTGGACGAAAAATACAGGTAAAATTTATTTTCACCATTAAGTAAAGTATGGCGTACACTGTACATCAGTTTTTACGAAACATATAAATAATCAAAGGCATTTCAGTCAGATACGTATTATCGAACGTCATTGACATCTCTTCTGAAATGTGGGCAGTACGGTTGTAAGTTCATTGACACTCTTGAGTGCAGTGTGACTACCATTCAGTCGATTTTTATAAAACTCACGCTTGACTGACAAATTGTAACGAATTGTTACACCGATTTATATAAAAATTCGACAGATGGTACAGTCGCCGATAATGAGTCACGGCCAGACGGACGTGGTGTCCGAACGATTCTTATTTTACTCCGTAAAGAACGCCTAAGAGGTGACAAACCTTTTCAAATATACGATGGAAGTTGTCAATAAGACTGCGAGAAGTTTTACAAATGACGTCACATTTCTTAAATAACGTAACTCTGAGAGTCAGTAAGTATGGAATTATCATATTATGCCTCCATAATCACATGAAATATCAGTACAATCCAATAAATATTTAATGGCTGATTTTTAAATAACGTCGACATGAAAAACACAAACTGTTTCTTTGGTTGTTCACTGAGAGTATATAAATTTCATTCGCATTTGTTTTGCCTTTCTGCCAAAGAGATAAATACAGATTCATCGACTGCTGTTAACAGAACACGCTGACACTGGTCGCAGAGTAGGCATTTTCTGTTTTGTCAGAAACAAATTCATTCGACTTTTCGAATTAATTAACGTAGGATATATATATATATTTAAAATGTATTATAAACATTTTCAACATTGTTTGTCCAATTCTTATTGGTGTGCTGACCATTGATAATTTATACGTTCCTTCCTCTGTTATCATATCCTTCTCGGCTCCAGTTTTGTACTGAGTCTGGTCATCCTTCTGCCTCGATTCACATTGCTTGGCCATAACATTTCCTTCCCACTATATCCTTTCATTCCTTTTTCATGATAACAGTACCAAAGCAAAGATAAAGTTGATGGCCGATTCAAGCCCTCATTAACTCTTCTGTCCCCACACTTTGCGTCCTTCCAATCGGTCGGCAAGGTATCTGTCCATTTTCCCATAATGCAATGTGTATACCTTATCACCGACATGTCATACTGTCATAAATCACTTTGACAGCTGAACTCGAATGTACTATACTGACAAGCAGCAGTAGCAGATGTTTGTTTGCCTTCAGACTTATGGTTGTCTCCTAGGATGAGTTCTGTGTAGACTCTTGCATTTTTTAGTTATGTGTAACACGTCCATTTTCCACAGCAGATTGCGTTCAAAATATTTAATTTCGTAACATTCTCGCTTTTAAGGCCAAGAGCTGTTAGCCTCCTACCCAAATATTCACGTTCTTTTCACGTTACGTGGAACGTATTTACAGTCGTTGGTCTAGAAGTAAATTCTAAAAAAAAACTAAGTATTTTTTCTTATCTCTTGAAAAAAACGAAGGAGAAAAACAACTTAGAACAGGTAATACATTCTTGAAAATTGTGGTAAAGTTCAGATATGTGGGAACAAATCTAACAAATCAAAATTTAGTTCATGAGGAAATTAAGAGCAGATGGAAATCAGGGAATGCCTGATATTTTTCGCGATTTGCCCTTCAAAAATATGATGAGTATAATATGCAGAGGTTTTCTAATTTTGCCTGTTGCTGTATATGGGTGTGAGGCGTGATCTGTCTGATATTGAAACACGAGAACAGGAACAGGAATTGGGGGAATACGGTGCTGAGGAAGATATTGGGCCTAGGAGGAATGAAATAGCAGTGGACTGGAAGAAATTACACAAACAGAAGTTTCATGATTTCTACCCCTCACCGAACATTACTCGGGTGATCAAGTTGAGAATTATGAGATGGGCGGTGCATGTGGTACGTACGGAGGAGAGAAGAGTGCTTACAGGTTTTAGGTGAGAAACCTGAACTAAAAATGCCATCTGGAAGGCATAGACATAGTTGGCAGCATAATATTAAAATGGAGCATCAAGCAATAAAAATGGAAGGGCGTGGATTGGAGTCATCTGTCTCAGGAGAGGAAAAGTGTTAGGTTGTTTTAAATGCGACGATGAACGTTTGGTTTTCATAAAATAGTGGGAAATTTGTGTCTAGATGAGAAACGATTAGTTTTCAAGAAGGACTTTGCTCCATGGAGTGAGTAACTAGATGTACTAATAGCTTCCCTGAGAACGGATACCGAAGTGACAGGGAAATAAACTTTGACTGTATTGAGTAAGGCAAATTAAATTATTTTGTAAAATTAAGTTACAGTTGTGGATGCAAAAGAAAGCCGAGTCGCTTGAGCAACATACTCCGTTTCACGTCACATTGTGGCTTCAGGTCAGTCGGTTCAGTGTTTGAGCCACTGGACACGACCGCCCTTCCAACTATCCCATTCACTTTTTCACACAATAAACTATATTAGCTAAAGCATCAGTGTGCTGTGCAGGAAGTGGAAAGTCCTAAGCACCAAACATCAAGTTCCTACATCCATATTCGATGCTCAACACTAGGGCTCTTACTGCTAAAAACATCTTTACACCGAAAATGCCTGACTGGTGGTACATGTATAGTATGTGTGCCATAATTATTGCTGCAATTGTAGAACTGGTTTCATGCATTGTTAAGTGCTTGCCAAGCCACAACAAAGACCAGCTCGGGTCGTGCTAGAGAATCTACACAAATGCGAGTAGCAGTGTCAAATTCCGTAAACTGTCCAAGAACAGGGTTCTGAGGGAAATATTTGGACCTAACAGAAAGGAATGTCGATCCCGGTGACAGTACGATCTAAGGAGTAGGTCTCAAGCCGCTTGAAGGATCGTATGTTCGAATCCTGTTGAGGACACGGATGTTCGTCTGCGTGTGTCTATGTTTGAGCTAGAAACTTCAACAACGAGGTGGCCTACGCTGTTGCAAAACAAAAAATAAAGAAAGGAATTGACAGGATTAAGAAAACTGCGTGATGATGTGTGACAGGAGCCAAGGAAGCGCAGTCGGCTTACTGACTAGTCTGCAGGCTAAGTGACTAAGAAATGGAGGTTCACTCCCGTCCTTCTCTCCTCCGAAACGTCTAGACCGACTCTGTTGTCCACCCATAGCCTCATATTCATCGGGCTGAATGGCAGTATTCAGAGGTTCAAACGCCCGCGGCCTGAAGTTCACCATTCATCTCCATCTTGCGCCGAAGCTTAATGACGCGCACAGGAACTTTACTGGAACACTTAGTCTTGTTACAGAAGACCTCGCTTAGGCATACTGAAGGAAACAGACCAATACTTAAACATAACTGAATGCTTTGAAGAGTGACGTTCGTGTTGTACAGAATATGCAGCATTTCATTTCGCACTGCACAGGTAAGACACTCTTGCATTACTACGAAAAACTGCTTAGTGCTGTTTAGAAAAAAAAATGGGGATGTATTATGAGACTACAATGAAACACGTAAACACGCGACGTGACAGAGATGTGTAAATGCTTAGTGTTATTGTGACAATGGGCTTTGATGGTTGACCAAACAGAGAGTGGGGTTGGTATCATGTGGCTCAGGAGAAGGCCCACCGAAGGGTCCTCGTGAAGACGTTGATAAAATAATAATAATAATAATAGAAAGAGAGGTAGACAGACAGATAGACAGATAGACAGACAGACAGATAGACAGACAGACAGATAGACAGACAGACAGACAGATAGACAGACAGATAGATAGATAGATAGATAGATAGATAGATAGATAGATAGATAG
>Ga0123353_10016360_pt1 | contig 10840 bp, 4 predicted proteins | sample TergutLab28metaG_3_FD_92763 | JGI IMG/M metagenome (GOLD analysis project Ga0123353, IMG submission 92763) | Labiotermes labralis P3 segment gut microbial communities from Petit-Saut dam, French Guiana - Lab288 P3 | ecosystem: Host-associated > Arthropoda: Insects > Digestive system > Gut ... | reverse complement strand
TTAGGTGCTCTTTACGATATACTGACTGGCGCCCTCGACTAAGCTATTAACAAATTAAGGAGAAATTATGGAAATCGAAGAAGAAAATGTAATTGGTGAAAACACAGGAAGCATGATGGAAATTGATGAAACCGCAGCGGTTGATATCAGCATAGCCGAAACACCTGAAGAGGTTAAGGACTTTGTTCCTGAACTGGTTACCCAGGGTAACACACGCCTCGACAGCGATGCCCGATGGTATGTTCTGCACACATTCAGTGGATACGAAGCAGTAGCCGAAGATAATCTTAAAAAAGTTATCGAAAAGTATAACCTTCAGGAAAGGGTATTTGAAATTTTTATCCCAACCGAGGATACCGTTGTCGAAAAGAAAGAAAAAAAAGTTTTGGTGGCGTCCAAAACAATGCCCAGTTATTTGTTTGTAAAGATGATTTACGGTGATGATATCTGGCATACAATCACCCGCACACACGGAATCACCGGTTTCGTCGGCCCAAAAGGCCGCCCGCTTCCCCTTTCCGCCAAAGAAGTCATTGATATGAAACTTGAACGCAAGCTTAATGTGTCGGTAAAACTAGAAGTCGGCGACACCGTTCACGTAATTGACGGACCGCTAGCAGGTCAAACAGCTGTCGTAACCGCTGTCGATGCAGGAGCAGGAAAATGCACCGCAAAAGTCACCATGTTTGGGCGCTCGACATCAGTAGAATTATACACAACACAAATCAAGAAGATATAATCAGGAGTGGGCACATGTGTGCGCCCCACCGGATTTAATTTTTTGTTCTTTTGTCGCCGCTTTGTAACGGGTGACCTTACCAGGTGGAGCGCACACATGTGCCCACTCCTGATATAATTATTTATTTCTACGCGTAAAAAACAGTATAAGCGGCACGCTGATAAGGCACACTGCGCCGGGAATTAACAGATATATTAAAAGTGATGAACCACCTTTGCATTCGGCACAAGGAGGAGTGCAGGGTTTTTGGCATACCGGTGGCGGTGGCATACACTCGTCGCAAAAAGGGGTGCATGGGTTTTGACACACTGGTGGCGGCGGCCTACATTCATCACAAAAAGGGTCGCAGGGATTCTGACATACTGGTGGCGGCGGCCTACACTCGTCGCAAAAAGGATCGCATGGGTTTTGGCATGTAGACGCAGCTGTAAAACGCACTTCAAATGTTTGTGCCGAAACATCTGCGTGTGTTTGTTCCATGAGAACGGCAACTATTGCCGTGTACGTGCCCGGCGAAAGCCCTGCTTTTGGACGGACAGTAAATTCAATGCTTCGACCGGGGTTAAGCCCGCAATAGGGGCAGCTCTCCATTTTTCCCCATGCACCATTACAACAATCACTATTTGTCGGGGTTGCAAAATTTGTTCGTGATAACTCAAAACTGTCGGGATTAATACCGGATAATTCTATTCTAGTCGCCGACACAGCGGCAGCGTTGCCATGTGTACTATTTAAATTTGTAACGCCTGTGTTCGTAATTGTCACCATATACTCCGGAGGCGGCTCTTTATAATCTGCAAGCAAACTTCCAAAATTATGGTCTTCGCCGTCCGAGAACACACTGCGATAATGAATAAATATACTTATCGTCGCAATTTTATCGTGGTCGGCAACGGAACGGGCGTGAACCCGTATTGTCCATGGCGGAAGGGGGTTTGTTTCACTCCACGGTGAACGCCAGACAAATCTTAAATTTGGGTCAATACTTAGCAGCCCTGCCTGTGTCATGGTTGTAGTACCAAGATTCACACTTTGAGCAGCGTTTCCTTCAACACTCCACACAACGGACTGTGATGGATTCCCACCGCCGGTTACTGTCGGAGCTCTGAATTGGTAGGTATCGCCTCTTTTAAGTGTCATCCACGTCGGGTCGTTTACTGTAACGCTCCTGACTCCGTTTGGTAATGCAGGTGCTTGCTCCGGTTTAATGACGGAAACGTCACTATTGTTTATAGAAAACAATACAAGTTTATTTGCCCGTATTTTAGAATCGTTGTTAAATATTACCTTATCACTTGTGGCATGGTCCTGCAATGTATAACCTGCTCCCCAATGACGTATTATGTGCGCGTATTCTCCCCTGTTCGCAAACGCAATGATTTCATTTTGGGTATCGTTGGGTGTACCGCTTTTGTCACGCCAGACTTTTAAATATGCTGTATATTGCCCATTGCCAAGTGTTGATGGAAGTGTCACCGTCACGTCATATACCCCAGAGTTCAAATCAACATTGGCGGGAACTTCGTGCACAGGCGTATCGCCATCTGCTATGATAATGCTTGCTTTTGTTTTGACCATAATTGGGGCAAAGCCAACATTTTCGATCTTGCCCGTTAATCGCAGTTCCCGGTCGACCGATATCGTTTCTGACACCAAAGATTCACGCACGACAAACCTGTAACCCAAATGCAAACGTATCCAATCAAGCATCCGTGTTGGTCCAATGTACGCAGGACTGCCATAGTTATAACCAATCGAAGTAATAGTAGCATTATTATAGATGGGGTTCGCACCATTATAAATCATATTCATCCATTGGTCCGACATACCGGTAGCATCTCTTAGATAACTTACAGGAGTTTTATACATTGCATATTCAACCCACCGCGAGTCTGCGGCCCATGGCTTACTGCCGCCCCCAGGTTCACCACCGAAAAGCGTGCGCGACGTTCTTTGTTCCATCCATTCCATTTCGATATCCTTATCCATATAACAACTGGCAGCACCGGCATGGAGTACGTCATTCCAAAAACCTATGCGATATCCATCGGTACCGGATAGATCGTCCGGTATATAATTCATTGATGAACGCGTGTAGTGCGTACCATTACGCCAGTTGTACCAATTAATATAACTACGTAGGCCCCGCATACTTATCTGGATAGCAGGCAAACCATTTTCCTTTGTTGCATCAAGCCATTTTTGAGTAAAACGCGCCATGCTTATTCCGTCTTGCGACAAAAGTGTACTGTGTTGTTCGCCCCAGGGACCAATCATGGTTGTCATTATGTTATACAATACATCCGGGTACTTGCCTAATACGACACATAATTGGTCGATGTGTTCAAATATTATGTCCAAAGTGGGTTCATTTATGCAATACTGTTGCGGTACACTCTTGCACGAGGAGCATGCCACAGAACCAAAGCATCCATGATACTGAAACGCCATAATTACCATAAGTTCAAGACGCCTGGCCTCGTCAAGTGCGCGCTCTAGGTTTAAAAGATATTCCTGCGGTATCGGGGTTTCTTTGTACGCACCAAGACCCAAGTAAAACCGCTGAATAGTATATTGATACCGATTACCGTGGTTGATTTCAGTTAATGCTCCGCCGCTCATGATAGTACCCATACCGGTGTCTAGTGACGGTCCACGCGCAGGATTACGAAGTTGTGCCGTACTTTCCGTGTAATCAATGCCGCTGTCCACCATATCTGCGTAACCTTGCGCTGTATAGCGCGCTGCAAAAACTGCACCTGTCACCGTCATCAAAGCACCGCTTATACAAAGCACCGCGACGATAATTGGTATTACAATTCGCTTCTGTAATTTTTTCATCATGTCAAGCTTTTCCTTTTCCTGATCCCAATTACAATGGCACCGCCCCCAATTGAAAGCATCGCAATTGCGCCAAACATCAAAACTATCATTACAACAGTAAAGGTAGAGATTTGATTGCCGGCAAATCTAAGTTTGCCAAGCGCCTCTTGTATAGCCTGAATAGCTTCGTTTATTTCTTGTTGAGTAAAATTTAAATTGTTTTCCTCATCAAGATCCGGAGTCTGCAATATCTCTTCCGCATTGGCAATGGCGTCGAAAAGTTTTTGGTATGATTCCGCAGTAAAGTCTTCTTTTTTTATACTCTTTGCCTGCCAAATAACATTGGCAAGTTCAGCTTTATCAACAAGCAACAACTGGCTTGTTAGGAATAACAAATTATAATAATAATCTATTATCTCGGCATCTCCGATGAAGAGTACACCCTCTGCCGTTACTTCATAAATAATTTCAAGCAACGATTTCAGCACTTCTTCGGAATAATTTGCAGCGCCGTCAGTTAGTATATCATTTACCATATTCCGCAACTCTTTTACTGCGCCCAGGTTGTCAATTGCTTCTTTTAATATTGGAACAAAATTATCCACGGTACCTTGTGTATCTCCGGTTAATAAAATACCTAACGCTGCCTGTAATACGCGCACCATCTCGTTCCAAGAACCTTGTGTATAATCACTTTCAGCCAGATGTATTTTTAATGCATCATACTCATAATCTCTGCCCTCAAGTTCATAAGCCCGCCCAATTTGTGTCCGCAATTCCCTGATACTTACTAATTCGTCATGGAGTATCTTTAACCCTTTGCCGCCAAAGCCCTGTCCCATATATGTGTTAATCATGTCTTGCACATTTCCGATTGTAGTTTGAGTCCACAGGTTTGAACTGAATTGATTTTTTGCATATTCCAGTTTCCCGGAAAAAGGGTCAAACGTCGCTTCGGTATAGTTATACTGGTCAAAAGTTTTGTTAGTAATACTTTTAATGGATGTATTCAGAATAGCGTGTAATTGTTCAACGAGCAGCCTTGCTGTGTCGTCAATTTCATATTGCGCAGTAGCAGAAATCAAAGTGCCCTGGGCCAATTCATATAAATGCCAGTCCTCCAGCAATCCCAGAGGCTCTATGCGCCTTGCCTCTTCCATCGCCGCAAGCAACCCCGAGAAGTCAAGGTCCGCGTCGATCCATTCCGCCCTTAATTTATCCGGTGGTCTTGCGTTGTCATGAACAAACGTCCAGTTGCCTGTCCGTGGGACAATTTCCGAATATTCCCCGTTACCAATGGTCCATATCGCCCGCCACCTTATAAATTCGTTGCCTAAGACCGGCTCGGGAGGGAATAAAACATAGCTGGCACCATTTACAATAGTAACCGAATTCGGCCAATGGGGTAATTTTTGTATTTCACGGCCGTTTGCAGTGCCATAATCGTATGCAACGGTGCTTGTCAAATGCGCATAAACTGTGGGGTTGGCGGTATAATATGGATCCGATGTCGCAATTGAAGTAATTTTCGGTGAATAGGAATCCGTCAAGTCAGCCCGCCATCCATCGGATTGCCACCGGGGATGATGGTTTATTATCGGTGATAACGTTATATTTAGATATCTTGTAAAAACTTCCGTCGTTATTTCGCCGGCAACGTCATACGCTATTGTCCCAAGCCAACGCGCATAAAGGGTTCTGTTGCCTACTATATCATCGGCAGGTACAACATTCATTGCACCTAATGTACTTGTGTGAGCTTGCCTTGCATTAGTCTGGGAATCAAACCAGCCGCTGAAACCCCAACCATCAATCGCAGGCAGATCTGTGGGTGTATATTCTGCTCCAAAAAAGCGCTTGACAGCAGACCTTACAGGACCACCTTGGGTATTAAAACGTACTTCAGTTTCCATGCGAGCATGAAGGGTTATATTCCCATCGGTATACATCGCACCAAAGTGGTCATATCCTTTTGAATCGGTATTTTTTGCCGCATTTTCTGCACGATTTTCCGGATTGTCTGCCGCTGTGTGCCAAGAATTAAGAAATGCCCATCCGGAAATTGACGGAACTGATGCACTCCACTGAGTGGGTGTAACGCTAACGCCTTTTCGAATTACAAGTGCCGGCTTGGTATTCGCGCCATCCAGCATTTGAAATGTTATTCTGTAATTCCACACTGCGTAAATGTCAATTACAGCGCCAGCACGCCCATTTATTATTTGGTCGCGTAGTGATTGTTGCACTACTCTGGGCGAAGCAGTACTTGCATACTGGACATCACCGGCTCCAAATTTTGCGGAATACCAACCCATAAAAGTAAAATTGGCGGCCTCTCCGCTTCTCATGGGCGCTGCCGGCAGTTGCGTGGCAGTGAGACTGGCTAAACTTGTCCCCGGTGCGACGTTGTATGTTGCATAGGGGGTATCTTCGTATACATTTGAAATATTCAGTGTAAAAAACCGAAGGGTAATTTGCGCGCTCCCGACATGGCGGAATATAGGATATCCTGTACCGGCTGTATCCATCATCCAAATCCACAGCGAGGCATTCGTGGCACTGCTAAAAGGCCATCCTAATTGGGAATTGGTATAAGTTGCTTCCAGTTTTAATGCCGCAGTTAATACACCAGTTACCCTGCCCGCCGGTGGAGCTGCAGCGTTACCAACAACTTGTGTAACGTTAACAACGTCGTCATACAACGATGTTAGCCCTTCTGTAAAAGTTGCAGTGCCTTGTGCGTGTCCAATCATTATGCCCCTGGTGCCTGTTGCGGTTATCGTCTGCACCATCGTTGCACATGACGTAATAGTAATTGTGTCTTCGTTTCTGCCTACAAGGCCTCCGGCAACCACAGAGGCCGCGGAATTGCTTGCAATAGTATTCGCCGAACCGCCGCTTGCATAACAATTTTTCAATGTCACCGCAGTGGTACTAGTCCCGCCAACAAATCCGCCCGCAGCCGCATTCGCCGTGGCAGTGCTTGCAAGTTCCACACGACTATGTGTATAAGCATTTTCTATTGTTCCGCCTTGCATAAGTCCTATAAAACCGCCGACAAAATTGGCACCACGCACCAACGTTGCTGTTGCGCTTGCTGTATCTATTCTTGTCAAAGCACCAAGCGTTACAGAACCCATAAATCCACCAACATTTGAACCAGTGGAAGTCACTTGTCCTGTTGCGCTGCTTTGAAATACTGCACGTAAATTCGAGGTTACGGCAAATTCACCAACCATCCCGCCGGCGCTGTTACCTGTTGCGGTCACGTTTACTTGAGATGTGCAATTTGATATTGTGCGATTACCGTTAATGGAGCCTGCTATGCCACCCACGCTGCTTGTGCCCGATACAGTACCATTTCCGTCTATCTGCACACCTGAAAAACTTGGCGTAGTGCCGTTATTATTTCCAGTCATACCACCAACTATGCCACCTACATTGTTCAATCCAAAAACCGTACCATTTATTTCTACCGTAACATTTTCAAACCGGACACCCGTTTCCGCAAATCCTAAAAGCACACCCACATTATTAAAACTTCCTCCGATAGTTACGCCGGAATTAATTACAATATTCAGATCCCGGAAAACAGCGTTCGCCGCAGCATACCCAACAATGCCAAAATTGTGAGTCGCTGCGGTCATATTACCTGTTATTGTGATTGTTCTTCTTGTACTGTTATGGTCTCTGCCATCAAGGGTTCCAATAAATGCTCCGTTTGCTCCCGTGCCCCCTTCTCTGCACGTGGGTGTCCAGCTGCCCGCATTAATCGTGATGTTACTTCTTAACCGATAATAAGCAGTTTTAGAACGCACCATGTCTGCGTCATTTAATGTGCCGTCACCAATAGTTTCAAGCTGCGTTGCGTTTACAACCCAGATAGGGTCTGTAAAGGTATTCGCATATACCTTGAAATTTGAAGAAATAGTAAAAGATAACAAAGCAAACACGACGACCGCAAATGATATGGCCAAAAAGGAGTGGCATATGTGTGCTCCACCGGATTTATTTTTTTGTTCTTTTGTCGCCGCTTGGTAACGGGTGCCCTTACCAACAGTGTACGGCATTTCTGTCAACGCTTTGTAACAACACCCCATACAAAGCGTGTACAGCCCGAACAAAAAAAAATCCGGTGGAGCACACATATGCCACTCCTTGGTCAAGAGTATGCGTTTCTCATTTGTTTGCATTATCCCTCCCCTAAAATGACCTAGTATTCTTTGTTAACTATTGTTTTAAGGAAATCCACACATTTTTTAAGATTCAATCTGGTGAACTCCTCGACAAGCTCGTCGTCAATCATTTTGTATTCAAGTTTACGCAAAACCTTTGAAAACATAATACAATCAATCGCCGTAAGTATATTCTTTGCAAGTTCGTCCGGATTATTGTTGTTATTGCAACAAGCAACAAAAACCTTGACAAACGTTTCCATTTGTTTAAGAATACGGTTCCCGAAAGTAACTTGATAGGGCTGCAGCAGTTTTTCAATCTTTTGAATTGTTGTATTTTGTTCGGCGTCAAACGTAATGGATTTTTCACCTTGTATGAATAATTCACGAAGAGTTCTATATGGGACGTACTTTGCGGCGACTTCCCTGCTTTCATCAGGGGCTTTTATGGCACGCCTATAAAAGTTTATGGTCTGGGCACGATCGTATACTTTATCACTTATTTCAAATGTGCTTTCATCTCGGTTTGCAGTCGCTATGAACCACAGATTTGTCGGGATATTAATGGTGTGTCCGTTGTCAAGCGCCAAATATTCTCTTGCCTCATCGGAATCCGGATAAAGTTGCACATCGAAAAGCTTAAGCCTTCGGTTGCTTTCACGCGGCTCCTCCATCAACGATAAAAAGTCCGAGAAATAGTACTCGATTCGCGACAAGTTAAGTTCGTCCAAAACAATAAATGTTGGGACCTCGCTGTTTAATGATGCCTTGTATAAAGATTGAGTAAATGTTTTCGGAGTATATTTGCCGCTGAATTCGTTATAATAACCAAGAAGTTCATTTTTATCGCGCCATGAGCTTTCGACGGCCACCATTTCACAAAGACCGTCTATTGCACGCATAAAGGCTCGCGGTAAACTTGTTTTTCCCGTGCCGCTAAGACCCTGTAGAATTGAAAGTCGACTTGCAGCAAGACCGGCAACAAAAGTTCGCATTTCTATCGAGTTGTAACTTAACTTTTCATCGGAGTATTTGGCGTATTCAATAACATGGTCTATAAGTTTTGGCAATGAAACATCTCTGAACAGGTTGGCTCTACGCTGTTGCAGGTCTTGTTCAAATTCGGGCACACGGTTATCCAGCTCGGAAAATGCGGGTATCGGGTCAATCTTCGGCTTTTCTTCCTCTTCTTTTTCTTCTTTGTTTTTATCCTTATCCTCTCTATCGCTACTGCCACCAAGTCCATCTCCGCTACCCTGCGTGATGGGTGAAAGAGAAAGCTTTTCTTTTGACAACCTGACAAGTTCCGCTACTATTACAAAGAGGGTTAATAATATAAGGGGGATGTAACTGAATGTCTTGATGCTTGTATTTTCTTTTATATTAACTAAATCGGCACCCTGCTGACGGAATAATCCCACATAGAATATACCTGCGAGCATGTACATAATTACAGTAGCCCACCCGATAAGAGTATGGTACCGATAGTATTTTACAAAAATTCCACGGCGCAGCATGTAAAGAACAAGGCTTAAAATAAAAGAGCCCAGAATAAACGAAACAAGAACTATTAATGCCGTCTTGAGTAAAGCCGTAGCCGGAAGGATTGTCAGTGTGTCATATCCGCCCGAGATAATGCCAATTCCGCTTAGGCTGCCGCTTTTACCAGATAAAATATACAAAGGAATAAATAATGCACCGATAACAACAGAGGTTAATAAAAAAGACATAAACATAGAATAGCTGGAATTAGCAAGATTTGTGGTTTCCGCTTCTTTGTCGCTATAAATCATGTCCAATACAAATTTTGCCGAGAAAATAATAAATCCAAACACCAAGAACACAATCGCCGAGGATTTAGATGGGGTTTCCGGATTCAAGGAATTAAGGGCACCAACGCAAACTTGACTTGTTACAAAAGCCGCAAATAATGCAATCAAGTTTGCGGCAATGATATAGATGGTAATTTTGTATGCCTTGCTGTTCCGCACGACCAACAGATAAATAATGGCGTATATTGAAACTACTACAACCGCTATAAAAACAATAAAAAGATACCGTGCAAAATCGAAAACCTTGTCGGGCGCGGTTTCAGGCACATTCCCCCTTAAAATGTTAAACGGACTTACCTTGAAACCACCGGTTGCAAACGGCGCAAAAAACATTATAAAAGCCAGAAACACTATCGTAATGCAAAGCGCCATCGAGCCATAGATGTTTACATTTTCTTTGCTTTTAAATCTATCAAAAAAATTCCCCAACGCTAGTCGCATATTTTACATTATAAATTTATCTAAAAAATGTCAACACATTTCTTGCACCTCGGGCACTTTACACCTTCATTTGCAAGCTCGATTAAGTTTCGGAACATATAAAGTTTTTCGTCACGGTAGAAGGGGGGCAGCGTATTTATGTAATCAAGGTTACGTTTTTTATCAATCATCCTGCTGGGATAAACCGCAAGGAATGCTTTTTTACAGTTTTTACATTGGTAATCTTCATATACAAGGTGACACTTTTTACACTTGCGTCCGCCTTCCATTTTGGAAAGCTCCATACCACACCACGCGCAAGGCGACTTTTTCTGGGTGGTATAAATCATGCATTCTAGAATAATCTTTTGAATACGCTGGAACGAGTTTATATCAGTAAGCGAAACAGGCAACACCCCGTACTCCACCACTGTTTTCTTTGTAATCTCAAGTTGTATGGAATAACCGTATTGGTCAGTGTCATCTTCATAGAGAAAGGGCTCTAGAAACACATACTTGTCATATTTATACTTTTGAGAGATAAGTTTTTTGACCAAGTATGCATAGTATTTTCGTTTTTCCCCGCCAAGATGATAACTCATAGGCACCAACAATACACGGCGACGTTTCTTTTTATTAGATACTTCCAACACAACAGCATTTATACCAAGCATCGCAATATTTTGAAAAGCAAGTCCCAGTTGCCAATCCCCACAAAAAAGTTGCTGGGCATTAACAACACCTTTTTTGAAAACCGTGTCCTTTAGTTTTCCGTGGAACCGAAAAGAATTTGCAGAAAACAAGGCAAGCGCTTGGCAAAACTTTTCATAATGTTGCTGGGCAAGAATTTG
>Ga0123353_10016359_pt1 | contig 10840 bp, 10 predicted proteins | sample TergutLab28metaG_3_FD_92763 | JGI IMG/M metagenome (GOLD analysis project Ga0123353, IMG submission 92763) | Labiotermes labralis P3 segment gut microbial communities from Petit-Saut dam, French Guiana - Lab288 P3 | ecosystem: Host-associated > Arthropoda: Insects > Digestive system > Gut ... | reverse complement strand
GTTAGGTTCTCTGTCCTTTCCAGAGGCCGGACTGCCAGGGTCCGATGATGCAGAAATTCCGATAAACGGAACGAACAGGCAGGATTCTACACTAGAGTGCTTTCGGGAACAAACATTTTTTTCTTGTGTATGTTTTGACGAAAAATAAGGACTTACGTCAATTCTACCTACTATATCTAGACTCGTTGAGAACGGGATAAATTTGCATTTTTCCGTTTTCGGGGAGTAAATCCTTGTCTTTCAATTATTTCGGGGAACGCTCGATTTTTTCTGAATCTGCGCAGAAAAAGTGCCGGGGCGGAAAACAGCAGATTACAGACGGCGGTTTGCGGCTCTTGTTAGTCCGCCGGATATTTGTTAAAATCGTTGCGTTGTATTTTGTTCCGTCTTTCTTTTTTGGAGTATATCAATGACAAAACATAGAACTGCCCGTCGTGATTTTTTGAAGACCGCTGCCGCAACTACTGCCGTCGGTTATTGGGCTTTAGCCGGTTTAACCCCTAAAGTTAGTGCTTCGCCGAATGAACGTCTCGCCTTCGGCTGCATCGGCATCGGAGGCAAAGGCAGCAGCGACACCGCTAATGCCGCAAGATTTGCCGACATCGCCGCTATCTGCGATGTCGATAAAAAACGCTTGGAAGGAGCGCAAAACCGGTATCCGAAAGCAAAAGCATACACCGATTTCCGCAAACTTCTTGAAGAACAAAAGGATACCATCGATGCCGTCACAGTCAGCGGCGCAGACCACATGCACGCAGCGCAATCTCTCATGGCAATGCGGATGAAGAAACACGTCTATTGTCAAAAACCGCTCGCCCGAACAATGTACGAATGCCGTCTCATGGCAAAGGTCGCAAAAGAAACCGGCGTTTGTACCCAAATGGGAAATCAAGGCAGTGCCGGCGACGGTCTGCGAAGACACGCCGCCGAAATGAAAGCCGGTATGTACGGCGATATTAAAGAAATCCACGTCTGGACGAACCGTCCGATATGGCCTCAAGGTCCCGAAACGATTCGAACACTCGCTGCATACGAAGCAAAAGTCAAGAAAGAACAGGCGGATAAAGCGGAAGAACTTATCGCTAACATGAAAAGGAAAATTGCCGACCAATCCGCTAATCTCGAATGGGATTTATGGCTCGGCGTTGCAAAACCGCGGGAGAACTTTCCCGGTGAGAGTGCGGCGATTTATCACCCCTTCGGCTGGCGCGGCTGGTGGGACTTCGGCACCGGCGCACTCGGCGACATCGCCTGTCACGCCCTCAACAAGTTCATGAAAGCACTCGATTTGAGCAAGCCGGTCTCGGTCGTTGCAAGAACATCTGGACACGACTTTGATGTTTTCCCGCAGTCATCGGAAATTGTGTTTGAGTATCCCGACACGCCGGAACGCAAGGGTTTCAAGTTTGTCTGGTATGACGGCGGTTTCTTTCCTGATAGAAAATTCCTCGAAGATAATGATTTCAAGTATCCCGAAAAGATGCCGACAAGCGGTGAAATTATCGTCGGCACGAAAGGAGCGCAGGGACAGGGACGCAATGAACGAGTGCCGGTTGAATTACCGGAAATTCAGTTCGCCCCGAAGTTTCCTGATGCCGAAGGCAAAGAAGCCGAAAAGCAGGATGAAGACCCGCGGAATATGTTCGAGTTAATCACGGCAATCAAGGAAAACAATCCTGCACGCTGTTTCTCGAACTTTCCGAATCAGGCGGGACCGCTTACCGAAGCGATGCTGCTGGGCAACCTTGCGGTCTGGACTGCTGCCAAGCCGAATGAATGGGGCGAAAAGGTTCTCTGGAATCACGCCGAGATGAAAATCACGAATCTCGCAAGTTTGAAGACCCCCGGCGTTGCCGACTTGATTAAACCCGTCTATCGGGAAGGATATGTTCTCGATTAAAAACTTGTTCAGCGTGCGGTTCGCCGAACCGCACGCTAAACTGGTCTCCGGCGAATCAAACACAGCAGTGATTCGTCTATCAAATCAGACAAACCAATCTGGCGGGACTTGCCGTTTCTACACAGTCGATGTTCTGTCCCAGTGAAACAAAGTGCAGCGGCAATTCGTTCTTCTGCAAAAACGGATATAACGCCGACATGCCTACCGCCTCATCCAAATGTGTGAACGATATACCCGTCGGCTGCAATACGGCAAAGTGCCGCACCGTCTCCGTCAGAAATTCTGCGCTGCCGGTTGCCGATAAAACGAGTTGAATATCATCTGCTTCCGCTTCCCGCAGCATTTTGTCAACGAACTGCACATGTTCTTCGCGGTCAACAGCCGGATTAACAGCCGGCGTATCAATCAAAATCAAATCGCAGGTTCCTAGCCGCTGAATTGCCGCCGAAATCTTTCGCGGTTCAGAAGCGGTCTCCACCGGCACAGATAATATCTCGCCGTATCTTTGCAGTTGTTCGACAGCCGCAATACGAAACATATCCGTCGTTAGCAGTCCGACTTTCTTTTTCTCGTTGTTTTTATAAGCGGCGGCAACTTTCACAAGCAGCGAGGTCTTGCCCGCGCCGGCAGTTCCAACAAAGGCAACAATCCGGCACACATCGGACTTTAGCGTCAGCGCACCGGCGAACTGTACCATATCTGTTAGTTTCGCCGCCATACTCCGCTGTAGTACAGTCGGATTCAACTGCTCCATTGTCAGCGAACCCCAGTTGCCTTGCCGGATATCAGCAACCTGAACGGACTTTCTATTTTCGCTTTGCGCTGACGGCATTTTTTTCTTTTCGACATATACATCGGCGTATTCCGTTTCGGAGGTATCTTCGACGGTTATCTCAACGAATGTATGTTTCCGCAGTCCGAAAAAAGATGTTTCATCCGCTTGTCTTGTTTGCAGTATTCGGACGTTATCTCCTAATTCTTCGCGGATTATTCGGAGTCCTTCCTGCAATGATTCGGCGCGAAACGTTTTGATGTTCATGTAGTACTTCTTAATAAGCGTGAGCGGGAAACTGTGTTTCCCGCTTTTAGGAAAGACGTTTTTTTGTGGAAGCGGCTCTTATCCCAGCGTTTTATCCTGCACAAGTTGATGTATCAAACCGCCGATGCCTTCTTTCGTTGGAGCGACTTCCGTGAAGCCCTCTGTTTTCAGAACTATCGACTGTATCCGAAAAACCTTCGTCGGCGAACCGCTGATGCCGCAGCGCGATAAATCCGCACCGATTGAATCCAAGTCCCATTGTTCGAGCAGTTGTTTTCGCTCCTTCAGTGTCTCAATCTTTTCCGGCAACGCTTCCGAAGGAAGAACGCAATTCTTGTACTTCATAACCCTTTTCGCACTTCGCGGTCTCGGTTCGTTTGCGGACTCAATTACCGTCAACAGCGCAGGCAATTTGACTTTGACGATTTCCCAGCCGTTGCCGATGTTTCGCCGAATGGTTGCCGTCTTGCCTTCAATGTCAATAATCTCTTCGGCGTATGTGATTTGCGGAATGCCGAGTTTCTCCGCACATTGCGGACCCGTTTGAGCGGTATCGCCGTCAATCGCCTGCCGACCGGCGAAAACGAAATCGTAATTGCCGATTGTCTTTACACCTTGCGCAAGAATGTAACTCGTTGCCAGCGTATCACTTGCGGCGGCTCTGCGGTCGGTTATCAAAATAACGCGGTCAACACCCCGAAAGAGACAATCCCGTAGAACTTCGGCGGCTTTCGGCGGACCCATTGAAATTGCAGTGACGGTTCCGCCGAAACGCTGCTTGATTTCCAAAGCAGTTTCAAGAGCGTGCAAGTCCTCCGGATTGAAAATTGCCGGAAGCGCGGCGCGGTTGACGGTGCCGTCTTCCTTCATTGCATCGGCGGATACACGCGCAGTGTCAGGAACCTGTTTAACGAGAACGATGGAATTATACATTGATACCTTTCTTGATGATGGAATGACACGGCATTATCGGCGAAAATAACGGAGTTGTCAAGAGCCTGTTTAGCGGGCAGTTCTACGAACCGCCCGCTAAACATTTCTCTCATATTATGTTATAATACCATTCGTTCATCAACGTTATTATCGAGGTTCCTATGTCAAAAAAATATCTGTTTCCCTGCAACTGCGGATTTGTCCAGCAAGTCGATACTTCGCAAGCCGGTCAAACGTTCACTTGTCCCGAATGTAAAACCGAAAGAAAAATTCCGACCCTGCTGCAAATCAAAGAACTCGAACCGGCTGAAGAAGTCGTTGAGAAAAAACGTCATACCGGTCATCTGCGGCGGGCGTTTTTATTCATCGGCATACTCTTGACGCTCTTGTCCGCTGCGTTTCTCATTTATACTGTTCCGTATTTTCCGCAGCCGAAAGATGTGACGAAAAAGCGAGACGAATTTGCCTTCGGCGGAAAAACTCTCTATCAAAATTCCACGCCGCTCTCGGTTACCGAGCAAAACCTTCTTTGGATGGAGGACTGGCACTTTTCGATGATGATGCCGATTCAACTGTTTTATCACTTCAACAATCTCGGCGACAGTCCGAACCTGAGTTATAACTTTCAGGAAAATTACGCCGCATTGAAAGACGCATATTATATTCGTTTAACCGCCGGCATCGTTCTGCTGCTGGTTGCGCTGGGATTTACAATTTCTTCATTCTTCCTGCCGAAGGCGGATGCCGAAGTTATTAACTGGTCAGGAACTGAATGGAATTAGATTAAGAGCGGCGGGTGATAACCCGCCGTTGATGCGCCTTACTTCTTCTTTTTCGGGAAACGAGGATTTATGATGACCGAGGAATCCAAGCCGCAGTCATCATTCTCACTGTTCAGCATCTTATTGACTTCCTGCCGGAAATCATCCGGTGCTTCAAAATGCCGATACACACTGGCAAAACGAACGTATGCGACCTGGTCAATCTCACGAAGATAAGTCATCACCCGCTCTCCTATGAACGCACTGTTGACCTCAAATTCAAATGCCGATTCTATTTCACCTTCGACTCTGGCAATCAGCGAAACAATCTGGTCATAACTAACAGGACGTTTCCAGCAAGCGACTTCCAGACCGCGAAACAACCTGTCGCGGTCAAACGGAACACGCGTACCGTCTTTCTTGATAACCTTCACTCGGGTTACTTCTGCCCGCTCGTAAGTAGTGAACCGCTTGCCGCAGTTGCAGCACTCTCTTCGTCGGCGAATGATGAAACCGTCTTCACTGGGGCGGGTATCAATAACCTTGTCGTTATCGAAATGACAAACGAAACATTTCATCTATTTTTTCGGATTTATTTATTCGTAAGGGTTTCCGCTCCCGGCGTGACTTCTTTAAGGTTCGGAGTCGTGTCAAGTTCATAACGTCCGACAGCCCATTCGACAATATCGCCGACTTTTTTTATGCTCTCGGCACTGCCAATCGGATTCTCTTTAGAGGGACCGCCCGGCGGGTCTATCCAGAAATCGTTTCTATGTCCGTAAGCAAGATAAGCGACGCGTCCTTTGCCTTCGGAGCGAATCCAAGAGGACGGAAAGTTCGGACGCTCATATTGCGCACCTTTCATTCCGGCGGTTTCCTGAACGAGAATAACGTGTATGTCGGGATTGTACCATTTCATTGCGTACCATTCTTCCCACGCGGTGTCTTTGCCGTCGGGCAGTTTCTTAATCCAAGGAACCTGAATCGGCTTCGTTGCGCTCACGGTTGCGGACTGCTGCGCACCGTGACTGACAAACCGGGCACCGACAAGTTTCGTATATGAATCGTTAGCGTCTCCGGTGTCGAATAGTGAATCGGTTGCGGAATGAATGCCGACGAAGCCCTTTCCGGCTCTGATTGCTGCAAGGAGTTTGTCAAAACCGGCTTTTGTGATAGCGTGTTCCTGCGGTTCTCTCCTGTCGTTGCCGTCTTTGTCAATTTCTTTTTCGTCCGACAATTTTCCTGAAGTGTAGAATATGAAGACATCGTATTGGCTGATGTCGCCGTCAAATACACCGCCGTCTTGTGTTTCGACGACTTCGATGTTCTTGTCGGCGAAGTACTTCTTCAATGCTTTGCCGGAGATGGTGGCTTCTTCGGCGGGAATCCAGCGGGCGGGGTCGTGAATGAATCCCCGTGAGCGGGTGAAGTGCAGGGCTTTCGCTTTTTTTGCTTCCTGTGCTTCGGAAACAGCGGCGAAAATCATTACAACTGCTGCGGCTGCAACAGCGAGACAACAAATGGTTCGAATTTGTTTGGACATAGTTTTTTTCGGAAAAAGGTAGGGGACATAAAATTAACGCAATGTGAAAAATATAAGAAAAAAATCGGGAAAAACAAGCGGCGTTTTCCTCTTGTCAGTCCGGCTGCAAGTTTTTTCACATTATTCGTTTAGCGGTCGGTTCAACGAACCGCCGCTATCGTTAGATTGCGGAGATATGTTAAATCCGTAAAAATACGCTATAATGATGCCGTTATGAGTGACACCTTATTCACTATCCCAGAGAATTTATACAGCACACTGCTTGCCGCTAAAAGCGAAGCCGATGTCAAACAAACGGTCGTTGCCGAACTGCCCATCGGACGCATGGAGTTTCTGCAAACCGACTACCTGCACGAAAATCTGCTCGTCGAATTCAAACACGATGACGATTTTAGCAATAGGGAAGGCAGACGTGCGGAAGTTCTCGCCCAGACCTGTTATTACTGTCATCATTTGCGCATCGAAGGAGAACGCGTTCCACCGTACATCGCACTGGTGAGTAAAAACGGAGTCGTGCTTTACAAACGGGAAGTCCTAGAACCGGTCTATAAAAATGAAAAACTGTTCGACAAAGGAAATCCGTCATCGCCCGATGCTGCCGTTGTAGAACAGTGTAAAGACATCGAGCCGGTCTTTTATCAGTTGATTCACACTGAAGCGACATGCAAAAAGGCAATCCGCGCTCTTATGGATGTTTGCAATCGGCAGATATTTGTTGTTGAAGAAATTGATAAATACAACGTTGCGGAGGCGTACTCCGGCTGGTGTAATAAATTTGATAAATACATGCAGGACATTTCTACCGATGAGGAACGCCCGCATGTCTTTGAAATTGACGCAACGGTCGGCGGGAAAATCACCGTCGTTTATGGTTCCACAGCGGGAGAGGCGAACGAAGTTATTCGGGTTGAATTTAATTTCAACGGAGAAATCAAACAGATTGAAAATTGCAAACGTTCCCTTTATGTGGAATTTTGGACGGGCTGGAAACGTGTTACTGACAGAAAGAAACAGCGTGAAGTATTTGCGAAGATTTACGATTTGATGGACACGGCATCGCGCCGCCGCAAGGGACAGTTTTACACGATAACTCCGTTGGCACAGCGGGGTTGGGAATACATCGTCAAGGAACTGGGCGAGGGTTTTTGGAAAGACGGCACATGGCGGATTTGGGATAACAGCGCAGGGCAAGGCGGATTGGTGATTAACGTCATTCCTGAAGATGCGCTGCAATACACTTATCTATCGACGATAGACAATGCTGAAGTTGCCTATTTGAAGACACATACGTTTGGCAGAAAGATTTTTCGGTTTGATTTCATTAATCAGCAGACATCGGAGTTGCCGCCGGAATTGCAGCGCGATATGCAAGACCCGAATATCAAGTGGCTGTTCTTTATCAATCCGCCGTATGGAGAAGGAAGCAGCGGAAAAGAAACCGATGATGCCGCTTGGCATAAGGCGGGCGTAACGAATTCTCTTATAAAAGAAAGAATGAAAGGCAGAGGGGCTTTCATGGGAGTTAAGGAAAAATATGCCCAATTTCTCTTCCGTATTCAAGACGAATTCAAAGGACTCTATGTATTAGGATTATATTCCACCGTGAAAGCAATGGTAACAAAAGAATATATCCGTTTGCGGAGATTCTGGAAACCGCAATTCAAAAGAGGATTTATCTGTTGTGCCGGTAAATGGAAACAATCGGCGGCAAACGGGCAGTTTCCCATTGCTTTTTCTGTTCTTGACAACAGAGAAAAGGGAAAATGGGGACGAATGACTTATGACATATTAGAATACGTGAAGGACAAACCACATGGTGTTTTCAGCGGAAAGAAGGATTTTATTCAGGAAGATGTTAAACGCAGTTTTCGGGACTATTTTTTCCCGCACGAAGGTAGGCGAAAAGATAGTTTGACGATAGTTCAGTCCAACGGTCTGAAAGCATTTCCGGGCAAATCGAAAATGAGCAATTACCGTCCTGACGGCACTCTTGCATCGGCTGGGATGATATCGAGTTACATGAGAACACGGGATAAATCACGGGGAATGGTTAGCGGGAATGTAATCGACAATCTTGCTCCGATATTTATCAATAACAAAAATTATAAACGTGTATTATGCGGACTAGGGTTTTATTGGAGTGTTACCCATACTTGGATAAGTCACGCGGAGTGCTTCCTTGCACCATCCCGTGATTTAACCAAGCAAGAAAAAGCGGATGCGGTATTGTATGCACTGCTGTCGGAGCGCAACCGCTGTACCACAGCAATGTTAGCGGAAACGGAAATCACCACGAGTCGCGGTAAAGTCCGCAACGGCGGACTGGTACGGGCGATGCTTAATCCGTTTGACACGGAATTATTCGATTGGAAACACTTGTCGGCAGTCGGCAAAAAAGCGTTGGAAGAATATCGCAAGTATTGTTATGAGATAGTCGATTGGCAGAATTATCCTACAGCGGCTGGTGTCGGTGCTTGGGGCGGACACTATTTGTATGAGCGTACAAAAAACGGTTTAGACATTGAAAACAAAAAAACCGGCGATGGTTTTCCGCTGCCGCAAGCGTTCAAAGATGCGAGAGAAAAACTTCGGCTGGCAGTAGAAAAGATTGCGCTGGAGGTTTGTTTTTAGCGGCTCTGTTCTCGCCGCTCGCAACTCACCGCTCGTCACTCAAACTGGCAGTTTTTGCTCTTGCCAACATGGACGGGTGTGCTACCATGTCTACCGGTTGTCCGCCGCAGCCCTTCGTTTGCGGCTATTATTACTCGCCACTCACTACTAATTGTCAAGATAGGTAAAATAACGTTAAAATAGGTAGTCACCATGTGCAAAATGATACAATTTACAGAAGCGTTTTGTTTTCAAGCAGTTACGTCAATAAATTTTTTCGATTTAGGGCTTGATGTTAGGTGGTTCTGGGGGGTCGTCGGGCAACTTGCAATTGGACTGTTCCTCTTGCATAAATTCCGTTTTTCTGATATATTGATAATGTTCCTCGTATTTTAACTTTTCAAGATTATCGTGTATTCTCCTTCGCTGTATTATCCGACACTGTTGATAACCGACGACGACCTTGATTTCCGTGAAACATTGCGGGAAATGTTCGAGCCGGAAGGATTTCAAACCGTTCTTGCCGAAAACGGGCTGGAAGCATTTGAAATAGTGCAGAAAGAGACAGTGCATTTGCTCTTACTCGATTTCAATATGCCGCAACTGGACGGTATTAAGACGATACGCAAGGTTCATCAAATAAAGCCGTATTTGCCGTGCATTTTGTTGTCGGCTGCGCTGGACGAATGTATCCGCAAAGAGGCGGAAGAAGCAGCGGCGTTTTCGGTCTTGTCGAAACCATGCAGCCGAAAACAGATAACATCGATAGTCCGGCAAGCGTTGGCTAATATAACGAGTGAGTGAACCGCCGTCTTAGAGACGGCGGCTAAACTGGCATAGCATCCAATATAACAGCGTCTTCGTTCACCGGTATCAACTCCAAATGCGGTGTTGCTGCGGGTATCAGAATTGAGTTCCCGAAACATAATTTTTCCTCTTTCACGCTCTTGCTGCACTCATACCGGAGAATAACGGAGCCGCCCAAGACCGTCAAAATATGACAGCAGTTGTCGGAACTCCAGCGAAGTGCCTCGTCTAACTTCCAGCGGCGGACGATAAAATGTTCATCGCTAACTAATTCCTCACAATTTGGACTGACAGATGTAACGGTGGAATTCGCTATTACCGGAATACATTTTTCCGGCAGTGCGCGAATTGCTTCTTCGATTTTGAGTTCACGTTTTTTGCCGTCTTTATCAGTCCGATTCCAATCGAAAACCCGAAATGTAATATCGCTTGAGGTTTGCACTTCGGCAACCAAAATTCCTTTGCCGAGAGCATGAAGCGTGCCGGGCGGAAGGAAAAAACAATCACCCGCCTGCACTTTTATCTGCTGAAGCAGTGGTTGAATGACACCGCTGCGGATAGCGTTTTCGACTTCTTGTTTCGGACATTCTTTCACGGTTCCAATCCAAAGCGACGCGTCCGGCTCTGCGGCGACGATAATCCAGAACTCCGTTTTGCCCGGACTTTCCAATCGCAATTCCTCCGCTAGTTGGTCATCGGGATGAATCTGCACCGAAAGCGGGTTTTGCGCATCAAGATACTTCAGAATGAGCGGAAATCTATCCGGCTGCCGCTCTTCTGTAAGGTTGCAGCCGAAGAGCAACTTCGGAAATTGTTGGACAAGAGTGTTTAGGGAATATCCTTTCAGAGAACCATTCTGTATGATACTTTGTCCGTGCGGGTGGTCGGTGACCTCCCACGTCTCGGCATAATTCCCGCTGTTGTCCGGTAATTTCCGCCGAAACAAATCACGGAAAAGTGTTCCGCCCCAGATATAATTCTTATAAACCGGCGTAAAACGCAGCGGATATAACGGGGTGTTCTGTAATAGAAAATCAAAACCGGGCATCATATACAAATGGTTGTCGTTGAATGTGAAAACTTCATTTTACCAAAAAATGATATATAATGTGACCAGCTTTATTTTTTCAAGAACCCGTATTCGTACACTTTCGGTTCAATTTTCTCCGCCAATGTTTTCAATGCCGCACGCAAATCGGCAATGAGTTCATTGTGCGTTTCGTCTTCGGAACTGTTGTTCATCTTGC
>Ga0123353_10016358_pt1 | contig 10840 bp, 6 predicted proteins | sample TergutLab28metaG_3_FD_92763 | JGI IMG/M metagenome (GOLD analysis project Ga0123353, IMG submission 92763) | Labiotermes labralis P3 segment gut microbial communities from Petit-Saut dam, French Guiana - Lab288 P3 | ecosystem: Host-associated > Arthropoda: Insects > Digestive system > Gut ... | reverse complement strand
TTTTTCTAAAATATGTTGACATTCTTTCATTAAACAGTCACACATTACAACAACACCTTCCCGCACAAGTTCATTTGCCGCCATTTTGAAATCGACTGCCTCGTTCACTCTAGTGGAACTGTGTAAACAGTATCGTTCAACAGTTGACTTCAATTTCATTGATTCAACCGCGTTGATCAACCTGGGGGACCCTTGTAAACGCGACTTAAACTTCTATATTCTTTAACACAGAATCACGTTTCAACCTCGCAAGGTTAATATTAGAACATTTTAAAAATACAAAAACGGTTGCAACGATCTCATTTCTAGCAGTTTCGATTTTTTATATCTTTTTAAATTGTTCAGATGCTAGCCTGATTATGATCTTGCAAGATCGAAACATGTTGCTATGTTAGCCTTTTAAAGCGTACTGGTTGCGTGCACCAACAGGTTTAAAACTTAAGAATTGACATTCTTCCCACACTGTGTTAATGTGTTTTGTATTTCTCTCGAAACAAACAGCGACTCTGCCCCATATAGCATGAACTGGTTGGTTTTTATAACCGAGACGAAAAGTGTTTACAGCGCGGTACGGACTGAGTCTTTATATAAAGCAGTCTGCGTTTCGTCTTTAAAGGGGTAAAATACATAGAAATTTGGTTGTGTCGACGGTGGTACATTCATCTCATTCATTATATTACGACACACAACGGGATATATAACTTTAAAATTTATGGAGGAGTTGCAGAAAATCCTTAAAAAAAATACACACATGTTAATTAAGTTCTATTACACAATCAGTAGCTATGATAAGGGAAATAATTATGGGAGAGGCGAAGGATCACAGGGTTATGGGGCATACTTTCCGCTCCGAAGATTAGACGGGCCTCAGGCGAAGTGCTAAGCGGAAATATTCTTGTCCCTGTCACGATCCCAGCTCACAGCGAGCTACCTTGCTGACTGAGCTATCCCAGCTCCCATATTCGAAGAAACGGTGACAATATTGATTTATTCGATCGCTTTTGTTTCATGGCCCATGATTAATTTACTCGACGGTGCAGGGTCTTTCTTCACTAATGAGTGCATAGCTAGTCTTGCGAAAAAGGAAATTTCGATACCTTTCCACAACAGCGCGCCATTTAATGCTACCAGATAAATTAGATAAAATGTCCAAAGTAAGCGTAAAATATTCATTGTTTGAATTATTTACAAACAAAAACAAAATCCCACGGAAAGAATGAGGCTACTTCTACCATTCCCGAGGGTCTCCATAAAAATGTTCGCAAAAATACCTTATGACATATCAGTACAATATCCTTCCACAGCCTTCCCAGTAGATTACTCATAATCAACCTTCCATCCAATGGTATATATAGCATACGAAACTGGTAAGACGTCGTGAAATTAAAATAACAAACATTAAGCAAAATAACTAAGTCTCAGCCACCATCTTTATTCTCATCATGACGAAACTGATACATAACGGCTGAAGCATACTTAAATCGATGCGCTATAAGCAGTTTACTGTAAGCTCAAACAACTGTAATGTGATTCATTTTTCCGTTACATAACGTTCAAGTCCGACGTTATTTGCTTCGGAACAAAGACATATATCTGTTCCCATGGAAACAACTCTTGAACAAGAATTGAAATATATGTACCTTCCTGTGAAGTGCGAATATCTGTCAAATACATTACTTCAAAGTTCAGATGCTATTTCTGTGATTGATTGACTGTGGACGGAAATAATTCGTGTTGCGATATGAGACCGTGTTGACTGGTAACTGTAACAAATACAATAAAATAACATACATTTCAACACGGCCTCATTTCTCTGAAGGTTGAAGTCTTCATTCACAACACTGTGTAAATCTCAAATTACAAATTTAATTAACACACCAACAATGCACATATATGTTATTTAATAAATCTAAGATTTACGTTAATACACTTAAAAAGCTCCTAAATATTTCGATCACACGATCATCCTCAGGGAGCATACATTGTTCCTTGCTAAAGTTATAATTTAAAAACACTCAGTGATTTACCTCGTTATGTTAAGTTGGTGCTGTACTGGTCGCACGACTCACACACAACACATGACATGCCGCCACAGCACAAACTTAACATAATGAAGTAAATCACTGAGTGTTTTTAAATTATAACTTTAGCAAGGAACAATGTATGCTCCCTGAGGATGATCGTGTGATCGAAACATGTAGGAGCGTTTTAAGTGTTTTAACGTAAATTTTAGATTTATTAAATTACATATGTCCATTGTTGGTGCGTTAATTAAATAAATTACAGAATGCACGGTGCAACGATAAAGATACTCAAATTACAAATTCCTTCGCATTACCTGTGCTTCTCCTAATCAGCAATTCAGTAACGGACTCCCTATGAACAACAAATTCTGCGACATAGCTATGGCCGGTAAAAATGCCTGAATTCGAAACAAGGAAAATATACTTAATAATAGACGCCTACAACCATACTTCTATAAGAACATATTCATTATCTTCAATGGTTATGAAAATGTCATGAAGTAGAAGAAAATTCCCAAATTCGAGCTACCGCTATGAAGTGTCTCTCTGTAACAAAAGCAGCTTCAACACAATTACAATACACGATTTTTGTAGCAAAAAAAATAAAAATAATGTGTTTAATTTCTTGCTCTATTTTTTAAAAAATTACAAAGTTGATATGACAAATTAATAGGGGCATTTAAATACATTCGTTTCATTATCAAATAAAAACTTCTATGCCGAGCATAAAGCCACTATTCAAATAATGACAAACATCTGTCATTTACGTTAGGCCTCCATCAGACTTACTCTTAGTAAAAGAATGCAAATGTCCGTCCCTATTCCTAAGAAGGGGCATGAACAAAATTTGCAGCAAGTTTAGTAATTGCCCCGAAAGGCCCTCGAAAATATTCGCTCCGGCCCGTAACAATGCTCCGATTTTATTCATAGTATAACTTCTTATTGTTCTGTTCCCTCCTCCCCTTATGTTATAGTACGAACATGTCCGCATGTGCTGCGTTTATCATAAATTTTGATAAAATAGGCTACAGAGGTTTTCATACACTTCGTGTGGTCTTGGTATAAAATTATGCAGCCTGAGCACTTTTCAATGCCTTGCCATTAACAGCAACAACATAGCGACGATGCGAAGTTATGAGGTGACAGAAATGGTAAGACAGGATCCTAAAAATCTGTATGGAAATATATCGTACAGAAACGGTTAATGTTTGTTAATGTGCGTGAAATAGCATAACGTTTATAGGACATGTCCACAGATATATGCACGGTGAAGGTGCGGACTTCGAGTTTATTTCTGACAAGGTCATTTTAGTCTACACCGGCATTAATGGAAATTATGCATGTAAACTGATCTGTTAACAGCTTGCCCATAATTTACAGCTACTGTGGCTTCACCATATAAACTGAAATATACGTGCATATGAAGGAAGCGCTGCAGTAAATTCTTCTCAGAACTTCTCGTTACTTTCCACAAATACCACTCGAATAAAGCCTAACTCCATAAATAAATAAATAATATCGAATTATTATCTAATATCAAAATTCTAGAATCTGCAGTAGCCTAGGCATAAGTTTAAAATTTAAAGTCTGTCCTTATTTAGGAAACTCTTATCATAACTGGGCATGAGAAAGACGAAGGGAGGTGCAGCCCATTCCAAATTTGGTTAGATGCATACCTTACCATCTTAAGAACACTAATCACATCTTACAGTAAATCAACTGACTTGATGGTTAACTCTGCTACACGTACAGATTTCATTACACCTATAGAGTAAGTCCGATACTGTGACTGGTACAAAGGCCTATTTATATTTTAGAACAAATGCATTTTTTTTTCAAGGGGCCCTCCAAATTCCGAAATAATCCCATGTAAAATTAACTGTACACCCCTAGTTTAAAGGGTCGAATTACGTCATTACAAAAAGGAAACATTTCACAACCTTGAAATGGCAATAATGATAACAAGAAGGTCAATCTCGACGTTTATGTTCATAAATTACCCGCAGCCATGGCCATTTTCTGAAGTTGCTCAATATATGCACACAGGGTTATGTTACTCGTGTTATTGTATAAAGTCGCAAGTTCAACGGTTAAATTCAACATTTGGTGACGAAACGCACTTGCGTATTAGCAAATGCACATTTGCGAACTCTGGTAAGGATTTCGACGATAACATAAGCATTTATGTACGCAAATGTTCACAATTCCCCCCCCCCCTAAATCTATAAATACAACATTATGACCTCTGTGGTAACTAATCACTAATTAAACCATGAACGTGCAATAATTATGAAGATAGTTCAGTGTCGGTGCACTCCTTATATAGTGGATAGTTTGAAGCATCTAGCCAGCAAACGGTAATGAAGAGACAAAAAGCGTGCGGATAAGGAGTGTCACTGAGTGGTTTAACCTTCGTGCCGTTCCATACAAAAACATTCGTCTGTAAGTAGGTCCATACTTACTGGGAAACCTGTAAGCTATGTCCCTGAGACGATATCAGTAGGGGCTCATTCGGTTCCACTGTGAGGCTGCACAAGTTCTCACGACAGTGAATGTGAAAATCACGTTCTTCCGGGATGTCACGCCGTGTACCAACGTTATGGAGGAAACTGCTGCTTCCATCTTTTACCCTAGAGGTGGAAGCAAATCTTCCTCTGAAACATTAGATAACGATGAACCGAGAGTACGGCATCACATCCCAAAAGACATCACTCTTCAGTTACTACTATATTTTTTTATAAGTTTGTGTCACTGATCTTATCTAACACCACATAAACTACATAACTTGTATGTGGCATAGAAAGGATTAATTAGTTCAAACACAGTGCCAGTTTTCTATTAGATACACGCTTTATACGAGGGTTTTATCATAGCAGACGCTGTCTCGCAAAATATAGTCGAGTACATGAATTTGTACTTGCGTAGTCTATGTGCAATAATGCAAAAAAGGTATTTGCGTATGGGTCTACGTTGCAAGACATAACGCATAGATTTAACACAAATTCTAAAGGTTTAAAAAGTCGTTCTCACTTTTATTTTCACTACAAAATATCTACTGATGCTGGACCAAAAGATGCTTCATGGACCAAAGGTTTCAGTTATACAAATAATAACTCCACTAATATAAATCATAACCTATGTAACAGACACGCGGAAAGTCAGCAGATCTTTCACAAGTGCGGCCGGTCTAGGAAATGGGCCAGCTTGGCAGCTGCATGGGGCTCCTTCCTATAAGGGGCGCTAAGACATCACTGCAATAAACGGAAATATGGTGCTGGTAAACTCAGGTTTTCCACAGGCAAAAGAATTTGTACGAAAATTATCCGCCATTTGGGCACGCGCCCTACAAATTTTCGCCAGCCCTGTTCTAGGCCAAAAAAAGTTTCAAGAATATCCGTTTGAGGGAGAACCAAATTAATGGCCTGCCGGGGAGCCCACATGTCTCGGGCCAGCCCTGTTTAAAACTCCGTCCTTCTGTCGTACCAACATATTCCTGAGAATTCAGCCAGTCCTACCTCGACAATATTCAGTTTTGAACAGTAATCTTTTGTGACACAAAGATATTACGTACTATGATTGAACATTCGCTTAGGCAACCGCTTTGAGAACTGCTTCTCACACTCTTTGATGTCATATATAGTAAACATGCTCTAAAAGAACCAAACATTCTTTAAAAAAAAAAATTGACAAGGAAGATTGTATAGGAGTCGATCTTGGCAGCATTCTGTCTGGCAGTCGCCTTGGAAGACTACTTAGAACCACCGTTGCTCCAAGACGGCCGGAGAGCTTCTCGGACGAGACTTGACGAGGGTACCACTGCAGAACAAGTCGCAAGAACCACAAAGTTATCCGGTACAACCACTGTAACACACAAATATGGTTGTCCCTATTCACGCCATGAAGATATACATAACTTCGGCACTAGATGGAGATTAGTGGTCAGCCTCACGATCCGGCCACAATAACCCCCCCACCAAGGTAAAACACCCGCCGTACCCATTGAATAGGAGGCTGGCTTGACCCCAGAGCCAATCTGGAAATCTGGGGAAGACAGAGAAACTTCCTGGCCTGATTGGATTCGAAAGCCGGATAGTCCAATCCGTAGCCTAGTCACTCCACTGACTAGCTATCCCAGGTCCCGAATATCTTACAAAACTTCTCATAACTATGCGATTTTACATATTTGATCCGACATTACTTTACTGTGCTGAACAGTCCTTAAGAGGCCTAATGATGAACTACAGGACATCGTAAAAACCACAGCCAATCGCAAACCCCAAGTCTATTTGTCCATTGAGAAAAGTCTGACATAACTCACACAAATCGTTACGTGTACGTAATCTCGGTATAACCTACGAACAAGGAAAAGTGAGTAGGTCCATGAGCGTCAGGAAGAGATATAATACTCGTAAATCAACTAAAAAAAGCCCGCGTTTCCAAGAATAAAGAAGGAAGGATCAAAGTAATAAAACAGGAAAATGTGGGGGGAGGGGGGGGGGGAGGATGGACTACCCGTGACAAGATTAGCGTCATTCAATGCTGTAACCTATACTGAAACTGCGTATATAAATGCAGAAATGAAGAGCACTCGGAACATAGTATCGTCGAAAGTGTGAAGAAAAAGTGTGTCACTACTACGGTTTTGTCTGAAGTTTCTCCGACTCTAACAGGCTCTCCTGTTCCAGATGTGAGTAGTCTTTATCATTCTGATGACTGCATTGTTACATGTAGCCTACACCCAGATGTACGCGAATATCGAATTCACGTAAAACGCGAGAACGCATAAGTAGAGGCCCATTATTTATAGATTCGGTATTAAAAATATGGATATTGTTCGTGACCGGATATTCTACAGTAATGAGATGACTGGGGCCGTTCTGGTAATTCGTACATCAACCGACATTACAGCAACATAAGAGGACCCCCAAAAAATGGTATATTGGTATTAAGGAAATATTACACAGGACGAAATATAATATAGATTGTCACTAAAAATGTGTCTGTAAATCACTTAAATTAAGGTGTCTGGAGTGTACGGAGTACTGGAACATGTAAAGTGAATACAAGATTGACGGAGATAGTTGCAAACGCTTTTTCAGAACCTGTAATTCCTTAGGCTGAAGGAGTTAAACTTCCCATTTGCAATCTCGCAACTTCCACTTCCCTTCAGGGTATTTATTAACAAATGGATAAACTCTGTATGGGCGAGGACACAGAGAATTTCCTACGTATGTGAACTGCGTCTGTAGGAGATGCATGAATGTGGATATAACATTAGGTTTCTGTGATTCTGGCTAGTATCTGGCGCATGAAATACATACAAATTTCCGTTTTCCTGTTTCGTACCTCGGAGATAATACAGAAGAAGACAATATTAATTTTAACGCATATTAAATAAAATCTATCGTGAAAGCAACTTTAAAATTTATATTCTTGGCACAAAAGTCGTGACGTTTAAAAGAACTGAGCACACTAGAGGAAAAACAGTAATTGGAAACAAAGTAACTGAGGAAAAAACAATTTCAATATTCCCGCTCGGTAGTGCAACGGTACACAAATTTTCCAAAAATCTAGCAGACACCTCAAAATTCTACACGCCAGAAGGGTGACATGAAATAAGTTCTATACAGAGGATACACAATGATTAGGCGCAACCGTACCAAATTTTGTCGTCACAGCATCCTGGCGCCCGGGATTTGTACAACCTGATGTAGTGTATCGTATATAAATGATTAGATTATGATGATTAGATGATGATGATGTAAGCAATAAACAACAGAAGTTTCAGCAAATACGGGAACGATTATGCGAAAATTTAAAGCAAGTAATAAGGAAGCACTGTTGAACTAAGACAAGCATAGCGGTTCCAACACTCCTACAAGGGAGTGAGAAATGGAATATAATTCAACAGTATCGAAGAATAACAGACAGCGGAAATGAAATTGTTTAGGTTAGTCTAAAATTAATACTTACAAATTTATGTTTGTATTTTTATGTGTTATATGATCTGGGCTAAGGCAGTCAATATAGTAACCGGCTACGGTCTGAAGGAGCAAGGAACTGTGGTTTGATTTCCAGAACAGACAAGAGATTTGCACTTCTCCAAAAGGTTCAGAAGGGCCCTGGAGCCCACCCAACCGCCTATTCAAAGGGTCGCGGGGGTTTGTTTGTTTGTTTCAACATAAATCAGCAGAATAAAATGTATGCCTCCTACATTTGTGATCTGACGCCAAGATACGAAGACAATTGTCATGCCCTGACACACTAAGTCCTGTCGGAACTCCTTGTTCCTACTCTGGTTCTTTAAGTGGATTACTTATTCCTGTTACAGCCAGTTCTAATGGACGGTGGGAACTACATCAAGGAGGGACGGGATTCTGCCAAGAGCACCTGTCTTATGTTTTCGCCGAAAGAGGAGGCTGTTGGAGCTCTCGCTAACTCCCTCAAATTATTTGAGGTACAGTACTATGAAGCTTATGACTTCAAAACCCAGGATGTGGCTACAGAGCATTAGTCTATAGCAGTTTACAGTACTAGCCGGGATTTGAATTTCAGTGGGAAATTATTAACAATAAACCACAAAAATGCATAACATTAATCTATACTAAACAAAAAAAAGACAGCGGTGTGCTTAAAGAATTAAACTTGGTGTGCTAATAGAAAATATAACATGTGAGTACTTCGAAACAAAAGTTTCAAAAGCTTAAATTTAACATCAGAAAATTCAATAATTGAGAACTAATTTTTTATTATCCAGATCAACAAAGGCACAACATATACATATTAAAAATATTTTATATATGGTAAGTATTCCTACATATTTCGAAGCATCTGCATCATCTTCAGGGAATCTTATCCCTCTACTGTGCCAAAGTTACAAAAATCATTAAGGTTTCAAACTCAATAAAATCAGGAGATTAAAATGTTTACATATGTGATCGTTATCATACCCACATACAAGAAACACCAACATAGGGATTACACCTATAAGACAGTCCAGACTGTATATGCAGCCACCAAGCTAACAAATTCCGTGTACTGTAATTATAACAGTTGAAAGCTCACAGCGTTGGTGATAAAATACAATCTATACAGATTGTATTTTATCACCAACTATAATGATCACATATGTAAACATTTTAATCTCCTGATTTTATTGAGTTTGAAACCTTAATGATTTTTGTAAGTTTAGCACAGTAGAAGAATAAGACTCCCCAAAGATGATGCATATACATTGAAACATGTAGGTGTACTTACAATATATAAAATATTGTTAAAATACATATGTTGTGCAATTGTTGGTCTGGATAATAAACTGTACATGAAGCATGGTACATACATCAAAATACTGAGAACTAAATTTTAGTACTCAGGACATTACATTTTCATGATTATTTACAATATTGAAATATAAAAAATCTGTAATAGACAGCCATTCGTCCTGTATACAAGTTATATCCCTTCTGACAGTATACAAGAAACAGCTTGCATGTACAGCACTGATACAGTGATAATGTAGATATCCAGGCAGGTCAACTACAAACAGTCAGTTATTTCGAAATGTAGATATAATTCAATCTGCTTGCATACATTTCAGGGTTTGCTCATCACAGGAGGAAATAAATACACAAATTTTCAACAATTTGTTCATATCACATGCAACCCTATCAGCCAACAAGATTACAGTCCACTGAGGCATGTCTCAATTCATAATATTCCAATTAGAGAGAACATCCACAAAAATCATCAGATTAATTAATTAGTAACTTCATTATTTTAAAAGCTGAAAAGACAAAACTTACTGTAACAAACAGGTCACAATAGGGATTGAATTTGCAGCTTTGGATATTTTTACAGGCTTGGAAGGTCCAAGGATTGAAATGTGCAAGAAGAATTCTTCTTGGACATTTCAACTCTTAAAGATGTGGTCACCATACTGTCTCAAAACTTTGGGAAGTGACTGTCCAGGAACATAGCGCCACAGTGCCACACTGCAGGGAAAAGTAATCCTCAGAAATGAATATGTATGACAGTTGGGTGAACAGATGTATGTTAGGCTAGTCGAAGATAGTCTCGGTAAAAATCCTAAATCCTTTTAAATACAGAATTCTATTCAGTATGAATGTAAGTGTAGTATAAATTGGATCTACTTTCCCATGTAAACCATACTGGGAATTTTAAGTGGAAAAGACAACTGCCCTTCCCTTTAACAGGGAAAGAAATTCTGAACCTTTAGGTTCACTTGGTACGGATCGTATCTCGGGCAATTTAGGTAAAATACAACTGTCTCAATAATCATGAAATATTTAAATTTGCTGAAAGCTGGAAATGTATGATCTTCTCTCCTTATGATTCATACTATTGCTGTATTTTGCAGAAGCATGGTGTAAATCTAATACACATTGAATCACGACCATCAGCAAGGTATCCCAACAGATACGAGTTTATGGTAGAATGTGCACCCTCAGGAGAGCTTGGCATTGCTATTGAGACTCTACGTGAACATTCTTCGTACTTCAACATCATTTCTCGCAATCACAAGGACAACAGAGGCAAGCAATCAAAATATATCACATTGCACTCAGAACAAGACCCTGGACATGCCACCTTGTAATTCTGCCTGCCTCTGGCACTACACTCTTTGAATAGAAGGTCTAATTCTAATGTTACTACAAATCAATTTGAAGTTCTTTTGAAGCAGCTCAGAAAAACATTCAGACTGACCCTTTTAAAATCAGTCACGGACTGTTTCAAACAGACTCAGTTTTTTTCTCCCCCCCCCCCCCCCCCCCCCCTATTTATATCTTCTTTTTCTT
>Ga0123353_10016356_pt1 | contig 10841 bp, 5 predicted proteins | sample TergutLab28metaG_3_FD_92763 | JGI IMG/M metagenome (GOLD analysis project Ga0123353, IMG submission 92763) | Labiotermes labralis P3 segment gut microbial communities from Petit-Saut dam, French Guiana - Lab288 P3 | ecosystem: Host-associated > Arthropoda: Insects > Digestive system > Gut ... | reverse complement strand
TTTATTCCGATGCAGCCGAACAAGTCCGACCTGGACTACTGGCGAAATACGGTTGGCAAACCGAAGCGGAAGCCCGAAAACATATCAAGGTTTATTCCGATTACCGTGAATTGATTCAGAACGCAAAGAAAGACGGTCTCGAAGCAATCATCATCGGTTTGCCGCTGCATCTTCACGCGCCCGCCACGGTATATGCGTTGAAATTGGGTTTGCACGTTTTAACCGAAAAGTTAATGGGACACAGCGTTGCGAACTGCAAGGAAATGGCGCGCGCCGCTGCCGCTGCCCGAAAACATTTAGCTACCGGTCATCAGCGGCATTACAACATTCTTTACCAGGAAGCGGTTGACCAAATCCGGCGCGGACTGCTCGGCGATATTCATTACATCCGCGCCCAATGGCATCGCAACAATGCGCCCGGAAATGACTCGTGGCAGATGCCGATGCCGACCAATGTCAAACCGGCGGACTCTCTTGCGCAACGGCTCAATAACGAACTGCGTTCTTGGAAAAAGGAACTCGATAACGCTTCTGGAATGAAAATCGAAAAATGGGCTAAAAAGGTTGCCCAGAAAGAAGCGCAGTTAGCGGACGCTGTACTGGCGGAAGGCGGACAGCATCGCGGCTATGATTTCAAGTCCGCAAAGGATTACGGTTATGAAGACGGCACATACACGGGTGCCGGTGAGGAATACACAAGACCGGCAGCGGAAGAATTGCTCCGCTGGCGGCTTTGGAGAAGAACCGGTGGCGGTTTAATGGTAGAACTTGGTTCGCATCAACTCGATGCCGCTAGTATTTTCCTTGCTGCAAACCGTGACTATTATCTTGATAGAACGAATAGTGCGGTGCCGCGCGGCGATAAGGTTCATCCGCTCAAGGTTCACGTCTCGGCAAACCGCAATTTGTTCAAACTTGACCGGGAAGCAAACGACCACATCACCACACTGGTTGAATTTCCCGCGCCGGATTACGATGCAAATACCATTGCGGGGCGCAAACGGAAAATCTGTGTTCAGTATTCCACGATAAACGGCAATGGCTTCGGCGGATACGGCGAAATTGTTTATGGTACCGAAGGAACGCTGATAATTTCGATGGAGAATGATTCGCAACTGTTCCGCAGCGGTGATGCTGCCAACAAGGTTTCTGTGAAGAGCGATGCCGGTTCGCTTGATACACAGGCGAGCGGTCCGGCGCAAACGGCGGTTGCCGGTGCAGCCGTTCAAGTCAGCCGCGGTTATGCGGAGCAACTTGAGCATTGGGCTTGGTGCATTCGGGTTAATCCCAGCAATTCCGACCCGAATCTTCAGCCGCGCTGTACTCCGAAGATTGCGCTAGGCGATTCGGTTATTGCGCTGGTCACGAACATTGCGGCGGACAAAGAACAGAGCATCACGTTTAATGAGGCGTGGTTCGACCCCTTTGATGATGCAACGCCGGAGACCGACATCCTGCAAGACCCCGCCGGCAAACCGGATTTGAATAAATCGATGTATCAAATGTAAGTAATGAAAAAGACCGCGCAAAGAGGTTTATCGCAAATCGGCGACCTTATTCCGGCGATTATTGTCTGTTATGGACTTCAGAATCAGCGGAACACGGAACAACTAGCGGCAAGTTGGTCGGCAGCGGTCGGCGAGCCGTTCTCGAATGTATCCCGCATTGCCGGTTTGAAGCGCGGGGTTCTTGAGGTCGCCGTTTCGCACAATGCGTTCATACAGGAATTGTCGTTTCGTCAAACCGAACTAATAGCGGCAATGCAGACGGCTAATCCCAATGAGAAAATCAAAAAGATAAAGTTTTTTACGGAATAACGTAATCTAATGTTCAGATTCGTCCGCTTTATTTTTATTCTGCCCATCCTGTTTTACAAGCGGGTTATCAGTCCGTTCCTGCCGCATGTCTGCCGCTTCGAACCGAGTTGCAGCACCTACATGATTGAAGCAATCAACAAATACGGCGTAACACGCGGCATCCTGAAAGGCATCTGGCGAATATGCCGCTGTAATCCATGGTGCCGCGGCGGTCACGACCCGCCGTAATTCATTTATCCTTCTTCGGCGGTTCATACCGGAACCAAGTCCCGCGAAGATAATCGACCAGCGTTTCAATTTCCTGCATTGTCATTATCGCATCGTTTGGACATAAATGGTAAGATTGCATCCGGTCATTGCCCTTATCTCCAACGGCGGGACCGTAAAATCTTGCGGTAGTCGGGTCTGCAATGAACGCTATCATCCATTCCCGCGACATATAACCGCGCAGGTCCGGTGCTTGTATCTTCGGCTTGCCTTTCTGGGCATAAACGGCATGACAGGTATTGCAGGACAAATCCTCGAAACCGAGGGTTTGTTCTTCGGTGAGCCCTTCAACACCCTGCGGCGTTTCCACTCTTGCCGTTTCACGCTGTGCATCCTGATACAGTATTTCTATCAGTTGGTCAAGTATCTTTTCGTTGCCGTCATCTTCGGCAAGAATCTCCTTCAAATCGCCGCGCACAAATTCGACCATGCTTCCTTTGGCAAACTTCGTCTTGCCGAAGTAATCATCGCTGCGGATTTGTTTCAAGTCCATGAATCCTGCTATCCATTTCTTGCGGATAGGATTATACAAATTCGGTGCAGAAGGTTCCTCGCAGGGAATCGGTTTGAAGTCTGGATGTTCCGCCTCACCTTCAAAGGGTTGAAATGGGTGGCACGAAATACAATGCTGTTCATACAGTGCCGCTCCGCGATGCAGCGGGTCACGCTGAAGCAAAGTCAACGCACCGCTCGGCGGTATGCCTTCCGGGGCGAAACAAAGTTCGATTGCTCTTCGAGAGGTCTCTGCCGCTTTTGCTTCGTCATTACGAAAACTTGCCATTGCGGGGTCGTAATAATCATGATGATACGAAGCGTAAGTTAGATAACAGAAACCCACGAAAAGGAAAAGAATAGCGAGTACATTGAAGAAATGTCCCGGTCGTGAATGCCCAATCGCCGGTATGAGCAGCAGATAAGTTACCAATAGACCCGGAATAACGAAAATCGGCAGATATTTTACGCTGCCCGGAAAGACATCGATTTCTTTGCCGCCTTCGCCGGTGCGTTTCAGGTTGGAAAAGTGATACAGTGCGCGGAACGACCATTCCGGTCGAGCGGCATCGTAAAAGTTAGCGGGGTCTGCCGGCGAACCAAGTTCCGCACCGCGATAATACTCCACCGGCAGTTGCGTTGTCTGCTTATGTTCCTTACCGCCGAGTGTTTTTCGGGCGGTATGCAAAATCGGCTCTTTGTAATTCAAAGCGAGTACCGCCGCCATGAGCAGCAAGCATGCAAGAGAACGTTTGAGAACTTCATTCGACCAGAACGAGACGAAAGGTGTCTTCTTTTCGTTCGTTGCGGCTTTCAGTATTGCCGCTTTGTATTCAAAGAACCGCCAGAGAAACATCAGAGCGAACATGACACCGCCGAAGAGAACATGCAAAACGACGAAGCGCGGAATTGTCAGCGTGCCGAAATCAGGACCGCCGGCAACGATTTTGAACAGCGGTTCGCCGACAACCGGAAGCATTTGCAGGAAACGGACACGGACTAGCGTTGCGGAATAGCCGGAGAGCGTCCACGTTAATAAATCGCCGGTGAGACAGCAGGCAAGCGAAATAAGCAGCATCGCAAGAGCGCACCAATAAACGAATTCCCGCGGCGCACGATATTTGCCGTGCAGAACGAGACCGAGGAAATAAAAGCCGAGCAGTGCGACAAAAAGTTGAGCGGAATAATGGTGAATTCCGCGAATCAGCCAGCCGCCGGGCAGAATGAATTGCATGTAAAAAATGCTTTCCCAAGCGGACTGCGCACTGGAACTGTAATGCGCCCAGAGCAGAACGCCGGTGATTGCCTGCAAGACGAAGGCAAAGATGAGCATCGGCACTAAAATGCTGCAAAGTCCGCTGCTGCTTGGTACCTTCCAGTTGCAGACGGAGGAGCATACGGTCGGAATGTTAGTGCGCTGTTCAAGCCAATTCAAAAAAGTACGAAACATAGCAGTACGGGTTATGTTAAAATTTGAAAAAAAATTATTCGCACATGATTTATCTATTTTGAAATAAATAAAAAATATGTCAATAGGGCAGGATATTTTGGGAAATTATTTCGTGCCAACAATAGTTCACGGCGGCAGAACCTTCACGCCGTTCTTATCGACATGAATTTCAATACCGCCGCTTTCAAAAGTGCTTCGCAGTAAAACCCGATTGTCTTCGCAGTATGAACCCAACAGCGGATTACGCCGCGTAAATGCGCCGTCACTGACGATGAGTATTTTCGGTGCCGCCCAATTCAACAGCGCAGTTAATTGCCGCGAACTGCCGCCGTGATGAGGTGCAAGCATAACCGCTGAATGTTTCGGACCCCGCTGCAAGAATTCCGGTGTCGTCCGTGAATCCAAATCGCCGGGCAATAGAATTCCCGTCCCTCGGTGTTCCAAACGAAGAACAATACTCGAAGCATTGACAGAATCATCCGTAATGCCGGAACGCGGCGGATAAAATATATGCGCACCCTGCAACCCGAGACCATCATTTTCCATTAAAGTAATGACTGGTATCTTATATTTTTGAAGCGTTTGTCGAAGTTCATTCAACGCCGCATCATTACAATGTAAAAACATCTGCGAAAACATCTTCGGTGAAACATAAATCCTGCCGATGTGAAACCGCTCTGCGATTTTCGCCAAACCGTTGCAATGGTCTTTGTCATGATGCGAAATAATCACGGCATCAATCTTCATCTTGCCTTGCCGCCAAAGAGCAACGCTTAAAACATCGGCGGCGCGCTTCGGAGAAGAGAAACAGCCTGCATCGTAAATCACGGTTTTCTTGTTCGGCATCGTAATTATCGTGCCGCCGCCGTGACCGACAGAACAAACGGTAACCGTCAAGCGGTCATTATACCAGCGGTTAAAATCGCGGATATAACCCGCTGTGATTCCAACGGCAGACCAAAGCAGCAGCACCGCCGCTATGGTTTTCATCTTCGGACGTTTCAACGGCAAAAAGGTAAAGGCGCAAAACAAAATATAGAACACAATATTCCACCAGACCGGTGGCGCGTACATATAGTAATGTCCGCCGAGTTGTTGAAAAAATTCGATGCCGTTAAACAACAGTAAAAACGAGTAGTCGGCGCACAAACCGCTGATATAACCGAGAATCGGTACGCTGCCGAAAAATGCAGCGGCAAAACCGCTCAAGAGTGCGGCAGTCATCGGCAGTCCCAGCAGCGGATTAACAACAATGGAAACCGGCGTGAAAACATGAATCTGTGCCAAGATAAGCGGAACGGAAATGAGCCAAACGATAGTGCTGACGATAACCAGAACTGCAAAAGAGGAAATACACCGGTAGATGATGGTTTCGGCATCAGCGTCTGTGTCCCGGTCTTTGTACCTGTTTTTTCCGAGGTTCGTCTTGCCGGCGATAAAGCGGCGAAAGGATTCAGGAGACGGTGTCCAAAGAAAGGTACCGGTTGCGATAAACGAAAGTTGTGTTCCGAATTGAAACAACTCCGCCGGATTGATAAACAAAACGAACAGTGCCGAGGCGGAAAGTGAATTGATGCCGACTGCCCGTCTGCCTGACAAGACCGATGCCGAAACAACGCAGACAAGTACCGTTGCCCGCAGCGCAGGCGGACGAACATCCGTCAGAAAAAAGTAAATGAGTACAATGCCGATGAGAATACCGGCAATCACTTTCCGATGCACACCGAAGATGTTGAGCAGAAGAGCAAGCGTCAAAGCAACAAGAGCGATATGCAGCCCGCTGATGGAAAGAATGTGCATCGTGCCGGTTTCAATGAGTGAGACAACGGTATCTTCGTCAACATTTTCACGGAAGCCGAGCAGCATCGCTTCTGCAAACGGAAGTGCTTCGGGACTCATTACCTTCTTGAGATTGTTCCTTGCTGCCAAGCGTATTGTTTCAAAAAACCGCAGGGTGCCGATATACCAATAATCAGTTGTAAAAAAACGTGTGAACGTTTTTGATTCAGGCGGTACAAGCACAACGGCATCGGGACAGGCAACTCGAACAGTGCTGATAATCCGATAGGTTCGGAGCATCGCGGCATAGTCGAAATCGCCTTTGTTTTGCGGCGGCATCGGCTTTGATAACTTGCCGATGATGTTGACTTTATCACCGATGTGCAAGCCGGTTTTACTGCCGTCTATAGAGACCGCTACTTTACCCGAAACGGAAAGCCAGCCGCCGTTGTTGCGGAGTTTTTCGGCTTGAAGCGTGAAGAGCGTCCGTTCCTGCACATCGAATACTCTGCCGGGGTCGGGCTTCGGCGGCGGCAAAATGCGGAGTGTTTCGATGACCGTTCCCTGCAACACTGCGGGAAAAGCGGCATTAGCAACTAGAAATCCAATTTCGTCCGATGCGGAGCGGTACCAATGAAGGTAATGGTGCAATCCGAAGACCGCGAATACCGTTGACAAAATGAACAAGGCGGCAGTCGAATGCGTCTTTCGGCGGTTAAATCGGTTAAACAAAATGAAGCCCGCCAGAGAAAGGAGCATCGTTAGAATCCAAAACGGCAAGGCGAAGGATAGAAGGTTTCCGATTAAAAATCTGTCGGCAATGATACCCAGAACTGCCGCTGCGAAGACGGAAGAGAGCGGCACGGCAGAGAAAGAATGTTTTGCGAAAAGAGCAAAGGACAACAGAGACAGAAAATGAGGATATTTACGACCAAAAGAATGATACATTTTACGAAAGGAGGCGAGAAAAACAAGGCACTCTGATTTAAGCCGGAGTACCGGCTAAATAACGCCGCTAAACTGTGTTATAATCTCGGACATGAAAACCCCCGAATTACTTTCGCCTGCCGGTTCGCTGGAATCGCTTTACGCTGCTGTTGAAAATGGTGCCGATGCCGTCTATTTCGGTATCCGAAGCGAAAAATACCGCAACTCTTTCAATGCCCGTTCCCGTGCCGAAAACATACCGCTGGAACAAATCGCCGATACACTCACGTTTCTGCATAGCAAAAACGTAAAGGGTTATGTTGCGCTGAACACTTTAGTTTTCAGTGCCGAATTGTCAGCCGCTGAATCACTGCTCAAGGAAATTGCTCTTGCCGGTGCTGATGCTGTCATCGTTCAGGACTTCGGCATCGCAAAACTTGCGAATCGGATTTGTCCCGACCTGCCGCTTCATTCGTCAACGCAGATGTCGCTGACGGCGTTTCGGGGAATTGAAACAGCGGCGGAAACCTTCGGCATCAAACGGGCAATTGTGCCGCGGGAACTTTCACTCGAAGAGATTCGCAAATTAAAAACCGGAAGCAGCATCGAACTCGAATGTTTCGTTCACGGCGCGCTTTGTATCTGTTTTTCGGGACAATGTTTTGCAAGTTTCGGCTTGGGCGGCAACAATGTTCAGCGCAGTGCTAACCGCGGCGGTTGTGCGCAGCCGTGCCGGCTTCCTTACACGTTAATGGATGGCGAGACCAATGCGCCGCTGACTTCGCCGAAACAATTATTAAGTCCTTACGATTTATCAGCGTTGCCGCTCTTGGAAGAATTAGTTGCAGCGGGAATCGATTCGCTGAAAATCGAAGGACGCTTGAAACCGCCGGAATATGTTGCCGAAACAACACGGATTTATCGAAATGCTCTCGACAAAATCGCCGGTAAAATTTCGGACAAAACAAAAGACGAAGAAGCGAAAGAGCAACTTGCGCTGACTTTTTCACGCGGCTTTTCAACGGGCTGGCTTCGGGAAACGGAGCAACTTGTACCGGGCAATGTAAGGTCGCATCGCGGAACCCTATTGGGTACGGTCATTGAAGTCCGCCGTGATGCCGCCGTTGTTCAACTTGTTTCGTCGGTAAAATGCGGAGACGGCGTTGTTTTCGACAACGACACCAATGAAGAAGACGAAGAACCTCAAGGCGGCAGGGTCTATGAAATCTTTCGGCGCGGAACATCAGTGAAAGAAGCAGAGGCGGGTGCGAAAGTTCTGTTGACCTTTGCGAATCATTCTATCGATGCTGACAAGGTTCACAGCGGGCAAACGGTCCGAAAGACGGATGACCCGCATTACCGCCGCAGTGTGCAGCGTTCTATTGAAAGAACATTGAAACAAAGCAAGTCGGCATCGCAGCCGAACATTCCGCTGGTTCTTCATGTTGAAGCCGTTGCCGGAAAACCGCTGTCGGTAAGTGTTTTCGCTGCCGATACGAAGGTGTTGCAACTCGTTGGTGAAAGTCCGCTGGAAGTTGCGCGCAAACATCCGCTGACGCTGGAATTGCTGCGGGAACAATTCAATCGGCTTGGCGGCACCGCATATTTTTTGGCGGATATAACAGCGGTTATAGAAGGTCATCTGATGTTGCCGTTGAGTGAACTGGGAAAGCACCGCCGTTCACTTGTCGAAAAACTTGACGCGCTGGGAATCGATTATCTGCAATCGCTGTTGCCGCAGAAAGTTGAGGTCAAACGCAGTGTTAATGAGAATGCGCTGACGGAATTGCGAACCGAAATACAGCGGAAATATACAGCAGATAGAAGTAAAGACGGTTGTGTGTATCACCGGTTGTTTCGAGATGTTTCGGTCTTTGAAAACACGGACTTATTGAAACAATACATTGCGGAGGGCTGCACTTCGTTTTACGGCGAGTTGCAAACTATGGGACAGCATCACTTTGCGGCAAGGGCGGTCAGAGACATCGGCGGCACATTCACGGCGGTGCTGCCGCGGATTGTCAAACCGCTTGATGAAAGAATTCTTGCGCAGTTTGCCAAATTGCATCCGGACGCTTTCTTGGTACGCAACTTGGAAGAGTTGATATATTTCCGAAACAGGGATAAGAATGTGCCGCTGATTGCCGATTTTTCGTTTAATGTTGTCAACGAAATATCATTTTCGCAACTGCTTGATTGGGGTGCGACCCGCATAACGCCGGGCTTTGATTGCGCCGCTGATGCTGACTTTTTGAAACAGTTTCCTACCGAAAAGATAGAGCGGATACTAACCGGTCGGCTTCCGCTTTTCGTGATGCAGCATTGTCTCTGGAAGGGCAATCTCGTCAAGAACGGCGAGGAATGTGAACGTCTTTGCCGGTCGAAGCCGTTGAAAATTAAAGACCGCTATGGCGCGCTGCATACAGTCCGCAGTGATGTGCTTTGCAGGAATACCGTTTTCAATTCCGATACATTCACAGCGGAGCAGGAATCGGGCATCGGGCATTGGCGGATTGAGTTATAGTCAACACTGCGTAGGATTACTGTATTTTTGAAATACGCCTACGCTAAATTATTGAATGAAGCCCGAACCGAACATCGAAAAGTCCTTGCTGAAAATCTGACGCGGCGGCTTTACCGTTGAATCAATCACCGCCTCCGCTCTGCTGACGGTTCCCTGCCCGTCAAAGAAACCGATAACCTGTGCTCTATACACATCTCCGCCGGTCGTTGTCCATTTCGACAGTTTTTTCATCGTCTCTTTGTCAACAATTTTTTCGGCAAGAATCCAAACGTTATGTCTTCGATTTGCCTGATTTTCTGCGCCGGAACGCTGTCCAATGATTTTCGCAACCTTTGCGGAATCCAATCCGGGAATTGCCGAAAGAACTATGTCAGACGCTTCATTGATGTTGATTCTTCCCTGTATCACAACAGTCGGACTATCGGAAACATAATCGAGCAACTTCAAAAACTTGTCTGTGCCTTCAGCGTTGTCAAACGAGAACGGACTCTTCAATTCCTTCTCCGTGTTATCTTTTTCCTTGACCGATATTTGAGCGTCAAGCAAGTCGAGCATATCATCTACCTTACCTTTGTCCTTGCGCCATTGAATAATAAAGTCCGCTGACTCGGTATCTAGAAACTGCCGCAGTTGTTTTTCGAGGAATTCAATATCACCTTCATTAACGTATATTCTCGCATTGCCGTTAGGGTCAACGAGTTTCTCCGCACTCAATGTCGTCAGCAGAAAACACCACGGCAGTGCTGTTTCTGTCTCGCCGCTGTCAAGACGGCTTGTGTCCGCCGGATTCTCATCAATAAGACCGCTGAAGAAATTGCTTTGCTCTTGCGGATTATCGGACGGAGTATTTTCCGTTGTTAAATCGTCAGCAGGGATATTTTGAAAGAGCATATCGTCTTGGATTTTCTGTTCCGCCTGCACGAGTTGCATATCGCTCATCTTTGCGCCGTATGAAAAACTTTCGTCTGTTCCGAACAAAAGACGGCGGGTTATATCGCGCACCAGCAGCAGTTCTTCAAGTGTTGCCGGTATAGCATTGCGGGGACGATAAGGAACGCCGATTCTTTCGTAGTATTCAAATTCCGCACCGGAAGGACGCGGGGTCTTATCGGCATCAATCCAGTCAAGGATTGAGTCAGCCATCGGCGGAGTCATTCCGGGCAGTTTCATCAAAGAGCGCGAACCCTGTCCGGGGGATTCCAGGTCCCATTGCAGAACGGTGCCGAGATGCAGCCGCGATGATTCATTCACCAAACCGTAGCGGATGCCGCGAAGAACGTTTCTTTCAATGCGCGGTGAAAACACCGTGAAACGACCGGCACTGCGGACGGGACGGGAAAATTGGGGTGCGAGAACCATGATGCCGCGAAACATTGCCGGATTGTCGTACCACTTATTTACCGCTGTATCACTTTGCGGAGCGAAAAAAGACGAGGTGCCGTATGCCGCAGCACTTGACGCAGCATCGAAAACATTCTGCGGCGTGTTGTCCGAATAACCAGTTAACTGCGGCAATTCCGCAGGCAAATCGGGAAAGAGTGCGGAAGCCGGATTGGTGTTTGTATCGGAAAGAAAACCGCTTGAA
>Ga0123353_10016353_pt1 | contig 10841 bp, 7 predicted proteins | sample TergutLab28metaG_3_FD_92763 | JGI IMG/M metagenome (GOLD analysis project Ga0123353, IMG submission 92763) | Labiotermes labralis P3 segment gut microbial communities from Petit-Saut dam, French Guiana - Lab288 P3 | ecosystem: Host-associated > Arthropoda: Insects > Digestive system > Gut ... | reverse complement strand
TCGATCCCAGACCGTCCAGCCCGTAGTCAGTCACTATACCGACTGAGCTACCGGGCCCACACGCACACACACACACACACACACACACATAATCAATACAGTACTGTGAATTTTGAGTTCTGTTCATATCCTACTTCATTTTTAAAGCAGGAAATTCTGCCAATCAGCAATTCCTTTGTTATTGAATGCAAATTATGAACAAGTCAGACACTACAGAGGATTATTCAAATCAACATATTTCAGAAATCAAGTCACTGTAAATCACATTTATAAATGCGTTCGGCGACAATTTGCATGAGTGAAATGGCAAGAATGTTCCAGAAGGAAAGCACTGAAGAAAGGCAACCAGTCTGCAGTGCAAAATGCCTGTGCACCTTACTGTTAACAAGATTTAATGAGACATGTCCACCTTATAGTTTAAAGTGTTAACAAGACTTCGGCAGCTAATATTAACAAGCAGTGTTAAAGAAAGCCATACACCTACTGTTAATAAATGTCAATGACAGCTGTGCACTTAGTGTTAACAAGCAGTACTAACAGCCATACACCTTATGTTAAAAATTTTTAATGAAATCTGTGCAGTTTAATACTCATGTTACTGAGACTTATGCACCTTACAGTTGATGAGACTTACGCACCTTAATGCTGTCTAGTTTTACTGAGACTTATACACCTTAAAGTTAATGAGACTTAAGCACCTTAATGCTGTTTAGTGTTACTGAGACTTATGCACCTTAAAGTTACTGAGATGTATGCACCTTAATGCTGTCTAGTGTTACTGAGACTTATGCACCTTAAAGTTACTGAGACTTATGCACCTTAATGCTGTCTAGTGTTACTGAGACTTATGCACCTTAAAGTTAATGAGACTAATGAATCTTAATGCTGTCTAGTGTTACTGAGACTTATACATCTTAAAGTTAATGAGACTTATGCACCTTAATGCTGTCTAGTGTTAATGAGACTTATGCAGGATTAAGGTTAACCAGAGTTAATAACAGCTGTTCTCCTTAATGCTGACTAGTGCTACTGAGATTCTGCACTCTAAAGTTAACCAGTGTTAATAAGACCTGAACATTCACACATGTAAAATATGAATATGCTGAGCAAAATGATACTTTAGCCTAATGTTAAGTCTCATTGAGACATGTGTGCTTGATGTTAACAAGTATTAATGATAGGCATGCATATTAACAAGAACTGATGAGAGCTGGGCACCTTAACATTAATAAGTGTTGAATGGCAGCAATACACCATGTTAACAAACGTTAATAGGAACTGTACACCTTAACATTGGAAAGTGTTAACAGCCGCAGTAGATCATGTTAGCAAGTGTTAATGGAAGCTGTGTACCTTCATGTTAACCTGTGTTAATGGCAGCAGACACCTATGTTAACAAGCGTTTATGACAGTCATGCACTTTAATGTTAACAAGTGTTAATGAGGGTACACTTTAATGCTCATTAGTGCTGGTAAGACCGAACATAACTTGGTGTACATGGGCCGTACGCCGTAGAAAATGAGTGTGCACCTGCAAGTGAAATGTTAATGAGCGCAGAAAATTACACACAAGACAGAACGCAACTTCAAACACAGCAGCCACAATAGCAACAGGGTGCTGATAAGTCCTTAGCCCGACTAGGAAGGAAGCAAGCTCGGAAGCATATCAGGGACGTGCGCAATTTCAACATTGACAGCAAGCTGTCATCAAGTTTTTTTTTTTCTGCAAGGCAAGGCACCAAAGGAAATTCATGCTATTCTGACAGAAACATTAGCTTGTTTCCTTCCTGGTTGGGCTAAGAACTTATTAGCACCCCAGTATATGAAGTACATGAAATATGAGGTATGCACACCTGAAACCAGTTGGCAACCCTGCTGTGGTAGTGTAGTTTGCATTGCAGCTTGTTGGATAAACACAATACAAGACACGTACATATCCTTTGTAATAAGAAGCAACAAAATGAACACTTTTTACGTTAATGTTTTAATTTAACTTTAGTGTCTTTCGACATGTTTCGAAATCCAAGTGTTCATCCTCAGGAAGACTTGTACGAGGCTTATTGAGACAGTAAGTACCATTTCGCTGTAAAAAAAATCGAGTAAGGTTTTGTATAAAATTTTGTTGTTATCAGATTCTACATTCTTCAAACTATTTTTCCACATATTCGCCACCATTATTGAGGCACTTATCGTAGTGGGACACAAGTTTTTGTATACCCTCCTCATAGAATGCAGCCGCCTACAATGCTAGCCACTACTGACAATGTCATAGAGTAGAGTCCTTGAAATCTGAGGAAAGTGCAGGGACAGATCAGAAATTGTGAAATGTCTGTCGTCACGCACTCTTTCGTTGACCTTACACACCAAATCATCATTCACCAAAGATGGACGCCCACTTCACGCCCCATCGTGCACGTTCTCTCATCCTTCATTGAACATCCGAACCCATTTCCTAACCATGCCATCACTCATCGCATTGTCGCCATACACTTGACAGATCTGGTGATGAATCGCACTTGGTAGCACATTCCTAGCATTCAAAAAACGAATTACAGACCGTATTTCACAGTCGGCGGCCCCTTCAATTGTCTTAAACATGTCTAATGCACAAGAACAAACATAAACATAACACGAATTTCACAAAATGATGTCTGTGGCTTCTCAATTGATAGAGGAAGTCACTGCACATGCGCAAAGTGAGTCTCAAGGATAAACGAGAGATAGCACAGACGGTACTTACTTTCCGAATAACTTAAGTACATGCAGTTTCCATGTTTGAAACATGTCAAAGACACTATGATTGAATTAAAACATTACTGTAAAAAGTGTGCATTTTGTTGGTTCTCATTATATAGGTCTATCACAATGCATGGTTCAAAAAACGTTAAGTAAAATGTACATATCCATACAGTTAAAAGGGTAAGTAACCAGTGTCGACAACATTACAGTGCAGGCTGAAGATGGTCTACCAGTTGGTCTATCAGTCCAAACAGGTCAACACAGACAATAAGGGGCCATTCCTTCTGGACAATGCGATGTACAGCGTTCAAGACCAACCAAATACCACATGATGGAAGGTGCTCCATACGTGGTTCTTCCAACATGTCAGTAAGTCTGGCATACATCCCACACTTACTGCCATGTGATTTCTGTCCTTGGGAAGTTAAAGAACAGCCATGAAGGTTGTATGTTCACATGGCAATGCACATGTAAGCATGCCAGTGGTTTAGGCAGCAGCCCAAGCAATTCTGTGCGGAAGAGATATGGCAACTTGTACATAAATGGGCCTCCCGTCTATTTGGTGGTTGTGATTTCTTCTAACTGTTGCAATACCTGCATCTATGAGCATTCTCCAACAGGCTTCACGTTCAAGAGCATAAGGCCATCATAATCGCAATATGTCATAATACAACATAATGATGGTGGTTGTATAAATGGCATTCTGTTCAATACTGAACTAAGCCAAGGTAAACAAAGCAAGCTGTACTTCTTGATTTCAAAATTTCGCCATGTTCTGAATGTTGTATACTTTCTTCTGGGTAACTCCCCGGCGTCTGAATTTTACATGCCGACTTACCGGAACGCTCTGTCTGTTCCATCTTCATAGGAGGGCAGGTACGAAGAATGACTAGGTTTGAGAAATGTTGGGGTATTTATACGGGAAAAGGTTTGGCTCGAAATTTACTCAGGCCATTTTCGAGCCAAACCTTTTCCCATATAAATACCCCAACATTTCTCAAACCTAGTCATTCTTCATACCTACCTGCCTATTAAGACGGAACAGACAGAACGTTCCGTAAAGTCGGCACATAAAATTCAAACGCTGGGGAATTACCCAGAAGACAGCATACAACATGCTGTACTTCATCATGCCGAATCTGCACACACCAAAGCAAACAATCATGACCCCACATAAATATTTAACAGTACTGAAAATAATGGGTCCACCTGTTCATGTCACTGTAATTACAGGACACCCAACATCAACAGTAACCCTTCAAGACAAAAATGTTGTATCATACAATGCAGAAAACGGTTGCCCTTTTTTTGGCGTATCGCCACTTGTGGGCACTTGGCAGGTCACTTCGGCATTATTTTACGATCTATAACTTTTCATCAGAATAGAACATGCTACGCACTACAACTTACCATGATTGAGGCCCTCCACTTTCCGTTGATTCCCACACGCGCTGCGGTGGCACTTGTGATGATTTTGGCCATGCTGTCTTCCACATCTGCAGATGGTAGCCATTACTGCTACACTGGCCGCTAGAGTTATTCGGTATCTTTGGTACAACTCCATTCGAAGATACAGATCCTAAGCTACTGATAATCTTATCCTCACATTGAAGACATGAGCTATGTTTCAAAACAGATGAATTATGGGACATATAAATATCTTTTTCCAGACGGCATGTCAAGAAGCTTTTCCTGTTTTCTATTTCTGTTGCATTTTCATAGCTGTCTTCCAGAGAATTGATAATTTTCTCTGCAAAATGATCATCATCTGGAAAGTAAAAATCTTCAGGGTCCTTAGCAGAATTATTCCCTTGCTTAATTCTCTTTGTATCTACTTCATCATCACTCTGTAGCATGTTAACTTCCTCTTCAGTCTGACACCATTTCTCATTCTGGCGCACTCTAAACTTAGGTATAAACTCCCTCGAATGTTCACAGACACCCTGCGACCGCTCTTCGTACTGGTGACGACGCCCGTACGGTTCTTTCTCTTTGTATTCCATGTACCTGTTAGGTGTCTGCAAACCAGCATCAGCTTCAGCCTCAAGATACAATGTCCCACTCTCACTTCTCTTAAATGATACTTCTTCTAGACTGGTTGGAATCACGAAAGTGGTGCCATCTGCGTAACAGCCAACATTATTATTGTTACCAGTATTTATGCTAAGATGCGAGTCCATACTCTCCACGTGGATAGGACGAAAATGTGTCCGAGTTGATGTCAGCAAATCTTCCTCCTCCCTATCACCGTCTAACTTCCCTCCCTTAGAACCTGCAACATCTTTGGTGTCCAAATGACAAACTTGCTCGGCTGATACGCTTCCCTTTTTCTCTTGCGCTGTACCAGAGTCCAATCTGCTTGCCAACAACCCATACAAGGAATTCTGTTTTGGAATGACCTCAGTAAAACTGCTATCTTCCCTGTTATGATTCAATGTGATTAAACTATCATGCAGCACATCTGTATGACTCTGTATGGAATTAGTCATTTTACCATAGTCATTAGGAAAAGCACTGCCAAAATGTGAATATGTGCCATGTGTACCCGAGCTCGTGACGCCAGACGCCTTCTCACTCTGGGCTCCTTGTGTAATATCACCTACTGTACAATTTACTGCCCAAGGTAAGCTTGTGAAAAAGGAGGAGAAACTGTCATACTTATTCCAAGTGGTTTTACATTTTTCTTCCGAAATGAGCACGTCACAACACCTACCAATTTCAAGAATTTCTGAATTCTTAAACAAAGAATTAGAATGGTCCTTTTCTTCACATTTACTGGCCTTCAACTGTTCTTCATAACGAAATTTATTTCCAATTATTTTTCCCTCACCAGCCACAAGAAGCGTATACTTATCTCCCATCATTTCAATCTCATTATAACACATGTCTGCAAGTTTAACTTTCGAATCTCCAAAACGATCAGATGTATTCTGCTGTTCATACTGTGTATAATCCATTCCAAAATCATCCTGTTCAATAGAACTTTCCATGGATGGCTGGTCAGACCAAATTGAGCTGGTGATATTAGTACCACACTGGATGAACGAGTTGTTGGTCGGAAATACATTCTGATTCCGTTTGCCGTTCAAGTTGTACACCTCCACCGTAAGATACTGTTTGTTTGGGGATGTCAACAGCTGTTCAAAATCCACAGGTAATTCCTGATTACAATCTAAAGTCTCCTCTGAAGGCAAAAAACCAGGAGATGCAGCTTCATCTGGGTTCCAGAGAGCTTCAATGCTATGATCAAACTTTGCGATCAGTTGAGCAAGATTCTGGTCTTCTGCACTCTGTCCAGGAGACGAACTACATGCTGTATCATCACCAGCTATGGTGCACTCATCTTGCAATTCCTCTTTCTTCAAGTCAACAGATCCTGAAAAAACAAAGTTCCCTTCACCAGTCTGTCGCTCGTACAGCCTCCGACAGACCCCATTTTCGCCATCGCTTTCTCTAAGAGCTTGCAATTCTTTCTCTGGCATTACACCTTCACCTGCTTTTGTCCCCTTGTTCTGTCGGTTACAATGGAAAATTCTTAATAAATCAGAACCACTATTCCCGCAGACTCCTCCAGGGCAAACATCCGTGTAGCTTCCATTCCATTCACCTGCCATGTTCCACACAAATCCAAAAACAGCTTCCTTATTACCCTTAGCATTTTCCTTCACCTGATTACCACATTTCATGTTTTCTCTCCCCAACTCTTTCCACGAACTGTTGTTCTCAGCCCTGTTTTCTTTATTCTCCTCTCCCCAACCAGTAGTACCAACCAACAACTTTTCCTCGCCTGAACTCGTTTCTTGAAGTGATGTGTAACAAGGTTTGTTTTCCCCAAATGAATTGGCAAGCACTTTCTTGCTGTTCCAAGCAGAACCTGGTTCAGGTATCAGGTTAATAAGACTATTGCTGGAGTCAGCAAACTTACTATTTAATGGCGGAAAAGCCGCATAATACCTGTTGGAAGAAAAAAATGTATGTTAGGAGTCCATTAACAAACAATACTTCTCGATTACAACTAACTCATCACGGTGGTGCCACTGCAGGTTCAAGTCTTCAGGGATCCGACACTGTGGCCGAGTGGTTACCAACATTTCTAAGGGACATATTTCCATTTTCTTGACCTGCCCTACCCTGACAATGAAGGTACATTCCTTTCAAATGTCAGGACATAACTCAGCGACACAGCAACAAACCCTGGAGGCCTTGAATCTATAATTAAAATAATTTAAATTATTCTGAAATCTTATTTTCTAAAGGTTATGACAATGGTTTCTTCAAGGCAATGTTTGGCATTTATGTCCTTGGCAAAGGCTACCAAGTACAATGAAATATTTTAAGAATATCAAAATGAATCTTTAGTCACTTAATAACTGTTCACACAATGTGATAACAGCATTTGTAACTCATTCGGCCCTGATATACCATCACACTGAAAAGCACAGCTGCTATTTCAGAAAAGGTAAGGTAAAGTGCACCCTTGTACAGGCAATGAGGCTCGGTACAGGCTGTACGTCCCATAGGGGGAGTAGAGGTATAGCTCTACTCTTTCTTGACCATGGCACTAGAAGGGGGTGAGGGGTAAGAGTCATGCCCCGGCCACTTTTAACTCCTGGGAAAGACCCAGTAACCATTGTACAGGAAACTGGGTGGGCCCCAGGGCCTGTCTGGACAGGTGCAGAAAATCTCACCCCACCAGGATTCGATCCCCACACCATCCAGCCCATAGCCAGTCGCTATACCGACTACGCTACCCAGCCAACTGTTATTTCAGAACACCAATTTTTAATCTCTAATATTTTCTCATTTAAAATCTGCTCCCAACATTCGATTAACCTTAAAAAAAAGCGTACATATTAATAGATATATATGTCGCTCATTTGTAACAAGAGTGTCATGACTCAAAATTTGTGCATTTTTGAGTTATTGGTATAGAAAGAAATGCTTGCCGTTACAACAGTCCTTCCTATAATTGTGGTACAGCAAACACATCACACAGTGAAACTTCTTGTATATGAAACGGACATTCTGTACTCCAGTATCACGCACTGTATCAATATGTCCACTCTAATATATTGAAACGCTACATGAAAATAAAGTGTCAACTCTGGATCAAAACTGCCACTCTGGAGTGAATGAGGGTGCCAATTACAGGGACTTCGAAATGAGGCACGAGCAGCTGTGGTTTTTGCAAATCCTGGTTTCAAAAATTTTGTAGCAGTCTTGCTAAATCCTCTGAATTCTGAACAGGAATACACTTACAGTAAAACACTGTGTTAGGATTCATGTCTTCTGGTGCATAACACTGTGTCACTGGTAAGTTTTTGGCAACACTTCCAAGAAACACAGTGCCTTCAAATTCAGGTTCTAGCAATCCAACTTCTCAACCCTTGAAATGTCAGAAGAGACTTAACCCTATAACAGAGTGTCACATCTTCTTTTTCTTGGTAGAGCTCCACAACTCTTAGTGCAGAGTTCTGGCCTTCCCAACCACTTCCTTCCATCTTCCTCTCTCCTGGACAAAGGTCTTCCAATTTGGCACTTTTAACCTCCGTATAACCTTTATAACATCATCCTCCCAGCGTATCTTTGGTCTTCCCGTTGGCCTCTTTGAAATGGGTTTCCAGGAGTGTATTGCTTTGACCATTCTTGTTTCTTGCATTCTATCGATATGACCATACCATCTCTTTGGCAAAGTTTATTATGTTCTCATATTTTATGACTTTGCCCAATTCCTGATTAGTTTTTATCCACCAGGATCCATTTTCACAGGTTGCGCCAAATATTTTCCTTTCAAAAACCATTAGTCTGTTGGTTATTGTTTCCATTAATATCCATGTTTAGCATGCATATGTGACTACTGGTCCAAATACTGAGAAGTATAATTTCAGTTTTGCCGTTTTAGTCATGAGCTTGCTTTGGAATATCTTTTTATTTGCAAAGAAGGCTTTATTTCCTACAGCAGTTCTTTCCTTTATTTCCTCTTCTATTTTATTGTCTGTATTTACTGTTAACCCAAGATATTTAAATGATCTAACTTGTTCAATTTCTTTGTTTTCAATATTTATGGCTTTTAACTGGTCTTGTCTCCTGGAACATTTCAGATACTAACAGAGTGTCACATAAAAGACAAAACTAAATCTGCAACAAAACCACTGCAGAAACCTTGTATCTCACACCACACAGTGTGTACAATATGAATATTGTTTGATGTAAGGCAACTAGGTACACTCAGGGGATAAAAAATGGTTTATTAGTAGATACATTTGTTAACTGCAACTGGGTTGACACACGGTGGCAGTAGTACAGTACACATCTACACACAAACAACACACCGAACAACATAATTAATTTGGGAAGAGCGAGGTCCGCGTCCCGTCTTTGCGAGTCATACCCAAGCACTTGCCTTACACCTTAGGAAAAAGCACGGAAAAACCTCAGTCGCGGCAGCCGAAGAGTGCGAGTTTGCACGATGAAAACAGAATGTACAGAACAGAACACACATAACAGTAAGAATACATAAACAATATACCACTCCACATCGCTGCACTTCACTTATTTACCCTCAACCCCCCACTTGAATTGCCTTGCTTGTAACCACATTCTTAACCCTTCATCTAAAAGTGTTTAGCTTACAGCGGAAAGATGCTAGTAAGCCTGCAGGTAATTGGTTCCGGCTTTTAACGGTCAAATCATGAACGTACTGTCCAAAAGCATTACGTTCTTCACTTATCACACATCAAGTTTGTCGTCCAAGAATTACAGGATTGCCGACAGACAGCACACCAAACTGTCAAGCTCAAAAAACAAGTGGGTGGCATTGCAACTTAATCTAGGAAGTGTGTCATCCCCGTTGTGCGTGTGAAAATTGGAAAGGGTATGTAGTCAAACTCCCCCAAGGGTGTATCCACCTTGTAGTGGTGGGGGGGGGCTTGTATGACTCTGTGACCTGGAGAGCTATGCCAGCGGTAGCTACTGGTAGGGCCTCCCATGCCGGACAGGTCAAAGAGTAGAGCCCAAACAAAGAGAGACACCCTGGTCCTCCAGGTTGGAGGTTGCGTGTGTTGCTAACAAACTCACCCTGGAAAAAACAGCATTGTTCAGGAACCTAACAGAGGCAAAAATTGGTCTGATCTTCTGGAACGACACGGGCGAGGGAAGGATTAAGGAATGAAATATGGATGGCTAAGGTGGATGGACAACGTGAGGGAGGACCTGAGGAGGATGGGTGTCACAAACTGGAGGATACGTGCACGCAAAAGAGAACTGGAAGATGGTTGTGAAGGAGGCCAAGGTCCTACAAGGACTGCAGAGCCATGGAGTAGTAGAAGTAGTAGTAGTAGTAGTAGTAGTAGTATGTAGTGTCAAACAGAACTATGTCAACATAGTTGTGTTTGACACTACATACCCCTTCCAATGGCAACTCAACTTGAACACTCACCTTGAAGTCTCATATACACCATGCTCAAGAAAAACGAACACTGAAAGCAAACGCAAGAGCCACAACAAGCTTTCTGAACCTAGAGTCTTACAAAGCCACCATTGTGCAGTTTTTGAAACCGTGTGACAGCAATTCCTACCGCCTGTATTGTCAATCACAAACAGCAAACTTGATCCAGAGGCTACACTTCTCGGTCGACTCTTCGCTTTACTTAAATCGACAGACAAACACGGAATACCAGATACCAGCACATAATAAATCCGCACCTTCAACGATTCTATGGTGTAACATTGGAGTTTAGCGAACAGTAACAGGCGAGTTTGATTACGGAGTCTATGCAACATGCAGACAATTCTGTCCATTGTGTAAGACCAGTATTATAATATAATCCTGCTGGTCTGTGTCATTGCAGCTGATACAGGAGGAAAAACAACAATCTACACAGGGCATGCTTCTGTAAGGGGGCACCTGTACACTATGGGCCTGTTTGATGGGGATCCAATCTGCAGATTTTGTGGGATGGAGACTGAAACAGTGCAGCACATTATTTGCTGTTGCGAGGCATTGGCTTGTCAGTGCTATAATGTCTTTGGGAGGCCGACTGTAGAACCAAAAGACATTAGCACAGCCTCAACAAGGGACCTTTGCCTCTTCATACGAGGTG
>Ga0123353_10016350_pt1 | contig 10842 bp, 9 predicted proteins | sample TergutLab28metaG_3_FD_92763 | JGI IMG/M metagenome (GOLD analysis project Ga0123353, IMG submission 92763) | Labiotermes labralis P3 segment gut microbial communities from Petit-Saut dam, French Guiana - Lab288 P3 | ecosystem: Host-associated > Arthropoda: Insects > Digestive system > Gut ... | reverse complement strand
TCTTAAAACTTAAACCGCACAACGCACTTTTTATACCTGCAGGAGAACTCCATTCATATATTTCAGGCATAGGATTTGAGATTATGGCAAATTCCGATAATGTGCTCCGGGGAGGACTCACGCCAAAATATATTGATGTTAAAGGGCTTCTTGAAATTGGAAATTTTAAAAAGTCTTCTATAGATAAAGGAATTACTGCGCCAAAAACAGAGAACAATGCAGAAAAATATATTACCAGCGCCGGAGAGTTTATTTTTTCTGTTATTTCATTGGATAAAGGCAGTTATAGCTATAAAAAATCAAGAAAAAATATTGAACTTTATTTTTATATTGGTAATGGTTGTAAAGTAATATTCCCCAAAGAAAACAGCGAATATAGCTTTAAAAATAGCGACTCATTTATTATTCCTGCATGCGCATGTCCATATATTATAAATGGAGATGGAACATTATATATGGCTTCAGTTAATATATGAAAATATGGATCGATGCGGACTCCTGTCCCATAAAAGTAAGGGAAATTGTTTTAAAAGCAGCAGAAAGAACAGGAATATCCCTAATAATGGTCGCAAATAAAAAGATCCCGCATAAAAATTCGAAAATTGTTGAAGACATTATAGTAGAAGATGATCTTAATGCAGCAGATAACTATATTCTGAATAATACTGAAAAAAATGATATTGTTATAACTAGAGATATTCCTCTTGCGGAAAAGCTTGTAAGTAAAAATATAAATGTTATTAATGACAGGGGAACGCAATATACATCTGAAAACATAAAAGAAAGGCTTTCTATTCGCAATATTATGCTTACAATAAGAGAATCTGGATTAAAAATTGATGAAGAAACGAGTTTTAATCAAAAAGATTTACAAAAATTTGCAAATATTTTTGATTCACTTCTGACAAAAATGATAAAAATTTGTAACAATTAATAAATAAAACTGTGTTAATATATAACTTGAATAACTAATAAATCTAAAGCAATTTAAAATTGCCTGGAAAAAAGGTTGTAAGGGTTTTTATGAATTATTTTAAAAAAGTTTTGACAATATTTGTAATTATTTTTATAGGAATTTCAATTTCTTCCTGTTCAATAAATAAAATGGCTGTAAAAGCTGTCTCCAGTTCTTTGGGAGAAGCAGGGATGGTTGCATTTTCAAAAGACGATGATCCGCAACTGGTAAAAGAGTCTCTTCCGTTTGCAATAAAGCTTAATGAAATTTTGATTGAAAGCGATCCTGCAAATTATGAGGTAAAAGCAGCCACAGGCAAGCTTTTTATTATTTATTCCAATCTTTTTATTCAAACTCCTGCAGGCATGCTTGATTATAATGAATGGAAAAAACAGTCGGAAATGTATGATAGAGCAAAAAAGCTATATATGAGAGGAAGTAATTATTTGAAAGAGTCTCTTGAACTCAAATATAAAATAAAAATAGAGCTTTCCGACAAAAAAACTGTTGAATATAATTATAAAAAAGAAGATGTTGATACTCTTTATTGGTTTGGTGCTGGTATGATGAGCGCAATAACAATTGATTTAACAGACCCTTTTCTTGCTCCATTCAGGGATAGCGCGATCAGGATAATGTTTATTGCTGCTGATCTTGATCCTGATTATGGTAATGGCGTATTGCACGAGTATTTTTTAATGTATTATGCATCAATGCCGGAAAGTATGGGTGGCAGTCTTCTGAAAGCCGAATATCATTATAAAAAAGCGCTTGAATTGTCTGGGGGCAGTAAAATATCTCCCTATATTGCTTATGCAACAACAGTTTGTCCCAAAAGACAGTCAAAAGAGGGTATTGCTGAATATAAAAAAATGCTTGAAAAAGCCATATCATTTGATATAAATAAATATCCTGAAAATAGACTGGAAAATACAATAAACAAAGAAAAAGCTATTTGGCTTTTAGATAATATTGATAATTATTTTTTAATTGATTAATACAAAGATAAAGGATGCAATTATGAAAAAAGTATTGCTATTTTCTCTTTTTATTATTTCTATTGCAACTATTTTTGCACAGGAAATAAAAATAGGTACAGTAGCTCCCACAGGTTCTTTATGGGAAACAACAATTAAAGAGATAGCTGCGGAGTGGTCAAAAATATCTAATGGTGAAATTAGAGTAAAAATCTATTCAGGCGGAACAGTAGGTGATGAAATAGATATATTAAGAAAAATAAAGCTTGGTGGATTGCATGCTGCTGCTCTTTCTACCTATGGTATTAAAAATATATCTGATGATCTTTTTGTACTTAGTATTCCAATGTTAATAAAAGATGATGATGAATTAGATTATGTTTTAAAAAAAATGGAGCCAACATTTAACAAAAAGCTTCAGGAAAATGGTTTTGTTTCTCTTGGATGGACAAATACAGGTTGGATAAGATGGTTTAGCAAAACAAAAGTTCTCTATCCGGATGATCTCAGGCAGATAAAACTTGCTGTTGACAGTTCGGATCAGAAAGCAATTCAAATATGGCAGAGAAGCGGTTTTAGAGTTATCCCTTTGAGTTTTAATGATTTGATTTCCGGAATATATAGCGGCATGGCTGAAGCTACATATATAACGCCTTATACCGCAAGTTCATTGGGTATTACACAGCATATTCCCTATATGCTTGATATGCCTGTAAGCCCTGTATATTGTCTTCTTACGATAAGTGAAAGAGCATGGAAATCAATAAACGATAAGTATAAACCTTTGATTATAAAAAGAACAAATGAGATTATTGGTGGCTTTTATGCAAAAATTGTGAAAATTGAAAATGAGGGAATAGAAGTAATGAAAAAACAAGGTTTCACTATTGTTCCAGTAACTCCCGAAGCTCTTGTGGAATGGGAAAAAGTTGTAGATAATGGTGTTGACCTTCTAAAGCAGTCATTTTCGCCCCAAATTCATTCAGAGGTCAGAAAATATATAGATGAGTACAGAAATAAATAGAAAGAACAAGTTTCAATATTTTTTGAATACAATTATCACCACTCTGATTATATTGCTTTCAGCTATTCCAATATTGGAAGTTATTGTAAGAATTATATTTCAGACCGGAATTATTGCTTCTCATTCAACAATGAGACATATAGTTTTGTGGATCGCTCTTATAGGCAGCTATGTAGCGTCACTTGATGGAAAACATCTCGCAATAGCAGCAGGAAAAAAATATATTCCCGAAAAATTTCAGAAAACAACATCTTCTTTCTGTAAAATAATTGAAATTTCAGTTTTGCTGGCTTTTTTTGTTGCATCTGTTTTTTTTATTTTTATTGCTTTTGGCGCTAACGATAAAGTAGGTTATTTACACACCAGATTTTTGGCGGCAATAATGCCGATCTGCTTTTTGGGAATGGCTTTAAATGAAATTGTAGATACATTAAGAAAAGATTTTTCTCTTATAAAGAAAGTTGTTTTTTTATTTGCTGCATTGTTGTTAGGATTACTTTTTATAGTACCTTCACTTTACGATAATAATAATAATTTACCCGGTTTTGCCAAAAGCATTATGGATGGCTCAATTGTTTTACTGCAAATTTTAAAAACACCTTTAATTCTTTTACTTATTCTATCCGGAGTGTTTGGGGCGCCTATTTTTATTGTTCTTGGCGGCATTACATATATACTTATTTCTGTCTCTATCGGTTATACAGAAATAGCTGTAAATGAAATTTATGTTGCTATTACAGGGAACATGATTCCGGCAATCCCGTTATTCACTATTACTGGTTTTATATTGTCCGAAAGTCAGGCAGGGAAAAGGCTTGTTGATTTTTTTAAGGAAAGTTTTGGCTGGTTTCCCGGAGGAATGATAATTGCGGCAGTTCTTATTTCTGCTTTTTTTACAACATTTACAGGCGCTTCCGGAGTTACAATACTTGCAGTAGGCGGACTTCTTTATATAATTCTGGAAAATTACGGAGTGGATAAAAAATTCCGTACAGGTCTTTTAACATCTTCCGGCAGCATAGGGCTGCTGTTCCCGCCAAGCCTGCCAATAATTTTGTATGGAATTACCGCAAATATTGATATAAAGAAATTATTTATCGCAGGTATTTTCCCCGGCATCCTTATTGTTTTATCATTATCAATACTAGGAATTTGGTATACGCAAAAACACAAAATACGACATGAAAAAATAAATGTTTTAAATATTTTAAAAGGTATAAAAAAATGTTTTTGGGAGCTTCTTCTCCCTTTTATTATTGTAATAAGTTATTTTTCGGGGCGCGCAACAATTATTGAAACAGGCGCAATTGCTGTAATTTATATTCTTGTTGTAGAAGTTTTTATACTTAAAGAGATAAATTTAAAAGGGCTTATTGCTGTTGTAAAATAGAGCACTCCTGTTGTAGGTGGTATATTAATTATCCTTGGAATGTCTAAAGCTTTCTCTTTTTATATGATCGATGAAATGATACCTCAACGTCTTAGTGAATGGATAGCTGCACGCATAACATCAAAAATTGTTTTTCTTATTTTGCTTAATATTATGCTTCTTATTGCCGGCTGTTTTATGGATATTTTTTCGGCAATTCTTGTTATTGTGCCTCTTATTGTTCCGTTAGGCGAAGTATATAATATAAACCCTGTGCATCTTGGAATTATATTTCTTGCGAATCTTGAACTTGGATATCTTACTCCGCCGGTAGGGCTTAATATCTTTCTGGCAAGCTACAGATTTGAACAGCCTCTTGAGAAGATATATTCATCAATAGTTCCTTTCTTTTTGATTATGCTTGTTGCTGTAGTTGTTATAACCTTTGTTCCTGAAATATCGTTGTTATTTGTTAAATAAGATAAAACATAACTTTGAAAAAACAAGGGTTTAAAGGTTTTTGATTGTCAATTTTATTACTCTACAATAGAAAAATAATCTAATTCTTTTATAAACCAGTTAAGAGTATTTATTATTATATTTTTTCTATGCTCTTTAATAATATCATATTTTTTATCCAAATATTCCGAAAACTGTAAGATTATTGCTTTTGTAAGTTTATCATCTATTGGAGTATTCTGACCTGTTAAATTGGATTCTACTTCTTTATTTCTAATAACAAAATTATTGGAAGTGCTAAATATGAATTTTATGAAATTTATATTATTTTTTGTAAGCGATGCCAGGGCCGAAAAACTAATATGCCCTTCGGTTGAAAAGTCATTATCAATTTCCCTGTATATATTAATATCATAATCTCCAAGATATAGTTTTATTTTTGTAATAATTTCCCCTGGCGCAAGATTAATTACATTATCATTAAACAGATGATCGATGCTTATCCATTTCGAGGAACTGCTTGATCTTATTTCAAGTTTTGCATCAAGTATTGAGAGCACAGAAAAAATACTATTCCTTTCATTTTTTGAGCAAAGCATCCCCCCGATTGTTAATATGTTTTTAAAATTAGGAGGAGTAATGTTTTTCATTGCTTTGAGCAATATAGAAGGAATTATATTTTTTCCTTTATCGATAATATTATTAATTCTGGTTGCAGATCCTATTTCTATATATCTTTCAGTACGATTCATTCTTTGCAACTCTTCAATTCTTTCTATATAGATAATATCTTTATCAAATGAAACAATTTTCTCTCTGGATTGACAGATCTTTTCCAGTCCACCGGAATATATTAAGGCATCGGGATATTTTTTTATAATACTCAAAAGAGAATTCATTGTTTTGGGTTCAAATATTGTTGACATTTAATATTTCCCTGCTTTTTTTCTTCTGATAGTAAGATGCGCAAGTTTTATTCCCTTTTTAAGAGACTTGATATCAATACATTCGCACAAATTTCCCGAAAGCGCTTCAGAGATATCTGTATCGCTTAATTCTTTGTGTCGTTCTATCAGATGCTGGATAACTAATAATCTTCCCTGTTTACAATATTGGCAAAGATAACAACCAGCGCTTTTAAGTGATTTTTTTATAATTTCGCAGTTTTCTGTTTTTTCATAATTCTCGAGCGTTATTACTTTCCTGTTTTTTACAGTAAAAGCAAGTATAACGCAGGAAGGAACAGGTACTCCGTCAAGCAGTACAGTGCATGCCCCGCATTCCCCGCTCAGGCAGCTCTCTTTTGTAAAGAAGAGTCCAAAGTTTTCTCTGAGTATTGTTGAAAGACGGGTAAATGGATCAATATCCACAACTACTTCAATATTATTTAATATAAATTTTATAGTCATTTTTGCCTGTTAATATTAAGGATTGTATCAATTTTATCAATAGTCATTGGAATATTATTAATATCTTCGCCTAAAGCCTGTATAAGCGCATTATAGTAAGCTCCCGGAATCAAAGAAAGAGGTAAATCTCCTATATCAAAAGATTTATTTTTTTTTGTTACATTATTATATTCTGTAAAAATGGGTATATTTATAAAATGACGGATATTGTTATTTTGTAAAGACCATGTTTTTTTAGATGACCCGGATATCCAGTTAAGGCTGTCAATAATTCCGGAATATACGCTTTTATCCATAATATCTTTATTTAACATATGTCCGCAGTCAAAACAGCACCAGATTCCTTTTATATCGATTTCATAAGTAAAAGTATCAATAGAGAGTTCAACTACAGATGCTCCCCAGGAAAGATCATTTTTATTAAGAGTATCCAGAGAGAGCGAGGATGTAATTTCTATTGGCAGAGGATTGTTTAATTTTTTTTTCTGCATATTGTGGGAAGCTTTTTTTAACAACTCGCTAAATCCAGCTAAGCCTTTTGAAAAAACATAAGGAGCAGATACAGGCGCAATATCTGTTCTATGGGGGAGTATGTGTATTTTATCTACCGGCACTCCCAAAAGTTCTCCCAGATATTTTCTCCATATATCATAATTATGATTTCCGTTAGGAACAGTAAGCGTATAAATATTTAAATTTGAAGAATTATCAAGCACCATTTTTAATGATAATTTTTCTTTTTCCATTGATTTAAGAGGAATCGCGTTACTAAAAAAAGTTAGCGAAAAACCAATCCCGGATAATTTGTTGCTTTTGTTATTTTTTTTATTTGTTCTCATGAGTTCAAATGAAGCATATTTTCTTTCAAAATCAGATGATGCGGAAATAGTATCTATAATCGAAAGAATACTTTCCCTGTTGTATGGTACTGCCTGTTTGGGGTCTTCCTGGATACTCCAATATCTGTTTTTAACCGATTTTTCAAGAATGTTTTTTCTTCTCCATTCTACAGGACTTAATCTCAATTTTCTGATCATATTTGAAATGTGTTTTTCAAGTGAAATATTAAGTTTTGAAAAATTAAAACTTGAAATAAATGACATGGGAGGTTTGCTGGTTTTTATTATAGAAAGATTCATGGAGATATCCGAACAATCGAGAAAGCCTGTTGCGGAAAGAAAGGATTTTTCATATAGCTCATCTATAATAATAGGATATGCCCCTGCGTCAATTTCCAGGTTTATTTCCATTTTTTTTAATTTCCCTGTTTTGGATATAGCTGTTTTATATGTTATGCGAAATGGAAATTGGGCAGGAGTATAGTTGTCGGTATCCTGCTTCGATAGTATTAGCTTAACAGGTTTGCCTGTTTTCCATGCTGCTACTGCTGCCTGGCACGATATAAGAGAAGGGTACCATATTCTCCCTTCAAGAGGGGAGCTTAATGCAGTAATAATAACTTTAACATTTTTTGGATTTATTCCAAGAGCATTGGCTACACTTTTTTGTACATGAGTAGGGCATTGAGAAACAGTGTAAATGGTAATATTCCCGTTTTTTTCAGGCTGGGCTACTGCTCCGTATGGCTCGCAATATCTCGTATGGTATTGGTTTGCAAAAAAACTATCAATTTGAAGCATTAGATCATTGTTAGATTCCGGATATTTGTTTTCGTTTGGCAAAGCATCTTCGGAAAGCTTTGAAAGGTCTATTTTGTTATCTTCGTCATCTGAGAAAGAATAGGATTTTTTATAAATAATTTGTTCTTCGGTTATTTTATCTTTGAGAAAAGAAAGATATGGATCCTCTTCAATATCAAGGAATATTCCATTTACGGCAAAATTACGGGATTCCTCATTTTTGTAAGTTATTATATAAACAGGTTCGCCTTGATAATTTATTTTTTTATCTGTAAGTATAGGTATTTTGTTATTGAGGAAAGTTATCTCTTTATTTCCGGGTATATCGTTAGATGATACTATTGTATATTTTTTATCGTTTTGAGGGGGGAGTTTTGCAGATTTTATTATTCCTCTTGCTTTTTCGGATCTGAATACTAATGCATTTAGCATATTGGGAAGGTAATAATCGTTTAGAAAATGCTGTTTTTTCTTTGTAATCAAGTAATCCTCCTGCGAAAACCCTAACAGCGGCGCCCCGCGCTGATCGCCATCCTTGGCTAGCGCGGGATACGGCATCCGTGCCGTGATCCATGCCGCGGCGCAGTACGCGCCATCCATGGCGCAGCCTTGTGAAAACCCTAACAGCGGCGCCCCGCGCTTTATCGCTTAGCAGTGTCCCCGATGGACACTGCACACCTGCGGCGCAAGGAAAGCCGCACGCAGGTGTCCATGGCTCAGCGATAGTTGTCAGAACCTATTTTAATCACACTATCTATTATATATTCAATTTTTTCATCATCAAGAGTTGGATAAATCGGAAGGCTTATGGATGTTAAATATTTTTCCATAGCTCTTGGAAAATCTTCTGGTTTTAGGCCATAGGCATTTTTATAATATGGCATAATATGAAGAGGAATAAAATGAACAGATACCCCTATCCCTTTATCAAACAATTTTTGAATAAACTCATCTCTGTTTATTTTAAGTTTAGCGCTGTTTATTCTTATTATATACAGATGCCAGCAATGGCTTTCAGAAGCAGGCGGGATAGTAATAAAATCATATTCTTTAAATGCCTTATTATATAAATCTGCAATTTTAGTACGCTTTTGTTTAAATATATCTGCTTTTTTTAACTGTTCTATTCCTATGGCACTTGCGATATCTGTTAAATTATATTTATATCCCGGAGCTTTTACTTCATAGTACCACTTGTTGTCTTTTGTTCTGTACCTGTCCCAAACATCCCGGTCAATTCCATGAAGGCGCATCATTTTCATGTGCTTGGCAATTTTGTCGTTATCTGTTACAACCATTCCCCCTTCGCCTGTTGTTATTGTTTTTGTAGCGTAAAATGAAAAAACTCCAGCATCTCCGAATGTGCCGGCAAATTTCATATTCCCGCTGCCCGGGGAAGCTTCGCATACAGGGAAAGCATGAGCAGCATCTTCAAAAACAGGGATATTATTTTTATTTGCAATATCCATTATCTCTTTCATTTTGCAGAGATCCCCTGCTATATGGACAGGTATTATGGCAGAAACATTTTTGTTGTTTTCGATTGCTTTCTCAATTAAGAGAGGATCTATATTGTAATCTTCTTCGTTTATATCAACAAAAAAAGGATGCAGATTTAGATATCGGGTAACTTCTGCTGTTGATGTAAATGTATATGGAGAAGTAATTACAAAACTTTCTTTAGATAGATCAAAAGAATCCAGCGCAAGATGAAGCCCCGCAGTCGCAGAGTTAACAGCTATTGCATATTTAGAGCCGATTTTCTTGCTAAACTCTTTTTCAAAATTTTCTGTAACATTGCCGGTTGTGATCCAATTGCTTCGTATAACTTTTATAACAGCCTCTTCCTCTTCTTTTCCCATAGAGGGGAGAGCGAAGGGGATGAAATTACTATTCTGCATATTCTGCGAGGCGCTTATGACTTTTTTCAGGAAAGATTTTTTAGGATTAGTATTCTGGTTCATTTTGCGGCCTTTCAATAGTGGGAATATATTTTTTTAAGACTTTTCTAAGCTGGTGCCTGTTTCTGTATTTATTTTTTGACACTGAGTCAAAATAACATATAGGTTTTAGTTCAGAAAGAAGTTTTTTAAGTTTGTCGCTGCTAAAGCCTTTTCTGTCAAGAAGTATATTAACCCTCTGCACTTCTGTATGTTCAATTTTTTCATCGTCCCGCCAGAGTTTTTCCATAAATTTTTCGCCAGGCCTTATCCCTGTATAAATTATTGGAATATCTATATCCGGCTCAAGACCATAGAATTTTATCATCTGCTCTGCAATATCTTTGATCAAAAGAGGATCACCCATATCAAGAATATAGAGATCACCCGATTTCCCAAATCCGGCAGTTTTTAATACCAGAGAAACAGCTTCCGGTATTGTCATAAAAAAACGCATGATCTGTGGATGCGTTATTGTAACATGACCGCCGCTTAAAATCTGGTCTTTGAATAACGGTAAAATACTTCCACGCGATCCAAGAACATTTCCAAACCTTACAACCATAAAATCTGTTTTTGAATTATTGTTGTTAAGAACTATATCTTCGCATATAAATTTTGTCGCGCCATAGACACCAATAGGCTCTACAGCCTTATCTGTAGAGATATGTATAAATTTTTTTACACCTGCTTCTATTGAAGCTTCTACAAGATTCTTGGTTCCAAAAACATTATTTTGCACTGCCTGTACAGGGTTTACTTCCATCATTGGAACATGTTTATATGCCGCGCAGTTAAAAATAACATCAGCCTTTACTCTTTTTAATATAAAAGAAATAAAATCTTTATCCTGTATTTCTCCTATTATTGGAATAATTGTAGCTTTTTCGCCAACCCCTTCTTTTTGAAGAATGCTTAACTCTTTTTCTATTTCATAGATACTGTTTTCTCCATGACCAAAAAGATAGAGTCTCGATGCGCTTGCCGAAAGAAGCTGCCTTGCAAGTTCGCTGCCTATGCTTCCACCTGCGCCTGTTATTAAAACTCTTTTATCTTTAAGGTAATGAAG
>Ga0123353_10016349_pt1 | contig 10842 bp, 4 predicted proteins | sample TergutLab28metaG_3_FD_92763 | JGI IMG/M metagenome (GOLD analysis project Ga0123353, IMG submission 92763) | Labiotermes labralis P3 segment gut microbial communities from Petit-Saut dam, French Guiana - Lab288 P3 | ecosystem: Host-associated > Arthropoda: Insects > Digestive system > Gut ... | reverse complement strand
TCCAAATCCTCCTCTTTTACTTCCTTTACAGCATTTGCTTTGTCTTCAAGGGCTTTTTTCTTATTGGTGGCAAGTTCGATGATGCCGTCGTCCTGTGATTCGTAGCCGTCAATCACGCTTTGCAAGGTATGTATTGCCTGAAAATCGTCGTCTTTGGCTACGTAAATATCGCTCAACAGAATGAAACTTTTTGCCATCCAGTATTGGTGGGGCGTATTTTTTGCAACGAAGTCGAAAATTTCATCTTCGGCTTCTTTCAGTTTGTTTTGCTGGATCAGAATATCAATGATGTGGAATTTCGCTTCGGCGCCTTCAACGCTGCTCACTTCCCGCGATACTTTGCGGTATTCGGCAAGCGCATTGTTCAGGTCTTTATCCTGGCGAAGGGATTGCGCCATGATAAACTGCGTTTCGCGGAGGACTTCCGCTGATAAGTCTTTATTTTCTAATACCTTTTTAGCGGCTTCAACGGCTGCGCTGAAACTTTGCAAATGGTAATTGCAACGCATGATACCAATGCGGGCATCCCACACATATCTTGCTACTTCGGCTTCTTTTTCAAGCTTTTGGTACGTTTGGAGCGATTCGATGTAGTTTCTCTGATTGAAATAAATCGTAGAAGCCGACATCAAAGCCTCTTCGGAAAACATACTGCGCGGCTGGGCAATGATGTACTCAAATCCGATCATTGCTTCTTCGACTTTTCCGCTACGCAGGCGGCAGTCGGCGAGATAGAAGGTAGCGTTCGTCTTGAAAAAACCCTGCGGGAAACGCTCGAGGTAATTGGCAAGACCGGTGGATGCTTTTTCACAATCGCCTGTCATGTAAATATTCTCTGCAACTTTATAGGTGAGCGAATCCTGCTCGCTAAGACGTATATTGCCCATACTGCCCAAACTACTGGCATAATCGAAGTAACCATCGGCGTCGTTCATATCCATGTAAACGTTTCGTATTCCGGTCAGTGCATTGCGTGCATCAGGAGACGAAGGATAATCCGTTACCACTTTTTTATAGTATTCCAGAGCATCATTGCTGCGGTTCATGTTGTAATGCACCAATCCCAACTGCAACAATGTTTTACTCACATAACCGCTATTGGGATGATTGGTGATCAATGTCTTGAAAGAATTGATTGCCTGTTCATTTCTTCCCAAAGTTACTTGACTTTTACCAATTTCAAACAAAGCGTCGGTTACGTAATTCGATTTTGGGTACGAACTGAGAAGTTTTGACAATGTCTCAATTTTCTGGTCGTGCCGATCAACTAATCCGTATGTAAAACCTTTCTGGAAACAGGCATAATCGGGCATAGAAAGGTTCATTTTCCATGCCTTATCGTAACTTTCCAATGCCAGCCAGTAAGCGGGCTGCATGAACTGGCAGTCGCCGATACGATTGTAGGCATCGGCAACGGTTCGGGTAGCGGCGTCTTTCATGGCGGTTATATATTTTTGAAACCAGCCGAGCGCATCAGCGTATTTTTTCTGACTAAAGTATGTATATCCCAAACCATAGTTCGCCTCGCGATATTCCTCAGTTTGAGCGGCACCAGGCATGGATAAATATTTGCGATACAGATCATTCGCCATCTGAAACTGTCCTTCGCGGTAGTACGATTCTGCTTTCCAGTAGTTGCTGCGGGCAGCCAACTTGTTGTCGTACTTTGCATTCTCAAGCGATAGATCAAATAATGCAATTGCTTCGTCGAATTTCAGGTCGTTAAACAATTCCAATCCGCGGAAAAATGCTACACGCTGATAGGCACTCCTGATTCGGTCATCCTTCACCCTGATTTTCTCAATAGATTCAAGCGCCAAACGATAATTGCGCGTTGTGGTTTAGGCAATTACCAAATAATTGTACGCTTCGTCCACTTTGTCCGAATACGGATATTTAATGATAAATTCGTTAAAACTTCTGATGGCGTCGTTGAATGGCGACATCATCAATTCGTAACTCAACACGGCAAAATTAAAATGTGCATTTTCCTGAGCGTCGGGGTCATGATTCATTTGTAATGCGGTAGAAAATGCCAGACGCGCTTTTTGTTTTTCACCTGTCCTGATGTAGCAATCCCCCAGATGGCACAATGCGTTTTGCCCCAGAGAACTTGCGCTGTGCGACGCTTTTTCGAAATATTTGATGGCATTGGCACAATCACCGGTTTGATAATACGAAAATCCCAACTGATAATTATCTTCCACTGAAGGAGTTTTCGTTTTCATGTACTCTTCCAGATAAGGTATTGCTTCCACGTATCGTCCCAACCGGTAGTATGATTCGCCGACCACGCGCTGCACTTCTTCCCTGCGTTTGGCGTCTACCGTGTTGATCAGATCAGGCGCATATTCGATGACTTGTTCGTATTTTCGCTGAATGTAATAAATTTGAGCGATATAGAACGGCGCAATTCCTGAGAAAGTATCATCATCGCGCAACGTTAAAAAGCCTTGCAGAGCGGTTTCGTAATTTCCGTCAATATAATTGATATGCGAATAGTAATACATTGCCGGCGAAGCGTATTTCGACGTTCCATCCTTGATTTGAAAGAACGAAGCGCGCGCCTTGATATTGTCGTGCTCCATGAAATAACTGTGTCCCAGCATGAAATGATATTCTGTGGCTTGGTTGGCGTCAAGTTCACGGGGCGATACCATTTCGAAGCGCTCAATCGCCTTTTTATACCTCTTATCATTATGATGATACCGTGCCATACGGAAGTTGGCATACGGTGTTTTGGGGTTGTCGGGGTTATCGTTAATGAAACGCATCAAGAGGCTTTCCGCATCGGGTTGCCCCAGTTCGATGGCACACAGCGCAGTGAAATACTGTGCGTTGGAATACAAAAAATCGCGTTTGTCCGATACTGTTTCCATCATTTCGGCAAAAAGCTTGCGAGCGGCGGTATATTTTTCCTTTTCGTACAGCTCAACCGCTTGTTTATAAAGTTGGTCGGGGTCGTACCGTTCAATTGATCTCTGTGCGGATACCGTACCATTACACAACACCCATATCGCTAAAATACAGGATGTAACAATTCTTTTAAGCATATCATGTCGTTTTTATAAAATCTGGTAAAAATACAGATTTTATTGCAGATATCTTTCCGGAATTTTACTAATCGGAGATATTTCGATATTTCTAAAAAAGATTTCTGCGCCTTCGGATTGCAGTTGAATAACGCCCCTGACTAAAGGAACTTCATTGCCATCTATCAGTAGATGAGAGTTGTTGTTGATCATGTTCACGGTTCCGTTGATCACATGTACGCTGGTTCCTTCATAGCACAACAGTTCAATGGTATTCCATTCGCCAAGCGGTTTTTCGTTCATCGGGTTTCTGCTGCAAATAGCGGGAAATTCTCTGCCACGATTGCCAAAACGCATTTTGGGAGCATTGCGGTCGAAAGTGTAACGTTCGTTTTCGTTGGTTCTCGAAGCGGTTATGTCGCACCATGTTTCTCCCATGCGATATGAATCGCCGAACATGGTTTCCATGATCTGACACTCATGCGACGTTTTCCAAACTCCCAAACCTTTTCCAAACTCTCCCGTGCCGTGATAGAGCAGTCCTGAGTTGCGTGGCAGATCGGCGCGGGGCGCCCATTTCTTTTCTCCCCATTTGGCTTGAAGCCGCAGGTGGTAGTTGCCGTATTCCTTCGTGGTAGCCAGCGAGCCGTAAATCTGTCCCGAAACGTGTATTGCAGGACAGCCGTCTTCAACTGTTACGGTAAATACATCCAGCGGATCGTTGTTCACGCCGAGAGGTTGCGTATAAACGCCTTCTTCGTTGCGTTCCATACCCGGAACATCCACTGATGGATCGGGAACGCCAAGGTAAACTTCCCATCCATCGAAATCCTTGCCGTTGAATAACGGCTCCCATTTTTGTACGCACGATACAAAAAAAATCATCGCTAAAAGCGGAATTACAAATAAAGTTATTCTATTCATGTTTTTCATATTAATTGGATTAATTTTATAATTTATTGATATTCTTCCAAGATAAGATATAAATCCTCAAAACCGGCTATACCGTTAATGACTTTGTTGCACTGTACCTCTTTAATCATACGACTGTAATACTCGCTTTTTTCAGGAATGGCTAATATCAGCGGCAAACCCGCCCGAATTGACCTGACCTGTCTGAAAGCTATTTCATCTTCGCTTTCAAATACGCGGGCGTCCACCAGCGCCAGGTTAATGTGTTTTCGCTGGCTGATGGTATCCACCCACTGTTTTACGGTTTGTGCATGAATTAGCGTTACTCCGATTGGCGTTAATAATTTTTCATAATAACGGTAGGTCATGATCTCAGGAATGACTAAAAGTACTGCCATATCGTCGAAAGGATGCCCGATGGAGGATGTTTCCGCGCTGTTCTCGTCGAAAATCTGCTCGTCTTCTTTTTTGATTGGAAGGAAGGAAATAGTAAACTTGAATGTAGAACCAGCGCCTTGAATGGATTCTACCTGTATGTCGCCGCCCATCATTTGGGAGAGACTGCGTGAAATGGTTAATCCAAGCCCAGTACCGCCATATTTCCGGCTATTGGTAATTTCTGCCTGTCGGAAACGCTCAAAAATGACCTCCAACTGGTCAATAGCCAGTCCGATACCTGAATCTTCCACCCAAAACTCTAATTTGTCGGGTGGTAAGAGTCGGTAACCAAAGCCGATGTATCCCTTTTCAGTAAATTTGATGGCATTGCCGATCAGGTTGGAAATGATCTGCCGCAAACGCATCGGATCAACAAAAATAACATCCGGTTCTACGAACTGGCTGTCGTCAAGGATCAGGGCAATTTTGTCCTTGTTGTTTGCTTGTAGATAGGTGTCGAAAAAGACTTGTAATTCCTTCATAAACTCATTGAGATGAAATAGCGTCGGACGCAAGCTCATCTGTTTGGCTTCAATCTTGGCTATATCAATGATATCGTCAATGAGTTTGACCAATTGTACGCTACTGTTATTCACCACAGTGATATAGTCGTGACGGCGTTTAGGCGAGAGGTTATCATCGGAAAGGAAATTGAGGAAACCAATGATTCCATTGATGGGGGTGCGTATTTCGTGCGACATGTTGGCAAGGAACGCCGATTTGAGTTTATCGGATTCCTCTGCTTTTTCTTTTGCCCGAATCAGTTCCATTTCGTTCATTTTGCGTTCGGTAATGTCGCGGATGACCATAATGATAGAGGTAATCATTCCCTGTTCATCTTTTACGGAAGCGGATGAAATTTCTCCGAAGAAATCGGAGCCATCTTCGCGCATGAGCAGCAGTTGCGGCAGGAATGTTACTCTGTCTTCGACAAACGAGGTGTACAGTTCAGCCGATTTTTGAATATCGTGCGGATGAACAAAATGATCCATTCTTTCGTCGCCAAAATCAGTATCATTGCTGATGTTGAAGAGTTCTTTAGCACGTGGCGACATGTAAACGATTTTCCCTACGGGATCGCAAACGACAATGGCATCGGGCGAAGCTACCGTTAGTTGCCGGTAGAGTTCTTCGGACTGGCGCAGCGCTTCTTCAGCCATCCTGCGGTCGGTAATGTCGGTAGCGTACTCCATGTGCACCAACCTGCCGTCAACCCATTCGATTGCCGCATCAGTACACTCGAACCATTTGTTCAGTTTTGGGTTTTGATACTCCCAGCGGTATAGTCCGGTTGGTTTGTTATCTTTGTCTAACAATTTGGGATTCGGACAAAAATCACACGGACCGGTCAAGTCTTTTTGCAGAACTTTCCAGCACAGTTTTCCTTCAGCATCTTCACCAACAAAATTTTTAACGGCTTTGTTGGCAAACAGCAGTTCGTAAGTATCGAAATTTGACACAGTGATGATGGCGTTGATGTTGTCGAGTACTGTGCGCATGGTTTGTTGCGATAGATTGATGGCTTCTTCTGCCCGAAAACGACGGGTAGTAGAGGAAATAATTTGCGACAGGCTGATGAGCAGTTCCACTTCGTTCTTATTCCATTCCTTATGTTGCGAACAATCGTCAAAGCCAACGAATCCATAATTGATGCCTTTGGACACTAATGGGAGCACAAGGATTGATTTGATGCCCTGAGGTTCAAGAATCTCATACACTTCGGGCATCAGCGTAGCAATGTCGGATGTGCATATATATTCGCCTTTTTCGAAAATATCAAACCATGATTGCAGATCGCTATAGGGTAGATTCTGTAGATTTTCGATTTCAGGAATGACGCCATCGTTACACCATTCGTAAGTGTTTCTGATCGTTTTACCATCAACCGACTTTTCAAAAATGTATGAACGGCTCACTCCTGCAAATCTTCCTATTTCCAATAAGGATATGTTAATGGCGTCGTTAATGTTTGTAGACGATTGAACGATTTGCAACACCTTGATGAGGATGTTTTGCCGGCGGCGGGTATTTTCCAGTTCCTGTTCGGCTTTTTTTCTATCGGTATCATCAACCATGAATCCGTCCCACACCAGCGTTTGATTATCTTGCATGTGGAAGGACGAACGGAGGTGTATCCATCTGATTTCACCGGAGTCCATACACAAACGACATTCGGCGTCGGCAAAACCGGCTTGATCGGAACCGAACAGGTCAAGGACTTTTTGCTGATCTTCAGGGTGAAACATTCTGAAAAACAAACTGCAATCTTCCATTGCATTCTCAACCGGTGTTTGAAACAAGTCGCAATAGCGTGCGCTGAGGTAAGTAAAATGTAATGCTTGACCCTCTTTACAGCACATCTGGAAAATGATTCCGCCCGGAAGATTGTCGCTCAGCGAGGACAGGCGTACCTGACTTTCAATCAGTTCTCTGGTTTGTAATGCCACCATTTCCTCGAGTTGCGAGCGGTAGCGTTCCAATTCGTTGTCCATCAGCTTGCGTTCGGTAATGTCGCGGACTATTTCGCCCAAGTAACATTTGTCCGACAGTTTGATCGGGAAAGATGTAATGGTAATATATCTTTCGCCTTTTCCCGAAATACTGAATACATGTGTTGTTTCGTAAATGGTTGGCTGACTGGCGCTGGATTGGAGAAACGCCTGCACCTGATTGCGGTACTGTTCGGACAATTCTTCCTTTACTTCGTCGTTCATCAGCTTTTTATAAATATCCCAACTGTATTCGCCTAATGCTTCTTCGCGTGAGATTTCCGTGATACGTTCCTGTTCGGGATTCCATTCGATAATTCGTCCATCAGGGTTAATCATGACGATTCCTTCGAAGGTTTGCGCAAAGAAATTCCACATCTTGTTTTCGCTGTATTCCAATTTCTGCATGACTTCCAAACGTGCAGCAATTTCCTGTTGCAACTGCATATTTCTTTTGTGAAGTTCCTCGTTTGTTACAGCAAATTCTTCATTGGTGGCGTACAATTCTTCGTTGGTGGCGTACAATTCCTGGTTGGCTGCCTGAAGCGCTTCGGTTTGTTCTCTCACAGCAAGTTCAAGCGAGTAGCGGTAGTTTTCAAGTTTTAATTCATTATTTTTCCGGTAATCTATATCTATGACAAAACCATCGGCAATCACCCAGTCTCCATTCCGGTGCATACTCGACGCCATCCGCAGCCAGCAAATATTTCCGTTCTTTATAATACGATATTCACAATCAAATTTTTCTAATGTCCGAACGCTGTGATCTATTTGTTGCATTATAAACTGCAGATCATCAGGATGTATCAGATTGACTGCCGCTCCGAAGTTTTTCAGGGCAACGTCTGCGGACATTCCAATGATCTTTTCCCACGATTTACTGAGGTATGTATACTTCATTTCGCCTGTAACAGTGTTTTCGGCAAATTGGTAAAGACTAATATCCGGAAGATTGTTACCCAACGCTTCTAAACGCTCTTTTTCATCAAGCAGTTCACGTTCCCTTGTCACAATATCGGTAATGTCGCGGGCGATAGCGCCCATAACGACACCTTCCGGAAGATATACAGGAAAATAGTGCGAATGAGTGATCCTTACTTGCTTGCTTGTCTGGTGAATGATATGCCTCGTTATGGTTGATTGTTCGTTTTTGGAAATAATATCGTTCAAACGGTTTTGTAATTGTGTTATTTCATCTTCTGTGTAGTGATCACGCGATAGTATAGAATCGAAAAGTTCATGGATATTTTTCCCGATAACCTGATCCTTCATAATTCCCGTTAACTTCTCGCAACCCACACTCCATTCTTTCACTTTTCCATCATTTCCAACAAGGGAAATACCATCTACCGAATTATCGAAAATACTTTGGAAGGTAAGCGTATTGTCATCCAATTGGGCTTTCGTCGCTTCCTGTTTTTTCAATTCGTTTACTAAGCGAACTCTTGAGTGGACAAGTTCGGAAATCTCTTTAGAGGCAATTTGCAGCAAGTCGCAAACGTTTTGGAAGTGGTTTTGAATTTTGTCGTATAATTTGACGTATATTTCTTCAAATCTTTCGGGGGTTTCACAAGTCGCTCTGATAAAAGGCGTGATCACTTCCCCGAAACCGCACATCGTTATTTTCCAATCGGCAAAATGGGTTCCGTTCATATATATCGGCGACTTTGCGTCGAACAGTTTGCATGAAGGGCTGTGATCTACTTCTTCGTCAATCAGTCTGTTTGCCTGCAAACATTTTTCGTTCTCACTAAATGTCGAATTGCAGGAATGGTTGATATTACTGGGTTTGGTAACAAGTTTACCGTTGATGTCAATAATGACAGATGCTACGCCGTTGACCACCGAGAATTTGTCCTGAAAGGCTTGTAACTGCTCCAAAGAAATATTGTCAATAAAATCTACTGAATCCATTTGCACGTCGAATAATGTAATGATGTCTTGATTTTTTTAGGGGCTAAAAGTACACAAATTTGCTTTATCAAAAAAACAATAAACAAAAAAATGTATACCTTTGCAGTTCATATCGTCTTAATACATGCTAATCAACAATAAGCGAAAAATAGTTAACGATCCGATTTACGGGTTTATCCATATCCCTTTCCCGATCCTGTACGATTTGATGGAACATCCTTATTTTCAGCGATTGCGGCGTATCAGGCAACTCGGGCTGACGCATTTAGTGTATCCGGGCGCTCATCATACCCGATTTCAGCACTCACTCGGCGCTATGCACCTGATGAAAGAAGCCATCGCTACGTTAGTTTCCAAAGGACTTGACATTACCGACGAGGAGATGGAAGCCGCCCTGATTGCCATTCTTCTACACGACATTGGGCATTGTCCTTTTTCGCATACATTGGAGCGAGTAGTTATAGAAGACGTTTCTCACGAAACGCTTTCGCTGATGATGATGCAGGATTTGAACCGTCAATTCGGCGGACGTTTGGATGCCGCTATCGCAATTTTCCAAAAACAGTATCCCAAGAAATTTCTGTGCCAGTTGGTATCAAGCCAGTTGGATGTAGATAGACTTGATTATTTACGTCGCGACAGTTTTTTTACAGGTGTTACTGAAGGGATCATCGGTTCCGACCGGATCATCAAAATGCTGAATGTTGTTGGCGATGAGTTAGTTGTGGAAGCGAAAGGCATCTACTCTATTGAGAAATTTCTGCTGGCTCGCCGACTGATGTACTGGCAGGTATACCTTCATAAAACGGTCATCGCCGCCGATCAAATGCTATTGAACGTTCTTAGTCGCGCTCGTCACCTCATTCGCACTGGCGATGAACTTTTTGTTACGCCTGCACTCCAATACTTTCTCCGCGATTTCAAACCGGAAAATTTACAGTCCGAAATACAAAATGTTCTGACACATTACGTCCTGCTCGACGACGACGATATAGCCCTCTCTATCAAGATGTGGAAGAAACACAGCGACCGGACATTGTCGCTTCTTGCCGATGACTTGGTCAATCGTCGCTTACCACGTATTGAGATACAGAACGAACCATTTGACGAAGAACGCATTGAAACGCTTCGCCGGAAAACAGCCGGTCTTTACCAGATAAGCGTAGTAGACGCCGCTCGTTTTGTTTGCACGGGCACACTCTTCAATCATGCCTACAACAGCTCCGACGCCAATGAGAGTATTCTCGTGATACAAAACGGAATACCTGTAGATATTACCGAAGCTTCTGATCTTGAAAACCTGTTTGGAATGTCGAAAGTGGTGGAAAAATATTTTCTATGTTACCCGAAAAATTAAGCCTTAATTTTTCCCGAACAGCGCCTTAAACAGTTGTTCCACTTTTCCTACAAACACTACCTGAATGTTTAGCCCCGACGTGTCAATTCCCTTTCGGTTAGAGGATGCGATAAAGATTTTGGTAAACCCTAACTTTTGCGCTTCCTGAATGCGTTGTTCGATGCGACTCACGGGACGTATTTCGCCCGACAAGCCCACTTCGCCCGAAAAACAGTAAAGATGGTTGATGTATGTATCAATATTCGACGACATGATGGCGGCAATCACAGCCAGATCAATGGCAGGATCGTCCACTTTGAGACCGCCTGCGATGTTGAGAAACACATCCTTGGCGGAGAGTTTAAATCCCGCGCGTTTTTCGAGCACCGCCAGCAGCATGTTCATCCGTCGTGCATCGAATCCGGTGCAGGAGCGTTGTGGCGTACCGTACACCGCCGAGCTCACCAGCGCCTGTGTTTCAATCAGAAAGGGACGAACGCCATCAATGGTAGCGCCGATGCCGATGCCGCTCAATCCCTCGTCGTTGGTTGTGATGAGCATCTCCGACGGGTTGCTGACTTCGCGCAGTCCGTTGCCGCGCATCTCGAAGATGCCCAGTTCGGAAGTTGCGCCAAAACGGTTTTTCAGAGAGCGCAGAATGCGGTACACGTGATTGTGGTCGCCCTCAAACTGAAGCACCACATCCACAATGTGTTCCAAT